>ERZ1292623.3300-Hain-H51-01um-R1-3300-length-13819-cov-5_pt1 | contig 13819 bp, 10 predicted proteins | sample MGYA00564398_ERZ1292623 | MGnify/ENA primary metagenome ERZ1292623 (study PRJEB36523, sample SAMEA6512633) | groundwater metagenome | collected 2019-01-07 | study: AquaDiva: Metagenomics assemblies of 32 groundwater samples
CTAGGAAGTGTATAGACTTCCCGCTTGTGAAAAACAGGCTGACTCGTTTAGAATCAGCCTGTTTTGTTTTGTCCGAAGTTTATCGTATATTATCCTGTGCCTCAGTAGAGCTGAGGCATTTTCTTTTTCTGACGCAGGTTTTTACAGATTTTAGCTGATTTCGCAGATGCAGAATGCATCGTCATTCCAGCGGGCATGTAATTTAAACGGGAAGCGATACGTAGCGAAATGAAACGACGCGAAGACATACGAAATATTGCCATTATTGCGCACGTCGACCATGGGAAAACGACGCTCGTCGACTACATGCTGCGTCAAACCGGCACATTTCGGGCCAACCAGGATATGGGCACGCGGGTTATGGACTCGAACGAACTGGAACGCGAACGCGGGATCACGATTCTGGCAAAGAACACGGCAGTTTTTCACTCATCCCCCAGTTATCCCACAGTCATCAAAATCAATATTGTTGATACGCCCGGCCACTCTGATTTCTCCGGGGAAGTCGAACGCACCTTAAGGATGGTTGACGGAGTCCTGCTCCTGGTTGATGCTGCAGAGGGTCCGCTGCCGGGGACAAAGTTCGTTCTCAAAAAATCGTTGGAGCTGCACCTGCAGCCGATTGTCGTCATCAACAAAATCGACAGGAAAGACGCCCGGCCGCACGAAGTCCTTGACGAGGTGTTCGAGCTGTTCCTTTCTCTAGGCGCCAACAATCAGCAGCTCGATTTTCCCGTCGTCTACACTATCGCAAAACACGGAATCGCCAAACGAGAACTTGAAGACGAGGGAAAGAACCTCGAACCGCTCTTTGATGCCATCATCAGCAGAGTTCCTCCTCCACCGGGCGAAACAGAGGCGCCGTTTCAAATGCTCGTCACGACGATTGATTACAACGATTATCTCGGCCGGCTGGGCATTGGAAGAATATTTCGCGGGACCATCCGGCTCGGCTCAGCAATGAAGGTGGTGCACCGTGAAGGATCCGTTGAAGATGCGCGGGTCACAAAAATCTACACTTTCCAGGGTCTCAAACGTCTTGAGGTCAACGAAGCAAGCGCCGGAGACATTATTGCTCTCGCAGGTATGGAGGACGTCGATATCGGCGAAACGATCGCAGACGCTTCCGACCCGAGGCCTTTACCTTTCACCTCAATCGAAGAGCCGACGCTTTCCATGAATTTCGTGGTTAATAACTCGCCGTTTGCAGGCCTGGAAGGAAAGTACGTCACGACCCGCCATCTAGGGGAGCGCTTGGCACGTGAGCTTCGCTCCAACGTGAGTCTCCGTGTTGAATTGACCGATTCGCCCGACGTTTTCAAAGTAAGTGGACGAGGGGAACTTCATCTTGCGATTCTCATTGAAACGATGCGGCGTGAGGGTTTTGAATTCCAGGTTTCACGCCCCGAAGTGATTCTCAAGCGTATCGCCGACGTTTTGTGCGAACCGATGGAGCACGTTATTATCGACGTGCCCGATGAGTTTGTCGGCACAGTAATGGAAAACCTCGGCCAGCGAAAAGGCGAGCTCAAGAATATGATACAATTGCAGGGCAATACAAGACTCGAGTTTACGGTGCCTGCTCGCGGCCTCATCGGTTTTCGTTCTGATTTCCTCACGCAAACCAAGGGGACCGGCATCTTGCATCACAATTTTCACGGTTACGAGCCGTTCAAAGGAGAGCTTTCTCATCGCTCGAAAGGCGCGTTGGTCGCTTTGGAAGATGGCGTGGCCGTCGCGTATGGCATGTGGAAGTTGCAGGAGCGGTCAACGTTTTTTCTTGAACCAGGGTCGAGAGTGTACGCCGGAATGGTGGTCGGTGAAAACTCACGGGAACAAGATATGGTCGTCAATGTCTGCAAAACCAAACATTTGACCAACATGCGGGCTTCCGGGTCGGATGAAGCTGTACGGCTGGAGCCGCCCCACGTGCCCTCACTCGAACAGGCGATCGAATGGATCGCCGACGACGAGTTCGTCGAGGTAACTCCAAAATCAATCCGGCTGCGAAAGCGCTACCTCGACCACAACGAGAGAAACAGGATGTCGCGGAAGAAGGCGGAAGTGGTTGAGGTCTGAAGCTTTGGTTTTGGTGAGAGTTGAATGTTGGTTATTTTTTTGAGAATATTTTTGTCAAGATCCTGCAAGTGAGCTCCTCGCCGAAATTTCCCTTGTTCTATCATCCGAGAGTCCGGGGAAATTGGACTGGTTAGCAGCATTAAGTATGAAAGGGCCAACGATGGAGCGACGAAAATTTCTATCAGTGTTTGGTGGTGCATATGCCGTGCTGAAATCTGATGCACTTGCCTTTACGCGCGATGCTCTCAGTACGGTTGATGGCCGGAGTCCTGAAGATGTGGCAAAAGATGAGGACTTCTGGTGGCAAGTGCGTCATGCGTTTACGATCGACCGCAATTCCATCAACTTGAACAACGGGAGTGTCAGCCCCGCCCCGCGAGTCGTCTCTGAAGCCATGAACCATCATTTCGAAATCCAGAACATGAGCCCATCACTTTACGTGGATGAAATGCTGGGTCCGCAATTAGAGCTCGTTCGGCGACGGCTTGCCGCGGCCTTCGGTTGTGATTCGGAAGAATTGGCCATCACCCGCAATACCACGGAGGCGTTGGAAAATGTTCAATTCGGGATCAGCCTTAAACATGGCGATGAAGTGCTGACGACCACACAGGACTATCCCAGCATGATCACTGCCTGGAAGCAGCGTGAGCGTAGGGATGGTATCCTGCTTAAGATGGTTTCCTTCCCTGTTCCGCCGCCGAGCATGGACTATCTTGTCCAAAGCCTAGAAAAGGCAATCACGCCGCGAACGAAGATTATCCATATATGTCATGTCACCTATACCACCGGTCAAATTTTTCCCGTGAAGCGGATCTGTCAAATGGCACGACAGAAGGGTATCGAGACGATCGTTGATGGCGGACATTCCTTCGCTCAATTTCCCTTCAAACTCGACGACCTTGATTGCGATTATTATGGTACGAGTTTGCACAAATGGCTGACTGCCCCTGTCGGCACCGGCTTCCTGTATGTCCGGAAAGAAAAGATACCGGCGATATGGTCGCTTTTTGCTTCGCCGCACGAATCAGCGGACAACATTCGGAAATTTGAGTCCATCGGCACATTTCCGCTGCCGATTCGCACACCGATATCGGAAGCCCTGGCTTTTCACGAAAGCATCGGTCTTGAACGGAAAGCTGCACGGTTTCGTTACTTGCGGGAGCGTTGGTCGCGTCGAGTTGAAAAGCTGCCCGGCGTTAAAATCCTCACTCCGTACGACCGTGAACAGGCTTGTGCGATCGGCTCGATGAGTATTGACGGAATTGAAGCGGGGAAGTTGACCGATCATCTCCTCAAAAAATACCTCATCCATGTTAGGCCCCGGTTTGTCGCCAATGAATTCTCCTGCATCCGGGTTACGCCGAATGTGTACACGACACTTGAAGAAATCGACACTTTCGCGAAATCGATAGAAACGATAGTCCACAAAGGAATCGGGTAGATATCGACGAGGCAAAACGCAAAGCGTCATCCTTACGAGTTTCTGTCCATGTCCTTTTTTTCCTAGACTTGATCTTTGTCAGAGTCGACCCGTGAGGCCACAGAGAGAGTGACCGTAAATGGTTGAGTTTTTCGTGTCTCCATTAAGGCAAATTAACTGGACTTTCGCTATGCGGTTTGGTAAGCTTCTCGCGGCAAAAACGACTGTAGCATTTCAAATCACTATTCAAAACCAAATCCACTTAAGGAGTGTTCAAATGAAGAAACTCATGGTGCTTGCGATGGCTCTCACCGTTGCCTTTGGGCAGGTGATCTTCGCACAGGAGAAGCCGGCTGAGAAGATGGAGAAGAAAGCCGAGCAGATGGAAAAGAAGGACGAGAAGAAGGTTGCCAAGAAGAAGAAAGCCGCAAAGAAATCCGCGAAAAAGACGAAGAAAGCAGAGAAGAAAGAAGAAAAGAAGGAAGAGCCGAAGCAGTAAGTTTTCCACTCTTCGGTCTTTTAGAAAAGCGGCTTTGAGAAATCGAGGCCGCTTTTCCTTTTTTTGCTTACATTGTTTGCCTCACGCATGAATATCCTCCATGTTCTGTCGCAATTTGAGGTTACGGGCGCCGAAGTGTATGCCGTCACACTCGCCAAAGCTCAACTCCACCGCGGCCACCAGCCCGTCATCGTCTCCGACACACTCTCCACGCCGGCTGAAGTTCCTTATATCCAACTCCCGGTGGGCCGCCGGTCATATTCTCAGCGGCTGAAAAACATCTCGGAATTATCAAGACTCATTGACAGGAACAGCATCGATGTGGTCCATGCCCACTCGCGGGCTGCGAGCTGGGTTTCCTATTTCGCAACACGCATTGCGGGAATACCGCTTATTTCAACGGTCCACGGCAGGCAGCATTTGCATTTCAGCAGCACATCTTTCAGCGTGTACGGCCGGCACATTATCGCAGTGTCTGAAAGCCTGAAAGAACATTTGGTCCGCCAACTGGGTTTACAGTCAAGCGATATTGTCGTCATCCCAAACGGATTGGAAATTGAACGATGGACACATCATCGCGGGTCGGCGAGCAAGAGACACGTGTTCGGAGTCGAACAGAACGTTAAGGTCATCCTGTTTGTGGGCAGACTCTCAGGGCCCAAGGGGGATATCGTTCGGTTTATTGTTTCGGAAGTTGTTCCCCGGCTCGAACATAAAATGAACTTCGTTTTCTGCGTGGTCGGAGGACTTCATGTTCCTGACGACATTCCGGGATTGTTTGAAGAGACGAACAGGGTGTTCGGCCGACAAGTCGTCATTCTGAAGGATTTCCAGAGCGACATCCTGCCCTATTTGTGGGCTGCAGACCTTGTTGTTGCCTCGGGCCGCGTTGTCATGGAATCTCTCCTTGCTGGCCGTCCCACCATGGCCTTCGGTGAAACAAATTATCATGGACGTGTCACTGAGAGCATCTTTGAAGAGGCGCTGAAAACGAACTTTGGAGATACCGGAGTCCTCGAAAAACCGGATGCCGGGACTGTCGCCGCGGACCTCCAGGCTTCGATCAAAAAGAGAAAAGGGCTCAGCTTGTCCATCCGAAATCAGTTGAAGGAGCGCTTTGACGTTCGCACCGTGGAACCGCGGATTTATCAAGTCTATGAAAAAGCGTGTGCAAAAATCCTCGTACCTCCGCATATCCCCGTGCTGATGTACCACCGTGTGGTTGAAAAACCTCCGACCGGATCCAAACATGGAATCTGGGTCACCGCAAATCAGTTCCGCGACCAGCTGGTCTCCCTACGTGTACGCGGATACACACCGATCACGTTTGCTCATTACAGGAATTGCATAATGGACAACTCCTCCTTACCGGATCGTCCTGTGTTCCTTACGTTCGATGACGGTTATGAGGACAACTACACCGTTGCTTTTCCAATCCTGCACGATGTTGAATTCCCCGCCGTGATTTTCCTTGTAACGGATTCCAAGCGACGAACCAATTTTTGGGACGCAGACCAGCCCCAGGTGCCCTTGATGTCTCCCGGGCAAATTCGGGAGATGACAAAATATGGAGTCGAATTCGGCTCACACACGGTTTCCCACCGAGGGCTTCCTGAAATCAGTTCGTCTGCCTGCGCAAAAGAACTCAACGACTCAAAGTCCTTCCTTGAAGATATTCTCGGGTCGGAGGTTTTTTCATTCGCATATCCTTACGGTGCGCTCAACCCGCAAACAAAAGAGATGGTCGGAGAAGCAGGATACGTCTATGCTTCGGCGACAGACACCGGGCCGATGCGGTTCAACGAAGATCTCCTGGAAATCCGAAGAACCCAGGTTTTTCCGTGGACGAGCTCGCTTGGCTTCTGGAAGAAAACACAGCCCTGGTATACCAGATACAAGAACCTAACACGATAGCATCCGGTTTGCCGACAATTCCGTATTTCATGGGCAAGGATGGGAACTTAAACCAGTCCGATGAGTGTTATTAGATTCGAATTTCTCGCCAATCGAGGTTTTCATAGTCTAGCGGGTTCACCATACTCTCACCAATTCAGAGGAGATTCACAATGAAGAAACAAATCCTGTTTTGTCTCAGCCTTTTGCTGGCTCTCGCCGTCACGGCACAGGCCCAGAAGAAAACTGAGAAGGAGATAACCGTCAAGGGCGAGGTCGTGGATATGGCCTGCTACATGATGGGCGGCGCCAAAGGAGACGACCATAAATCCTGCGCAGAAGCTTGCGCAAAAGCGGGCGGCTCTCTCGGCATTCTTACTGCGGACGGAAAACTCTATGTCTCCTTGCTCCCCGACGACCATAAAAAGGGACCGAACGCTGTACTTATGGATCATATCTCGCACACCGTCGAGGCGATCGGTTTTGTCCGGTCCAGCGGCGGGGTTCAGGGCATCATGATTAAAAGCGTAAAAATGGCGATGTAATGTCCGCTTTCAAATAAGAAAGGCGACTCTCACAGAGTCGCCTTTTTTGTTTCAAGCCTGGCTGCTTGTCTTCTGCGGCTGTTTCTTCTTTCCTTTTTTTCTCTTTCGATATTTGCCGTATGTCCCCCTCCAGATTTTCCCCCGCTTCGACCTTCTGTTCCCTTTTCCCATAAGGTGTTCTCCTTTTAGTGATTTTTGCCCCGATTAGTTCAAAACAATCCTTGAGTATCCGAGCCCGTCGGGCTCCTTACCTGTTTTTATTCGATCCACAATTTTCCACTCTTTGAGGTCTATAACGGTCACGAGGTCGGCATTGCTGTTGGCAATGTATGCATGGCTCCCCGTCGGCAGCACGAGGATTCCGATCGGCGTGGGACTGCTCCCGAATTGATTTCCGAAGAGCCGCTTGTCGACATCGTTGACAACGCTGAGTTCCATTTTGAGACGGCGAATTTCCTTTCGCGTGGACACCTCAAATAACGCTACCTCTCCCGAGCGGGCATTTGACACAAGTGCATACGTGCCGTCCGGTGTAAATTTCGTTCGAATGGGGAAATCTTTTGACACGAGCGTCTCCGAAACGCTGAGGTTCTGGCTCTGGATGACGGTGACGCTATTCGCGGCCCGGTTCGTGACCCAGACTTCTTTTCCATCCGGTGAGATGTCGATCCCTTCGGCTCCGTCTCCGGTTTTTACGCTTGTCACCCTGGATCCAGATTTGAGGTCAATCGCCGTCACAGAGCCCGATCCGATGTTCGCAACAAATGCCCTGTTATTATCGGGCGTCAGGGCAACCATGTGAGAGACTTCCTGGTCAGTGGGAATAGCCTGCTCAACCCTTCCTGATTCAATATTGACGACCAGGAGCATCTTGCTTCTCTCAACCGTGACGGCCACTCGTTTGCCGTCGGAGAAGAATACCACCCCGTGCGGCGAAGAATACTCGCCAAGGTTGATTTCCTTCACCGTCTTTTTTGCAGGGATGTCAATAACGGTCAAAGAGTGACCTGGTTTCTCGCGGACGCCGTAGTTCGATACGACCGCAAGTTTTCCGTCGTGTGAGACAGATACTTCATGGGGCCCGACTCCGGTGGGGATGGTTACACGAGTGACTTTGGTGCTGCAATCGATAAGACTTGCCGTGTTATCCGTTTTGTTCAGGACTACGAGAGTTCCTGTCTGTGCAAACAGGCTTGTTTGGAGGAACACTGCGGCGAGGAGCTTCACGAGCAGGCTTTCAATTGATTTCGCTGCGAACTTCATTTATTTGCTCAGGGTTTCCGATGACAATCAGTATATCTCCTGATTGAATGGTGGTCTTGGGTCGCGGGTTAAACTCGTGCGCCCCGTTGCGCTTGATGGACAGTAAGACAATGCCCGATGAATGCAGTGGGTCACACTCCTCCAGTGATTTCCCGATCTGTTTTGATTCTGCGCTAATCCTGACCTCGTCGACGCGGAGAGCTGTGTTGTCTCTCAACATCGCATCGAGGAAATTCGTCGTCTCCGGCCGGATGAGCTCCGACGCCATGCGCAAGCCGCCGATATAGTTGGAAGAAATTGCAGAGTTCGCCCCGCTGCGGACGAATTTGTCGCGTGCGCTGACGTCTTCGATCTTGGAGATGATGCGGATTTTCGGGTTCATCCCGCGAGCAGTGATGACGACAAACAGGTTATCCCGGTCTTGTGGAAGTGTGGCCACAATCCCCTCTGCACGGTCGATCCCGGCAGACGTAAGAATCTCGTCTTCTGTCGCGTCTCCTTCGATCACGAGAATTTTCCGGTCTGAAAATCGCTTGATTTTTTCAGGGTCGGATTCAATCACGACGCATTTCCTTTTTGTCCGAACCAGTTCTTCGAGGACATGCGCACCGGTTTTCCCCGCCCCGCAGAGAATATAGTGCCCTTCGAGCTTGCCTATCATCTGATTCATTCTTCTCCTCCTTAAGAAGCCTGTCATTTCTCCTTCCACGACAAACACCGTGATCTCTGTAATCGCCGTGAGAATAACTCCCATGCCGCCCAGGATCAATGTAATCGTAAACACTCTTCCTGGAACGCTGAGGGGGTGCGTTTCGCCATAGCCTACCGTTGCCAGCGTTATCACTGTCATGTAGAGAGAGTCAAAAAAAGACCATCCTTCGATAAAGTGGTAACCCAGCACTCCCGCCACGAGAATAAGCAGCAACAGCGCAATAAGCTGCATCGCTCGCCGGACTGGTTCCGATTCCGACTCGTACCATTTCAACGGGTTCGACGCCATCGACTATTCTTTCCCTCGCTCAAACCGTTTCCACTCCTCTGCATATTTCATGAGTTTCTTGTCGGCAAGGGAGAACACAGTGCCTGTTTCAAACGACCCGTTCCTTTCGTTCCCCGCCTTGCATCCCATAAGTATTTCGACCCCCTCGTCGATTCTTGAAACGGCCCAAATGTGGAATTGTCGTTTCTTTACGGCAGCGACCACATCTTCCCGCAACATGAGATCGGCCACATTCTGGATCGGGATCATGACTCCCTGCGTTCCCGTCAACCCATTCGCCTTGCACACATCAAAGAACCCTTCCACCTTCAGGTTGACCCCGCCAATGGGTTGAATCTCTCCTTTTTGGTTTACCGACCCTGTTACGGCGACATCCTGGCGAACGGGTAGCTCCGCAAGGCTCGAAAGAATCGCATAGATTTCTGTCGAGGACGCGCTATCCCCGTCAACGCCTCCGTAAGATTGTTCAAACGTGATGCTGGCATCCACGACCATCGGTTTTTCCTGTGCAAACTTGCTGCGCAAGTAGCCAGAGATGATGGCGACGCCTTTGTTGTGCGTCGGGCCGCTCAGTTCTGCTTCCCGCTCGACATTGATCACGCCCAACCTCCCCAGAGACGTCTTTGCTGTAATCCTCGACGGTCTTCCAAAAGCATGTTCGCCCACATCGTAGACGGAAAGTCCGTTCACTTGTCCGACCACCGAGCCCTTCGTGTCGACCATGATCGTACCGGTCGTGATCATCTCGTGAATCTTGTCTTCCACGAGATTGACCCGGTAGATACGCTCGTCGAGCGCTTTCCTCACATCGTTCGCCGTGACATGCGACGCACCGTTTTTCGACGCCCAATAACTTGCTTCCCGTACGACATCCGCAATAACATTGAAGCGTGTGGAGAGCTTTTGCTGCCGGCCGGAAAGCCGCACGCCGAATTCTACCACGTGAGCGACCGCCGTCGTATCAAACTGTATGAGTTTTTCGTCTTCGCAGATCATTCGAATAAAGCCGGCGTATTTGGAAACAGCCTGAGCGTTGTTGTCCATTTCAAAATCGAAATCCGCCCTGATCTTGAAAATCTTTTTGAAGTCCTCATCGCGGTAGTACAGGAGGTGGTACAGCTCCGTCTCCCCGATGATGATCACTTTCACGTTTAAGTCGATCGGCTCAGGTTTCATCCCCGACACGGAAAGGCCAAACATGGGTTCGTAAGAATGGAATTCCAGTTTGCTGGTTCGCAGCGTCCGCTTGAGATCCTGCCAAACGCCTTGTTCCCCGAGCGTGTCGAGGGCGTTCAGAACAAGATATCCGCCGTCGGCACGGAGCAGCGAGCCGGCTTTCACTTGCATGAAATCCGTGTGCCACATTCCTGCCTTATCCAGCTCCCGCTCGATGGAACCGAAAACGTTCCTGTATTTCGGGTTCGTTTCAATGATGATCGGAACATGCTCTTTCTCAGAATTGTCCACGAGCACGTTGACCCTGAACTCCAGGAAAGTATCTTCTTCCCGTTCCTCTCCCTGAGTTTCCGTATCGGGCGGCAGTTGTTGTTTCCGGAAGCGGTCGAGGTTTTCGCGTATGTTGGTGCGAACATCTTCGAGGTAGTTCTGCACCTTCGGGTCTTCGTAGGTCGCCTTTAGTACCTGGATGCCATCATCCACGACGGGCATAACGATCTTTTCCTCGAGTTCCATCATCGAGTGCTGGACTTTCTTCTCGATATTCCGGAGTTCCCTGAACACCGTATTCATCTGTTTTTCCAGGGCATTCTGGGCTTCGCGAATAGCCTCGAATTGTTCTTTTGTCACCTCTGCTTTTTCGACCATAGCCTCTACCTGTTCCAGGTTCGTTGGATTACCATTAACCACAGGGACAATGTCCGGCCGCATCACATTGCCCACCTGGACTTGCACAAGGCTAAACCCCTTTTCTTTCACCTTTCCTTCAAAGTCCTGCAACACGCTTTTTTGCCGCTCCTGAAAGTGCTGCATGAGACCCTTGCGGGCCTGCTGATAGCGCTGGCTTTCGTACACAGACGGTATGTTCCTGAGGAGATCTCCAACAAAGTTCTCCATGTCGTCCCGGAGAGCCCGGCCTTGTCCGGCAGGCAGGGAAAGGGCTATGGGCATATCCGGGTTCTCAAAGTTGTGGACATAACAATGATCGCGCAGTGTCCCCTTTGTTTTTTCAAAATCCAGCAGCATGCGCTTGATGGTCGTCGTCCTTCCGGTTCCGGAAAACCCCGTGACAAAAATGTTGTACCCGTAGTGCTTCATTTCGAGGCCGACGCGCAATGCCCGCAAAGCCCGCTCCTGTCCAATAATCTCGCGGGCTTTTCGGGGTTCCTTTGTAGGTTTCATGTCAACAGATTTCAGGTCGCAGTGCCAGCGAAGCTTGGGCCATGGAAGGGGTTGATGCCGCGATGGCTTTTTGAGTGAGGGCGAACTTGGCTTGTTCTTTTTCATTTTTTGAGTGTTAAAATTCTCTGAACGAAGTTTGTCATAAAGAACAAACGATTACACGGCGCCCATGACTGCGTTGATCGCAACAACATTCACAATATCATTCACGCTGCACCCGCGAGAGAGGTCAAATGCCGGTTTCTTTAAACCCTGAACAACCGGCCCGAGCGCTTCAGCCCCGCCCATGCGTTGGGCAATTTTGTAGCCGATATTGCCGGCGTTGAGGTCTGGGAACACCAGCACGTTCGCGCTCCCCGCGACGTTGCTCCCCGGCGCTTTTTGTTTCGCAACCGAGGGAACGATTGCTGCGTCAACCTGCAGTTCACCGTCTGCCTTCAGGTCGGGCCTCTTTTTCATCAGAAGCGCGGTGGCCCTCTGCACTTTCTCGACGAGAGGATGGTCTGCGCTTCCTTTCGTCGAAAATGAGATCATGGCTACCCGGGCTTCCTCGCCGGTCAGTTTGCGATGGTTGTCTGCGGAGGCGATGGCAATGTCGACCAACTGTTCAGCGGTGGGGTCGGGTACGACGGCACAATCCGCGAAGGTGTACGTCGTGTAGGGGAAAATCATGAGAAAAAAACTTGACACCACGCTGATTCCATCCGCGACGCCGATGCAGTGGATGCCAGCACGCAACACATCCGCCGTCGTGGAGAGCGACCCCGCAACACTTCCATCCGCCATGCCTTCACGAACCATCATCGCACCGAAGAAGAGCGGCTTCTGAACGGTTTGCCGGGCTTCCTCAAATTGAATCCCTTTGGACTTTCGCAGGTTAAAGTAGATGTGTGAAAAGTCGCTCAGTTTGTCCGACTTCGACGGGTCAATGACACGTATTTTTTCGAGACTCGTTCCGATTTGCTTCGCCTTTGACCTCACTTCATCATCATCACCAACCAGCGTCACTGTTGCGATTCCTTCATCGGTGCAAACGCGAGCGGCTTTGATCGCGCGCTCGTCAGTTGCGTCGGGCAAAACGATATGCTTCTTGAGTTGTTTTGCTTTCTCTTTTATGTCTTCAACGAGTTTTGCTATGAGATCACCTGCAAAAAAAAATGAAATGCCTGCATAATATACAAGAGCTTAACCCTGCAATCAATTGAAAAGCCCCAGTCCGATTCTGTTCAACAAGCCTGACGATTTGGCAATCCCAAGGATTCATTAGCGCAGAAACCTCAAGAAACACTTGAAGATTAAAACGGTTTAATTCCGTTGATTGGCTGACAATCTTTCATTAGATTTGCCTTGTTCAGATGAATTCAACACCAAAAATCTATCTAGAGACGTACGGCTGTCAGATGAATGTCGCTGACAGCGAGGTCGTCCTGAGCGTGATGAACCAGGCGGGTTTCCAGAGAACCGACGATATGTCTCAGGCGGATGTCGTTTTGGTGAACACGTGCGCCGTAAGAGACCATGCCGAAGAGCGGATCTACGGCAGGCTTGGAGCCTTCCACGCGCACAAAAAGGCCCACCCCGGCGTCGTCATCGGTGTGCTGGGATGCATGGCCGCGCGCTTGCGAAAGAACCTGATGGAATCGGAGAGCTTTGTTGACCTCGTCGTTGGACCCGACGAATATCGCAGGCTGCCACAGCTCGTCGATAACGCGTTTTCAGGCGAGAAGGGGATTGCCGTGAGGCTCTCCCGCGTCGAAAACTATGACGACATTGTCCCTCTTCGCACCGATGGCATCAGTGCGTGGGTGTCCGTGATGAGAGGATGCGACAAGTTCTGCACATTTTGCGTCGTTCCTTTCACTCGCGGCCGTGAACGCAGCAGGTCTCTGGCCGGGGTCGTCCGTGAAGTCGAGCATCTTGCTCAGCGAGGCTTCAAAGAAGTGACGTTATTGGGCCAGAATGTCAACTCTTATCGCGATGGCGACCATGATTTCGCCGACCTTCTTGCTGCTGTGGCGCAGGTTGACCAGGAAATGCGCGTCCGCTTTATGACCTCTCATCCTCAGGATATGTCCGACAAGCTCATTGCAATAATTGCCGGGCGATCGAACGTCTGCAAATATGTTCACCTCCCCGTTCAGTCGGGGTCGGACAGAATCTTGCAGTTGATGAACCGCACGTACAGCTCGGACCACTATCTCAGTCTCCTCGAGAGAATCAAGCGTGACATCCCGGGAGTAAGCCTTTCCACGGACATCATTGCCGGCTTCCCCACGGAGACGGAGGAAGACCATCGGATGACGCTTGACCTGATTCGCACCGCTAAATATGACGGCGCCTATACGTTCAAATATTCGCCCCGTGAGAATACGAAAGCCTGGCATATGGGCGATGACGTTCCCGAAGAAATTAAAACGCGACGTTTGAACGAAGTCATCGAAATCCAAAGAGCCATATCGTACAAACGGAACCAGGAAATGATCGGGCAAAACGTCCAGGTGTTGGTCGAGGACGTCAGTAGGAAATCGGCGGCCGACCTCTGCGGACGGACAGATACGAACAAAATGGTGGTGTTTCCCCGGAATGGGTCCAGTGTTGGGTCGTACATACAGGTGGCCATTTATCGGGCGAACTCGGCCACACTTTTTGGCAGCGAGATTTCAAGCAATTGAGGCGAAAGGAACGAACATGAACAAGCGAAGAAGTTTTGTCGTTGTTCTTCTTGCTGGTTGGATTTTCCAGGCTCAGGCTCAAACGCCCAG
>ERZ1292623.3301-Hain-H51-01um-R1-3301-length-13815-cov-6_pt1 | contig 13815 bp, 14 predicted proteins | sample MGYA00564398_ERZ1292623 | MGnify/ENA primary metagenome ERZ1292623 (study PRJEB36523, sample SAMEA6512633) | groundwater metagenome | collected 2019-01-07 | study: AquaDiva: Metagenomics assemblies of 32 groundwater samples
TGTCAAGATAGACAAAGAGCTCATAGATTTGATACTCCTAAAAATAAATGAAAATATAGAGAAGAAATTCACAAGAAAAGATTTTCTTGATTTTATCAAAGGTTTGGAGTCTAAGCTTGCAGACTTAAATGAAAAAGAGATTTCTTCTTTACTAAAGTCGGGAGAGAAAGTCAATGTTAAGGAAATGATTCAGACGATTGTAAATGCGTTTGAGGAGTTAAGATAATGACAAAAGAAGAAAAAATGATAGATGTGAAATGCAGTGTTTGCATGAAAGACATGCAGATGCCGGAATCTTTTTTAAAAGCGGGAGAAAAAAGAGGAATTGATGCTATGAAGATGCCGCATATATGTTCTGATTGTACTGACAAAATGGGAGATGCTTTAGGTGATAAAAAGATGGGGGCATTCATGAAGGATGTTAATCAACAAATGGAGAAAATGGGAAAGAATAATGAGCTTGCTGAAGAGCTTGCTGAAGAAATAACTCATAGTAATATTGATGCCTTAATGGCTGAATTGGACGACCCTGATGCATCTGAGGAAGATAAAATAAAAGAAGCATTTTATCGAGGTGCTTGGATGACTTTATTCTTAATAGGAAATAATCATGAGCCCGGATTCCTAGAAAAAGAAGCTGAGGGCATCAAAGACTTTCATAAGCATATGAAAGAAAGAGGAGAGCGAGAAACTGAGACGGAGGATGAAGAAGAAGTCTTGAAGTAATTACAATGAAATTTATGGCGGAAAGATATATAATCAGGTATACGGTTGGGAGGTCATTTCTTGTTGTGGCTTCATCTTTGTAACTTTATAGATTATGGGTGTGATTATTGTTCCAAGTACATCTAAAATTGCAAATACTCCAAATAGCCTAATATAAAATTGTTCAAATGTAATAATTTCCCAAATGACAGCTAGTAGCGATAATGCCACTAAGGTTATGAATATCATCGTACCTATAAGAGAGAATTTAACCAAACTTCTTTCTGTATCAATAAGAAGAAGCAAGGACACATGTGAGAACGTAAATGAAAGAAGGATTAGCGTAAGACCGAACCTCCACACATTTCCTAGCCCTAAGACTTCCCAGATAAGCGCAGTTGTAACAATAAATCCTAATACTGCAACTATCATTCCTAATAAACCAAATATAGTAAATCTTTGCTTATCATATAATGCTGCACTACAAAGCCCTGCAAGACTAAATCCGCCTATTGTTAAAGTAGTCAATAATATTCTAGTTTGTATTTCGCCAAATGAACCTAAAAGAAATATAACTATTCCAATTAGAGCACTAATTGATAAGGAAATAATCATAGAAATCAAAAAGGCTTTTTTAATATGATGTTCGTTATCCATCTTAATTCCAGTGATTTAAGATATACTTATAGAAAGGTATTATCAAAGCAGAAATCAAAGGAACAGCTAATAGCACTTCAATAGGTACTAAGGTTCCAGGAATAGTCAATCCACTAAAGGTTTGGCTTAGAACATCTGCGTAAGACCTTATCCCTAACTTTAGAATCAAAATCTCTGCTGGGACCGTTAATATTGTGGCGACAATCAAGTATAACCAGAACTTTCCTTTCTCTGATATTTTCTTAAATCCACTATCTACAATTAAGAAGCTTAAAAAGAAGATACTTATCCAACCAAATGCTAACAACCAAGAAACATTTCCATACAAGTAAGCCCAGCTACTCAAATTCTGATTGATCCACATTGGTTCGCTCATTATCTGGAATAAGAGTACTGCAATAAACATAATTCCAAACTTCTTCATCACATCCTTATGTCCAGAAGTCTTCATGTAGGTAAGAATACCTAATGTAACAATAATTACTAAAAGTTCAAATAATAAAATACTCATTTTCTTCCTCCATTAAATTTATCAAACTTTAGATTATAATTGGCTTGCCAGTATCTAGTAAATGCTACTACTAAAGACATAAAGGCAATAACATAGATTAGCTCCTTTAGAGGAACTATTCCAAACAATCTAGGGAGCGATTCATATAAATCTAAAATAACCTTGGGATAACCACGAATACCTGTTCTGATTAGAACCCACTCAATAGCTAATACAAATATGGTAATGATTCCGATGCTCATAAAGAACTTCTTAACTTCACTTACCTTGGGTTTCATCCTTTCAACAACAAATATAGAGAATAAGATAACATCAGTCCATAATAAAGTCATAATCCAACTAACATCTAAGTAAAGGTATGCCCATCTTTCTAGATTTTGATTAAACCATAAAGCTTGAGTATAATATTCAAACAATAGAACACCGATAGCGGTAATAAGGAAGACTTTCCAAGAATTCTTATTTTTGGATTGAAGAAATAACAATAAAGCTAGAGTTATTAAAAGTATTAAAATTTCAAATATCATTTTTTACCCCTTTTGATATACAAACTTGAATAATTAACTATATAAATCTTATCTTTCAATTGCTTATATGGAATCTAGCATAAGTAAAACTGAGGTTTTTATAATAAATAGGTATGCAGCATCAGAACTGGCAGGTTCTATCCTTCTGGGAAAGATGGCAAGAAAAATAGCAAATTCTGATCCTAGTTTATTGACAAATCTAACGAGGCATTGTATGGAAGAGGCGAGACACTCGTTTGTATGGTATGAACTTATAAAAAAGCTAAAAATCCCTACATTGGCCGTTCATGATGATGAAGGAGGTGCATATTTCTCTCATGCTAATGAACCAAAAGATATTATAGAATTTCTTGCATTTACTCATGTTTTTGAAAGAAGAGTTCCATTTCATTTCGCAATGCATATAAAATGGTCAAAAAATGAAATGGTTAAAGAAGTTTTAGGAAAGCTAATTCCCGAGGAGGAACCTCATTTAGCTTGGATAAAAGATTACTTAAAAAAAGCAATTTCAAATGGAAATATTAATGTTAAAATTAGTTTGGAAAAATTTGCTAAACTTGAAAAAGAATTATACTCTCGAGATTTAGATAAATTGGAAAGACTTGGTGAGGAAGGAAAAGAATTTGTTAATATAATTAAAGAAAGTATAGATAAATTCGAGAGAGAACCGAGATGGTGGCAAGAATAAAAAATGATAGTTATGAGATTGTTAAGTCTGGTATCGGAGGAAAGGCTTATAATCTAAACAAGATAAAGAAAGCAGGTTTAAACATACCTAGTTTTTTTGTTATCTCATCAAGATTAATAAATGATTTTATTTCTTCAATCGGTATCACTAAAGAGTCTATAGATGTCTTATACACATTAGACTCTAAAAGAGTCTTATCGGAGATTTCTAAATTAAGAAAAAAGATAATCTCAGCACAAATTACAAGAGAGATGGAAGACTTCATTATAAAATCAATGTCCGGTCTAAAAACAAATAAAATTATTGTGAGATCTTCTGCACTTAATGAAGACAGTTTAGATTATTCTTTTGCAGGAATTTTTGATTCACGGGTCACAATAAGAGACAAAAACGAATTAACTAAATCAGTTAAGATAGTTATTGCTTCTTTATTTTCTGAGAAGATATACTTTTATGTTAAAAATTCTAATATTGACCAACCACAATCTATTGCCATAATACTCCAAGAGTTTATTGATGGAAACGTTTCAGGAGTTTTATTTACTTCTATTAGAAAGAATGACAAAAAATTAATGGTAATAAACTCCAATTATGGGACTGCAAAATCCGTAGTCGATGGGGATAAGTCAGAAGAATTTATTATTAATGAAAGCCATGTTATTGGTAGCGCGGATGGAAAGAGCCTTAGTGTTATTGAAATAAATGGTTTGGTGAAGATTGGAAAGAAATTAGAGTTATTATTCAAGAATGCTCAAGATATAGAATGGACAATTAAAGATTCTAAAATATATATTCTTCAATCAAGACCAATTACTAATGAATTTTCAGAGGAAATTAGGATTTGGGATAATTCAAATATTGCAGAAAGTTATAGTGGAATAGTCTTGCCTCTAACAGCTTCATATGCTCGGCATATATATGAGATTACTTATAAAGATCTTGCCAGAAGGTCAGGCGTGAGTGAGAGAAAAATTAAAGATTATAATAATGTATTTGAGAATCTTCTGGGTTTTCTTCACGGAAGGTTTTATTATAATATGCTTAATTGGTATAGAATGCTTACTTTATTTCCAGGTTATGAAAGAAATAAAGTAAATTTAGATTATATGATCTCTGCAAAAAGCAGGGCGGAATTGAATGAAGAATATAAAAATAATGTATCGACATTGTTTAAGATAAAATACTATCTTATTTTGGTAAAAAGATATCCTTTCTTTGAAAAGGAAGTGGGCGAATTTAAGAAACACGTGAAAGATTACCTTTCGAATTTTAATAAGTTGAACTTGGGTAATATGACTAACAAGGGATTAATTGAAGTTTACTACAAATCGGTAAAGGAATTACTTGACAGATGGAGTATAACCGTTGAGAATGATTTTCTCTTAATGACTTTCTTTGGTAAATTTAGAGATTTTTGCAAACAAAACGACTTAGAAGACGATGAAATTCTAAGGCAAATATCTGGAATTAGAAATGTTATAAGTGCTAAACAGGTTGATTCATTGAGGGATATAGCAAAAGATTTTAGAAAACACAAAAATTTAATGGCATTAGCTAAGAATAAAAAATATAATAAATGCTATCAAGAAATAAAAAATAATGAATCTTATGCTGTTCTAAATAAGGGCATTGATGATTATTTGGAAAGATATGGTGGAAGATTTGCAAATGAATTAAGATTAGAAGCAGAAGATTTTGTCCATAATCCAGATTATCTTGTAAAGTTAATTTATAATTATTCTAAATCTGAGACTTTACCACAAACAAAAGAGCAATTAAGAAAAAATTTGAACTTATCTATTATTAAAAGAATGAAATTTAATTATTTATTAGGAAAAGTTAAACATTATACAAAGAGAAGAGAGGAACTTAGACTTTTGAGATCACAATCATTTAGTTTAGCTAGAAATATATTTTCAGAAATAGGTAAGAATTTTGAAAATCAGGATGTTTTAGATAATTCCAAAGATATATTTTATCTTGAAGTCTCGGAAATAAAACAGTTTATTGAAGGTTCTAGTACTACTCCTTTACTAAAAGAAATGGTAATCTTAAGAAAAGACGCATATCAAAAGTTTGCGAAGAGAAAGATAGAATCTGTGCTCAGCACAGAAGGAGACCCTTACCCATTTTTAGAGTTAAGATCGGTTAAAGACTCTATTAATCAAGGTGGTGTTTTGAGAGGGCAGGGTTGTTCTAGCGGGATAGTAAAAGGAAAAGTAAAAATTTTAGAATCTTTTAAATTGCCTGATGAAGAAGGATATGATATTGTAGTAACAAAACATACAGATCCAGGTTGGACACCTTTATTTGGTCTTTCTAAGGGGTTTATTGTTGAACACGGCGGATTACTTTCTCATGCAGCAATAATATCGAGAGAGTTAAATATGCCCTGTGTTATTGGCGTTAAGAATGCCACAAAAAAATTAAAGGATGGGCAAGTTGTCACAATAAACGGAAATACGGGAGAGGTTATTATACATGATTAATCCAACAATAATAGAATATACGTTTGAACAGAAGGAAAGCAAAGATTTTATCGAATTTATGAAAGAACTATATTCGGAGAATAAATATTCTGATTATTACATAAAATCAATGGACAAGTTAAAGAAAAATGACAATCCGTCTTTTAAGTATTTGAATATAACGAATTTTATTGCTTATCATGAAAATAAAGTTATCGGGCATATCTCGGCGATAATCGATTCTAGATTATCTCAAGAAGGAGTAGGAATATTAGGTTTTTATGAATGCATAGACAATCTGGAAGTGAGCAAATTATTAATTGATAAAGCAGTAGAATATCTTAAAAATCAAGGTTGTAAAATTGCAAGAGGACCAATTGACTTGACTATATGGCATCCATATAGATTTGTTATCGAACAAAACGACTCTTTTATTTTAGAATCAATTACAAAACCATATTATATAAATCAATTTAAACAAGAAGATTTCTTAGTTGCAGCCGAATACGCATCTGGAGAAAGGAGCGATTTTCAGACAATATTGCCATATACCAAACCCTCTTATGATTCTTTGTTAAATGAGGGTTTTAAGATAATTAGAATAAGTGAAGATAATTTTGATAAAGAAGTTAAGGCAATTTACAGCGTAGCTAAAAAAACATTTAGAGATAGTTGGTCATATGTGGAGATTTCAGAAGAGGAGTTTATGTACATTTACAAAGATTTCAAGAAGAACTTAAAAAATCTACTTATGGAAATAGTCTATGATAAAAATGATAATCCTGTTGGTTTCTGCTCAAGTGTAATCGACCCAATTAAAGATAAAACTATTATTCTTAAGACAATAGCAGTTTTACCCGAGTATCAAAATAAGAAAATAGGTGCAGCTCTATTGTATTCTCAGCATAAAGAAGCTTCTGAGAGAGGACTTACTAAAGAAATTTATGCGCTAATTAGAATGGGAAATGTAGTAACAAAAATGCCTTATCCGGGAATAACAATAATAAGAAATTATGTAGCTTTAGAGAAGACTATACAGTAACTATTTCTTCACCAGCCTTAATTCTTTCTAAGAGACAAGAAGGTACTAATCTCCCATCATGATACATTGCGTCTGGGCATCCGTCACATAAATTCCAAGCCCCATTTTCTTTTGCAGGACCATCAATTATTAAAACCACTTGAGGTTTAAGTCTAGCAAAGGGGTTCATTAACTTCTTTTTTACTACTCTGCCAATTATCGGAGCGTAATGTTTTTTTAATATAAATGGTAAGGCAGTTCTTATACCTGCATGATCTTTGTTTGCAGCAAAGAAATATTTACCTGTGTACTCTTTATGTTTTTCCTCTAAAGATTTTATAACTGAACCATCAACATGTCCAATGACTTCTCCACCCATAATAAGTGGAACTGTGAATAACCACGAAGGAGAATCTCTATCGTTTATCTTTCCTAGATAGGCACAAGGCCCAGCATTGTATTTTTGCTGAACAAATTCAGCAAGACTCTGCATTGATTCATTCCTCAAACTATCTTTTCTAAAGGTACTATCTTTCTGAGGTAATGTGTCTTTATAAGTGGTAAATACCATTAAGTTTACAACATCGGCGTTTCTTTTACCTAAGTCAATAGCCTCAGAAGCTTCTTGAAAATTATCTGCCGATACAGGCATTATAAAACCTAAATTAACGCCTCCAACTTCTCTAAACATTTCACAAAATCTGTATCTTAAATCATTAGTGCTAGAAAGACCAACCATATCCCGTCTTTCCTGAAATCGATCAACATGGATTATTAACTCACCTAGGCCCAAGTCTTTTAATTCCTTTAACCTACTTTCTGTCAAAGCCAAACCATTTGTAAAAACTTTAGTTTCTAATCCTTGATCTAGAGCATAAGATACAACTTCTTTTAAGTATGGGTACATTAAAGGTTCACCACCTGCGATTGACAAAGTTTGGATGTTTCTTTCATTAACTAATCTGTCAATGTCGGATTTAACTCTCTTTAAGTCCTCATGTTTCCTCGCAGGACTTTCTTCGGCTAAACCCCTATAACACCCAGGACATTTTAGTTGACAGTAGGTAGTTACTTCTATCCACCCATTTGGATTATCGGACTTTGTCCAAGGTAGTCTATACGCTTGCTGTAAGTTAATTGCTTTTCTCATATTTAATTCTCCTCATAACATTATCTGCCAATGGTTGAAGATCCTTTGGAAAATCTTTATGCCTAAATGGTTTTTTAAAGTTAATACTTATTATAATCTTCCTTTTTATAAGGTTTATCAGATTGATTTTGCCTCTTATTCTGATATTTACAGGAATTATCTTGGAGTCATTAACTTCTTTCTCTATATATACTGTTCCTACTTTTGGTGTTAATTTTCTTCCCTTCTTTTCAAGAGACCCTGTTGGATGAATAAATATTGTTTGACCATCTTTTAACATTTCTATTAATCTAGGTAGTATCTTGTCATTTTTTCCTTTATTAACTGGAACATCTCCCAAGGGTAATAACAACATTTTTTTATACCATGTGTTGATATACTTATCTGCTATTGGGAATCTTATTGGTAGCAATTTTATGTATTCCTTTAATGGCATTGAGGACAGAATAAGAAAGGCGTCAATCCTTATTGGGTGGTTGGCTGCAATAATATACTTATTGTTTCTTTCAAGAGATATTCTTGAAGCATTTGTTTTAATTCGAAAAATAAATCTTAATGGTAATGACGTAAGAAGGTATGTAATAATCAGAGATGTGCTTATTAAATGCTTTTTCATATTAAATTTTAGAAAATACAAGTAATAAATGCATCGCTATATAAAATAGTGCCGCAATACCTTGTAAGATTAGGGTGGATTGTTTATTTTTTATGTGTACATAATAAATTGTTGAAAAAGTAACTATATTTAGGGCTATTAAACTAATCAAGAATAGAAAAGGATTGCCGTCAATTTTAAAAAACATAAATGCAAATAATCCATAAACAATTAAGCATATTGCGATAAAGATAGATGATGCCCTCTTAATACCCAACCTTGAAGAATAAGTATCTCTTCCCTTAGTTTCTTCATCCTTAGTTTTTAATTTTCTACCAAATTCTAGCACACCTACGTTAAATAAAACAAAAACAAAGTGTATAGTTAATAGTTCGTTTTTGAAAGAGAAAGAAGGTTCTATCATCTCGTACAAATAAAATTGCAAAAACAATAGCTGCAATAAATTTAGAAAGTTATAAAGAAAGAATTTCTTTTTTATCCATTTCCCCATAAAGAATTCATTCCCAGCAATTATTGTGTACCCAAATGCTACAAGCCAAAATAGAAAGGCCGTTGGCGAAATAAACAAATTGATTAAGACCTGTACAAACAAACCCGCAATGTTTAATATTAAAAGTTCTTTTAGTGATATGATTCCTTTTTGAACAGGTCGGTCACCATGATACTCGCTATCGAATCTATAATCTTTATATTCGTCTAAAACCCTAATATGAAACATAAATAAAATAAGAGTTATAAAAGAAACAATTAGTATATCTAAATTGTCAAAAACACCATTGCCTTTTGGTATGGCTACAGCCGCAGAGCTTAAAACAACTGATGCCGTGGTAAAGATTAATACTGCTAAAGGAAATCTTTCTTTCTGATATAAATTAAATCTACTAATTATATTTTTATTTTCCATGTTCAACTGTCCAAAAGAACTCTTTAGCATGATTTTTTAACCAATTATCATCTTTTGGAATTATAGATAGTTCTTCTCTAATTCTATCTGAATTTGTTGTATTCCATTGCAAGAAAGTATCTAGGTTATACTCAAAATAAGCCTTTGTTGATTCATAAATAAGCTTTTCAGCTTGAGAAAGTAAGTTAACATCTAAAGATTCAACTAATTTGAATTTTCCGTTGAAATTAAGTGCCTCTTTTAATCCCTCAAGAAAAGAATGAGCTGATAAATTTCGTTTATTGACTAGATTATATATCCTTTCTTTCTTGTTGAGAGATCTTATTTTAAGTAAGATTTGAACTATATCTTTAGAGGTTATGAGATTAATATTGCTATTATTGTTACCTATTAAATGAATAGTTTCAAAATTATTGTTTAATTTTATTGCTCTTCTTAATATATCCCCATAAAGATATATAGTTTGTTTAATAGATTCATTAATCCTCTTCTTATCTTCTGTAGCTATGATTGTTGGTCTTAAAATGACTATTGGAAGGCTATGTTCTTTTAAGAAGAATTTTACTTCCTGTTCTGCTAACCATTTTGATTCTTCATAGGGATTTCTAAATACTGGTTTTTTATCCAACCAATCTTCCTTCAACTCCTCTTTATCTCTACCATTAATATATGCCGTGCTAAAGTAAAATAGATTATCTAAACTATCAACATTTTCATAAATCTTTAATAAATTCTTTGTACCAAGTAGATTTGTGGCGAATATCTGCGCTCTTTTATTTTTTGATAAAGAAATCTCGGCAGCCAAGTGGTAGACCTCATTTGCAGATTTTATTATGGCAACGTCTTTATCAGAGAGTCCAAAATTATTCTTAGTTACATCTCCTTCTAGGAAGATTATATTTTTGTTAAGACTGCTTCCAAATTTGATGATCTCATTTAACTTTTTTTCTGCTTTAATCTTATCTCTAACTAAGAGTAAAAACTCAAATATATCTGTATGTTCTACTAGAGATTTTAGAACCTCTACTCCGAGGAATCCAGTGGATCCAGTTATGAAAGCTTTCTTCATATAAAATGAGCTGAAAGGTAAGTTATAAAGATTTTTATAACTGATTTGTGGAGTCTATATATGGGTATACAATATAGCATGTGCTGGGAAGATCCGTTTATTCTTCTTAAGGCATTAAACATCTCAGAGAAGGATAAGATATTATCAATTGCTTCTGGAGGAGAAAATGTGTTAGCCATGTTGTTAAAAAATCCTAAAGAAATTGTTGCGATTGACATAAATAAAGAACAAATCTACTTACTTAAGTTAAAGTTAGCAGCCATAAAAAATCTTGATTTTAATGAGTTTGTGGAATTCCTGGGATTTTTGCCATCAGATAAAAGAATAGAGATTTATACCAGAATAAGAGATGAACTGTCTAAAGAAGAAATAGAATATTGGAATAACAATCTTGCCAATATAAAAACGGGCGTAATTCATTCTGGTAAATTCGAGAAATATCTAAAGATATTTAGAAGGTTCTTTCTTCCTCTTATAGTTTCAAAGAATAAGATACTAAATTTCCTTTCACTAGACACATTAGATAAGCAAGAGAAATATTTTAATCGCTACTGGAATAATTGGCGTTTCAAATTGCTTTTCAGTATTTTCTTTTCGAAAAAGGGATTAAGTTATGGAAGAAGTAAAGACTATTTTAAACATTCAAATCAAAATGATTTAGCTTCTTATTATTTTGAAAAAACTAAAAATAGCTTAACAAAGATTCCAATAAGAGACAATTTCTTTATGCATTACATATTAACTGGAACTATAAAGACTCCCTTCAAAGACCATCCTTATTTAGATGAGTCTAATTTTAATAAACTTAAGGAATTAATTGGTAAAATAGAAATTGTAAACGAAGATATAAGTAACTATATTTCTCAATTAAAAGACAAATTTTTCTCTAAATATAATCTTTCAGATATATTTGAAGCTAAATCGCAGGAAGAATATGAGATATTTTTGAAAGAAATTGCAAAAATCTCAACAAAAAATGCCTTAATTTGTTATTGGAACAATTTAGCCCCAAGATATGGGCATCCTAAAATAAAGGGAATCTCGCCCGACTTAAAATTTTCTGAGGGTTTATCAAAATTAGATAGAGTTCATTTCTATTCAAGATTTATCGTTGAAAAAATAAATTTTAACAAATAACTTTTATAGCTTTGGGCACAATAGAAATCTCAAAATTATTATTCTGATCAAATAGTTCTCCATCACCCATAAAATATATCTCTTTATTGGTTCTTATAACAATCTTTTTCGTTTTATCTTCTACAACAATAGGAAGTTCACTTAATCTACCTTTAATGCCTAAAGATAATACTCTTAAATTAGTAAAAATATTGTTTGTCTTCTTTATTCTTTTTATCTCAAAATAACCATCATTATTCTTAGCTCCCGGAGCTAGATTAAATCTCTTTCCTATGAATGGTTGATTTAGGAAGTATATAGCCATTAACTCTTCATAAGACTGCATTTTGTCGTATTTTATTTCTACTCCCCTATATCCAAATATAAACTTCTTTAAAGTATATAGAAAATAGATAAATTCGCCGAGTCTTTTTTTTAATAAATTACCAATAATTCTTTTTGAAAGTGAATCTATCTCTTGTATGGTTTCTGTTGGCAAACCCAGACCTCCACCAGTAACTACATAATTTTTATTAACTTTAATTAAATCTATATTCTTAGTTTTTCCCTTCATAGCTAATTCTAATGCTCTGTTAAACTCAAGAGGAATACCCATATATCTTGCTAGGTCGTTTGCACGACCGCTTGGGACTATACCTATAGAAATCTCCTTCCTTATTATAATTGGAAGTTTCATTACCTCATTAATAAATCGATGCAATGCTCCATCGCCGCCACAAATAATGAATGTTCTGTATCCCTGCAAAACCCTCTCATTTAGTTCTTTTGCTGTAAGAGTATAATGATTACTTAGGTAATAGGGGATTTTTAATGATCCTAAATGTGCTATAAGACTTTTAGAGTTATTAGAGTTGTTGTTGATTATAATAAGTGGTTCCTTCATTATTTTAAAAACAAAAGAGTCCTTATTAATTCTTCCCCGCGACAGGGCTATGCCCCCGCCGCGATTTGAACTTTAAGAATTGACTTCTGGAACAATTTTTAGAGATTTCTTTAAGTCTGGAGTTTCAAGAGGTTTATTGCCTTCATAGAACTTATTATCCTCAGTATCGAACACAGATCTTCCTTCTGTAAACTCAGCAAATCTTTTTTCAAGGAGATCTAATTTGTATTTTTGATCCAATAATCTCTGAGCTTGTAATTTACTAACCTCTTTAGTTTCTTTAAGGTCTTCTTCCATCTTACGCATATTACTCTCATAAACTTTCTTCTTTGGTTTCTTTCTGTCAAGAGCAAGATAATTAATATATCGATCAATAATTCTCGAGGAAGGTTTGTGTCCTAATCTCGCATTAACTTCATCTCTCGTCCATTCTTTTTTAAGAAGATCGCAGGCCATGCTTGATCTAAGATCTTTCCAGGTAACCCTCTCTCCTCCAGGAGAACATCTTGCATTAGACTTTTCAACAGCTCTAATTAAAAATAATGTAGATGCTTTCATGCCAAACTTGAATAATTTGTCATCGCTGTGAATCTCACTTAAAGGTCTGTCTTTCATCCATTTATTAGAGATTGTTTTGTCTGCTGGTTTAACATTTTCTAAAACAATATCAAGATACTTTGCAGTTTCAGGATAATTTGTTATTTCGGTTCTTGGAGTTCTGCTCCTCTTTAATTTTTCTTTAGGAAGAATAACAAGATATTCTGGTTCTTTTGTGTCTTCATTTATTTGCTTTTTAAGATCACACTTTTCTAATTCTAACAGAGATCCAATATTTTCTCCTATGTCAAAAGCAAGCCATAGCAGGCATTTTTGCTCAGGAGTAATAGCATGATCAACAATCTGTCTGAAAGTTTTTTCATCAATGAATCTCACCTGATTTTCAGAATCATCTCTCCCTTTAACTTCATACTCGCTAAAAATCTCATTTGCATACTGACTCTTTTTTACAATGTCAAATAACTTGCCTTTGATTACCTGATAATATTGAGCTCTGTCAGACTGTTTTTTTCCTTGAACAGTTTTTATAATTCCATCTTCAAGATCATCAATAAGCTTTTTAATATCAGATTTTTTTAATGTCTTCCAATCTCTATTACCTAGCCAGTCATTAATCTGCTTTATTCTTCGGACATAATTAACAAGAGTCTTGCATGATCTTTCATCAACTTCGCTAAGGCCTTCTTTTCTTTTGAGCTTATACTCTTCGTATTCGAAGAACTTTTTAATGACCTTACGATTGTCAGCATTAACCCTAGGATCTTCTAAAAGTTCTTTTTTGCGTTTAGGATACCTCTCTTTGAACATAGAATCTATAAGTTTTTAGTCTTTTTAAATGTTGTGAGAGTAGAAGGTTTATATTCCGCTCGGTGTAAACAAATTGATCCTAAAGGTTCCATCATCTAACAAGTTACTTGGAAG
>ERZ1292623.3302-Hain-H51-01um-R1-3302-length-13813-cov-8_pt1 | contig 13813 bp, 17 predicted proteins | sample MGYA00564398_ERZ1292623 | MGnify/ENA primary metagenome ERZ1292623 (study PRJEB36523, sample SAMEA6512633) | groundwater metagenome | collected 2019-01-07 | study: AquaDiva: Metagenomics assemblies of 32 groundwater samples
AATATAATATATGTTTCCTATAAGACTTTTAGGACATATTCTCTGTATTTTTTCTGGATTATATGTCATTATAGCCTGTGTGTCAATATTTCTCATTCTGTGCGCTGCTCCGATATCAGGCTACGCTGCTGCTGCCTAATGGTATTATCTATGTAATATCAACAGTTATGTAATTTTCCCCAGAAAATGTGAACAACCTGTGGATAAGTTATATCTGATTATTTGGGTAATAGCCAAAATCCAGCTTACTTAGCGGATTGCCTATTTTTTAGGCACACAAATTTCTTTTTTTATCAAAGGGTTAAATAAAGATAGTATTTAAATTTGTAATGTAGATATATTTTTGCTTAATGCTGTTGCTTATCCCCAAGATATTGTTTGCAGTAAAAAAAAATACAACAAGTAGTGGAGTCTTAATTGATTGACAAATAGATTGTTATTATAATACAATTAGAAAAATCAGCGCAGGAAAAAATATGATTCAAAGTATGACAGGATATGCAAGGAGCGAGCGTAAGGATAAAGGCAGGGTATTTGTCTTAGAGCTCCGTTCAGTTAACCACAAATACTGCGACATCTCCATAAAACTTCCAAAGACACTTCTCGGCTTAGAAGGCATGATAAAAAAGACTATTCAGGAGAAATTTTCGCGCGGTAAATTTGATGTATTGGTGTCAAGGAATGGCTCTGATGATTATACAAGGAGTCTTGTGCTTGATGAGGAGCTTGTAAGCCAGTATTTTAATATACTTCAGGGATTAAAGAAAAAATTTGGTTTAAAGGGCGACATAGATATTAATCTATTGGCAGGGTTTTCTGATCTGATTAAGGTTGCAGAGGTAGAAGAGGATCAGAAGGCGATAGAGAAGGTTCTGATGTCCCTTCTACAGCGTACAATAGACTCTCTGATTAAGGTGCGGAGGGAGGAAGGGAAGGAACTACATGATGACATTGTAAAAAGGGTAAGGATAGTGGCATCTGCAATTAATAGGGTGGATGAAATTGCCAATAAGGCGCTTTCAGCATATCATAAAAGATTAGAGGAGAGGGTTCGCAGTCTGAATAGGTCATTAAAGATAGACACAGCAAGGCTCGCGCAGGAGGTTGCTTTAATAGCTGAGAGATGTGATATAACAGAGGAAATAGTCAGGTTTAAAAGCCACATAAAACAGTTTAATAAACTGCTAAAAGAGGATAAAGGCGTTGGCAGGCGGCTGGATTTTCTGCTTCAGGAAATGAACAGGGAGATAAATACAGTGGGCTCAAAGGCCAATGACGCTGATATCTCCATTGAGGTTGTTAATGTGAAGAATGAACTTGAGAAGATAAGGGAACAGGTTCAAAATATAGAGTAGCCTTTTACTTTGCCGTATATAATAATTAAGATATGGGAAAATTTGTCAATATAGGTTTTGGCAATATTATTGCATCATCAAGGATAGTAGCAATCCTCGCCCCATCTTCTGCGCCAATGAAGCGGCTTAAGGACGAGGCGAGGAAACAGGGAAAACTGATTGACGCAACGCAGGGAAGAAAGACAAGGGCTATTATAATAACTGACAGCGACCATATAATCCTTTCAGGGATTCAGGTAGAGACAATGGCGCAGAGGATTAACTCTGCTTCCTCAGGCATTGCATCAGTTGAGAGAGATTCATCTGTATTATCAGATATTAAAGAGATTTCCGGAGAGGGGATATGAGCCGAAAGGGGCTCCTTATTGTGGTATCTGCGCCATCAGGCGCTGGCAAGACAACGCTTTGCAAAGAGATTTCAAGGGCGCTTCCGAATCTGCAGCATTCCATTTCCTATACAACCCGCAGGCCGAGACCTAATGAAACAGACGGGGTGCACTATTTTTTTGTAACGCAGGAGAAGTTTAACAAGATGATCAAGGACAAGGAATTTGCAGAATGGGCTGTTGTCCACGGTAACTTATACGGGACATCAAAAAAACAGCTATCAGAAATGATGGACGGGGGAATAGATGTTATACTGGATATTGATTCTCAGGGCGCAATGCAGATCAAGGAGAACTGGGGGAACGGCGTTTTTATTTACATCTTGCCGCCATCTTTTGATGATCTGAGAAGGAGGCTTACTGAGAGGAATTCTGACGCAACAAATGAAATAGAAAAGCGCCTTGAAAATGCAAAAAAAGAAATTCCTCATTATAAAAGATATAATTATGTTATAATAAATGACAAGTTTGAAAAGGCATTAGATGATTTAAAATCAATTATAACATCAGAGAGGCTTAAGATAGATAAATTCAATACAGATATGATAGACGAAAAATTTAATTTATAGGAGGCTTTTTTATGGATATTGTTTCATTGCCAGTAGAATTCAAAAAGGATTATGGAATCAACCGCTTCAGATTGGTTAATCTTTCAATACAGAGGGCAAAGGAGTTAATAGAAGGCAGCGCCCCTGTAATAAATACAAAATATAAGAAAGAGACAACAATTGCGTTAGACGAGATTGTCTCTGCTGATTTTGTGCTCCTGACCGGAAAAGAGGCAAGGGAGGCAATGAGGGACGTTATCAGAGAGATAGAGACTGAAAGAAGGGTTCCAGAAGACGAGGATGATGAGGAGTCATCAGAGATTAAAAAGGACCTTAGCATATACATAAATGATTCCAACAAGGCAAAGAGGGAGTCAGAGGAGGCATAGGATAACAGCATGCTTGCAGGCAAGAGGATAATCTTTGGCATTACAGGCAGCATTGCTGCTTACAAGAGCGCAGAGATTGTTAGAAGACTTAAGGCAGCTAATGCAGATGTTACAGTTGTGATGACAAGGGGCGGGATGGAATTTATTACGCCGCTTACTATGCAGACCCTTTCCTGCAGCCCTGTTTACACAGAGACCTTTGTATTGCAAAAGGACTCCCGCATCGCTCATATTGAACTTGTAAAGTCTGCTGATCTGTTTCTTATTGCCCCTGCAACCGCAAATATTATTGGAAAGATTGCCGCTGGAATTGGAGATGATGTCTTAACTACAATGGTTCTTTCAGCAAGGTGTCCTGTCCTGATTGCGCCTGCAATGGACAGCGATATGTATAATAATCCAATTGTTCAAAGGAATATTTCATCCTTAAAGGAAAGGGATTACAGATTTATAGAGCCTGAAGAGGGAGAATTGGCATCAGGCATTATTGGAAAAGGCAGGCTTGCAGATATTGAGAAGATTCTTTCATCTGTAATTGATGTCCTTGTTGTTAAGAAAGATTTAGCAGACGAGGTTGTGTTGGTAACCGCCGGGCCCACAAGGGAGTATATGGACCCTGTGCGTTTTATATCAAACAGGTCAACAGGGAAGATGGGTTTTGCCCTTGCTGAGGCAGCAAAGAGCAGAGGGGCAGAGGTAATACTAATATCAGGACCTGCATCACTTCATAAACCAGCAGGCGTAGAACTCATAAATGTTGTTACTGCTGATGAGATGAGGGAAGAGGTGATGAAAAACATGGGTAGGGCAGCCATTGTTGTTATGGCTGCTGCTGTATCTGATTATATGCCTGTAAAAGTGTGGCAGGATAAGATTAAAAAGAGCGGCAAGGATATTAATATAGGGCTTACAGAGGTTACGGACATACTATCTGAAATTGGAAAGAATAAGGGAGGCAGGATAATCGTCGGCTTTGCTGTAGAAACAAATGACCTTATTAATAATGCACAAATTAAATTGAATGAAAAGAACCTTGATATGATTGTTGCAAATGATGTCTCAAATCCTGATGCAGGTTTTGAGGTTGATACAAATATTGTTACAATTATTGAAAAAGATGGCATAATTACTGAACATGGTAAGATGTCCAAAAAAGAGGCTGCTCATAGGATATTTGATAAGATAGTTAGGCTAAAGAGGAGATATTCTGATTCTATTATAGTCTAACTCTTTCAAAATTAAAGCTTTTTTTGTTAACAGCATTACAAATTATATTCTATCTAAACTTTACCTTTTCCTTGACATTTCATGATTATTTGCTAAAATTGTTACAATAAGGTAATATAATAAAGTAGTATGTCCAATTTTTAGAGGATAGCTAAATGGCTAAAACTAAAGAGGAATATAATCTTTCGCCTGAGATAGAAAAGCTCGCGGAGAGATTGGCAAAGGACCCGAGCTCAAAGCTCTTTGTCCCCCTCGCAGAGGAATATCTAAAGGGCGGAATGTTTGAAGAGGCTATAACTGTATTAAAGGACGGCCTAAAACATCATCCTTCATATATAAGCGCAAGGGTAGCCTTAGGAAAGGCGTATCATAAAAAAGGGCTTATAAAAGAGTCATTAGATGAGTTTAAGAAGGTTGTTGCTGTAAACCCTGATAATCTCCTCGCACATAAAAGGCTTGTAGAGATACATAAGGCATTAGGCAACATTGAGGATGCAATAAAGAGCTGCGATACTATCCTCCTTTTAAACCCAAAGGATGAGGAGATTAAGGGGATACTGAAGCAATTAGATGGCATCAGGCCTGTTCCAAAACCTTCTGCAGCTCCGGAGAAAAAAGAAGAAAAGGTTTCTTTTGCTGCTGCAGAGAAGATTGAGGCAGTTATTGAGAAGAAGCCTGAAGAATTAGTGGTAGAAACAGCTCCAAAAGAACAAGCTGAGCCTGAAATTGCAGAAGAGATCAAAGAAAAAGAAAAACCGCTCATAATGGAAGAGGCTGCTGCAGAGACAATTCTTGAAGAGCCTGAGGAGATGTTCAAGATACCAGAGGATGCTGGAGAAGAGATTCGTTTTGAAGATGAAAAGAAAGAGGAAAAGGCTGAAGAGAGCTTATGGACCATGCCTGAAGAGGAGAAACCGGCTGTTTTAGAGGAAGAGGGCAAAGCCCCTGCTGCAGATGAAAAGGTATATGAGCTGAAGGAAGAGAAGGATGAAGAATTAGAAGGCTTGGTTAAGCTGAAACCAGTAGAGCAGCCAAAAAAGGCAAAGGATTCAGAGGCAGAGGCTGGAATGCCTGTGTATGAGATTAGCGAGGAAGAATTAATAGGTTTTCCAAAAGACCTCCTGCAGTCAGATGAAGAGATAATTCAAGAGGCTAAGATGAAAGAGGGAGAGGTTACAAGCCTTGATATTTCTTCTTTTGAAAAGAAGCCTGAAGAGGCTTATGCGCCGAAGGTTGCTATGCCTGAAGAAGATATGATAATTATTGAAGAGCCTGAGAGCGAGATACTATCTGTTGAACCGCCTGTTTTTGAAAAAGAAGAAGCAAAGGAAGCAGCTCCATTTAAAGAACCTGTTTATGAAGAAAAGGTCATAAAAACAGCGAAAAAGGCTGAAGAAGAACTTTCAACAGAGACATTGGCTGAATTATATATAAAACAGGGTTTCTATGAAAAAGGGATTGATATATACCGCAAGCTTTTAAAAGAAAAGCCTGATAGTAAGGAATTAAAGCAGAAATTAGATGATGCCGTTACACTATCAAGCCTGTTTGTGAGCGGAAAGCCAAAGACTGAAGAGATTATTCCGGGTGTTGTGGTTGAGAAGGGTGAGTCAGACGTTGAGGTAATAGAGATAGAGGAGATAGCTCCTCCGGAACCTGCTTCATTAAAAATTAAAGCGGATATCTCTGCAAAACCTTCAGTTGAAATGCCAAAAGAGCCTGAGAAAAAGATAGAGGCGCCAAAAGTGGCTCCTCAATTAGCTAAGGGGGGCAAGCAAAAGGCAAAGGTGCAGAGACTGCAGAGTTGGCTTGAAAATATAAAGAAAGAGCAGCCGCAATTATGACATTTTCAGAGATATTACAACGGATAGCAGATGAAGAAAAGGATGCAATGGGAATAGCAATTGTCGGTATGGACGGCATTGTTGTTGAGGAGCGGGTTGTTGAGCGTAATATAGACCTCGCATCTATCAGCGCAGAATATAGCTCTGTGTTAAAGGATATAGACAGGGTTTCAGATTCATTAAAATTCGGCGCTGTTAAGGAATTGGTGGTGGTTACAGATAAGGCAATAATATTAATGAAAGGCATTAATAAGGACTATTTTATTATCTTTGCCATAAGGCCTGATGGAAATATCGGCAAGGGACGTTTCCTGATCCGTAGGGAACTGCCGAGGTTGGAAAAGGAACTGTAGAAGAAAATTAAAGATCAAAATGTAAAATTCAAAATTGAGGATATTATTGTTATTGAGATTTCCTTAATTTTGTTTTTTTATTTTAATACATTTAATGTCATTTTGATGAGCAACAGCGATGAAGCAATTTATTTTTTTTTTGAGATTGCTTCGCTGCGCTTGCAATGACAGCAATGACGCTTTTTAAAGGAATTATAATGTTAAAGATACTCCTTCTTCACGGACCAAATCTAAACCTGCTCGGCCTCAGAGAGCCTGAGGTATACGGCAAGGCCACACTGCTTGATATAAATAATGAGCTGTTGGAGTTTGCAAAAAAAGAGGGCATGGATATTACAATAAAACAATCCAATTTTGAAGGCGAGCTGATACAGATGATCCATGAGTCTGCTGAAGAATATGACGCAATAGTATTTAATCCGGCAGCATTCACACATACGAGCATTGCTTTGCGGGATGCGATTGCTGCTGTAGGTGTGCCAGTAATAGAGGTTCATCTGTCAAATATATACAAAAGAGAGGCCTTCAGGCGCCACTCTTATATCTCTGAGGTATCAGAGGGTGTTATATCTGGTTTTGGCAAGGACAGCTACTTATTAGGGCTTAAGGCAGCAAAAAATCTCCTGTCTAAAAAGGTCAAGAAATAATCCAATGAAATTTAATATTGAACGCCTCCATAGGATACAGGAGAGGCTTGCAAATAACAAAATAGATGCTATATTCTTGACTGCGCTGGAAAATATAAGGTATCTCACTAACTTCAGCGGCTCCTCTGCCTTTCTGATGATTACAAAAGATAAAGGATATCTTATTACAGATTTCAGATACAAGACAGTAGCAGAGGATGAGGTAAAGGGATATAAGGTTGTAATTTATAAAAACTCAATAATTGATGAAATAGAGAGGTTGACGAGAAAAGAAAAGGTTTCCCACCTTGGCATTGAAAAAAGAAGTATTACGCTTGAACAATACCAAAAGTTGACAAAAAAATTAAAAAAGATTAAAATTATCCCCACTCTTAATTTAGTTGAAGGGCTAAGGGTTATAAAGGGCCCAGTTGAGATAGAGAATATAGGGATTGCAATAAAGAGGGCTGAAAAGGCTTATAAAAAGATAAATTCTAATATAAAAATAGGTATTTCAGAAAAAGAGATTGCTTTAAGATTAGAATATGCTATAAAGAGCGGCGGCTCAGACAGGCTGCCATTTGAGACAATTGTTGCCTCTGGTTACAGGGCTGCCCTGCCTCATGCAGTATCAGGTAAAAGGTTTTTAAAGGATAATGATTCAGTGATAATAGATTTTGGCGCAGAGTATAAAGGTTATTATTCTGATATCACCCGGACACTTTTTATTGGCAGCCGTATAAATAGAAGGCAGAGAAAGATTTATCAGACTGTCCTTGATGCACAGGCAGAGGCAATTAATCTTATAAAACCAGATGCTAAGGCAAAGGATATTGATGCTGCCGCAAGAAAGGTGATAACCAAAGCAGGCTTTGGCAAATATTTTGGTCATGGCACAGGCCATGGCATTGGTTTGATGGTTCATGAATTGCCGTCAATATCGACAAAGAGCGAGGATATATTAAAAGAAGGGATGATATTTACAGTAGAGCCCGGCATATATATACCGGGATGGGGCGGCGTGAGGATAGAGGATATGGTCTTAGTAACAAAGACAGGATGCAGGATACTAACCACACTTCCAAAAGAAACCTGAATCATTGTTATTTGAATTTTAATTTTTAGAATATAAGGAGGAAGCATACTTGTTATCAACAAGCGATTTTAGAAATGGATTGAAGATTGAGATTGAGGGAGAGCCTTATGCAATTGTTGAATTCCAGCATGTTAAGCCTGGCAAGGGCGGCGCCTTTGTAAGGACAAAGCTAAAGAGCATAAAGGCAGGCAGTGTTATTGACAGGACATTCCGTTCAGGCGAGAAATTTGATGAACCTAATTTAGAAGAAAAAGAGATGCAGTATCTCTATGCATCGGAAGGACAATATAATTTTATGGACAACAAAAATTATGAGCAGATAGCCCTTACAGAGGAGCAGCTTGGCGAAAGCAGAAAATATATTAAGGAAAATATGAATGTTAAAATACTTTTCTACAATGAAAAACCGCTTGGTGTTGAGGTTCCAATGTTTGTTGAGCTTAAGATAGTAAAGACCGACCCTGGTGTGCGCGGAGATACTGCAACAGGCGGGGCAAAACCAGCAACCCTTGAGACAGGCGCGGTAATAAAGGTGCCGCTTTTTATGAATGAGGGCGAGAAGATAAAGATTGATACGAGGACAGGGGAATATATAGAAAGGGTAAAGTAGAGGTTAGAATGCAGAAGTAAGAAGTCAGAAGTATGATTGGGATCAAAGGAGTTGATGATGAATATCAAGGAATTAAAGGAATTGATTGACCTGATGAAAAATGCCGATATATCTGAGCTTGAGATTGAAAAAGGCGGTGTAAAGGTAAAGCTTAAAAAAGGACATTTAATATTAAGTCAGCCGGTTTCAGTTGAAAAGGCGCAGATACCCTCACAGCAGGCAATAGAGAAAGAGATTACAGGTACAGCAGAGGAAAAGGCTGCTTTAACTGCTGTTGAAGAGAAAGGGCTGGTAACTGTTACATCGCCTATTGTCGGCTCATTTTACAGGGCGCCTGCGCCGGATGCAAAGCCCTATGTAGAGGTCGGTGATATTATAAAAAAAGGGCAGGTTCTGTGTCTTGTTGAGGCAATGAAGCTGATGAATGAGATTGAGGCAGAGCTTAACGGCAAGATTGCTGCTATCCTTGTGGAGAACGGCCATCCTGTTGAATATGGAGAGGCGCTTTTCAAGGTTGAGCCTGTTGAGGATTTATAATGTTTAAAAAGATATTGATTGCAAATAGAGGAGAGATTGCCCTTCGCATAATAAGGGCGTGTAAAGAACTTGGGATAAAGACCGTTGCCATTTATTCTAAGGCTGATGAACATTCTCTTCATGTCCGTTTTGCAGATGAACATATATGTGTCGGGCCTCCTGACGGCTCTTTGAGCTACAGAAATGTCCCTAATATAATCAGCGCTGCAGAGATAACAGATTCAGAGGCAATACACCCTGGTTATGGTTTTCTTGCTGAGAATGCAAATTTTGCAGAGGTGTGCGGCTCAACAGGCATCAAGTTTATTGGTCCTTCGCCGGAAAGCATTGCTTTAATGGGCGACAAGGCAAAGGCAAAGGAGACAATGATTAAGGCAGGTGTGCCTGTGCTGCCAGGAAGCGTCGGCATAGTTCCTACAGAGGATGATGCCATAAGGTCTGCTAAGGATATAGGTTATCCTGTTATTGTAAAGGCTGCTGCAGGCGGCGGCGGAAGGGGAATGAGGGTTGTGCATAATGAAAATGACCTCGTCAACTCCTTTCTAATGGCTCAGGCAGAGGCGCACTCAGCCTTTGGAAGCAATGAGGTATATATTGAAAAGTTCTTTATTGAGCCGAGGCATATTGAGGTTCAGATTCTTGCAGATGAACATGGCAATACATTATATCTTGGCGAAAGGGACTGCTCTATTCAGAGACGTCATCAGAAATTGATTGAAGAAACGCCGTCACCAGCAGTAAATCCTGAATTGAGAAAGAGGATGGGTGAGGTTGCTGTTAAGGCTGCAAAGGCAGTGAATTATAAAAATGCCGGGACGATTGAATTCCTGCTTGATAAAAGCGGTAAATTCTATTTTATGGAGATGAATACAAGGATTCAGGTAGAGCATCCGATAACAGAGATGGTTACAGGAATAGATATAGTAAAAGAGCAAATAAAGATCGCAGCAGGCATCCCTCTATCATTCAAGCAGGATGATATAGCAATAAACGGGCACAGCATCGAGTGCAGGATAAATGCAGAGTGCCCTGAAAAATTTTCACCCTCTCCCGGTCTTATAACGGCATACCATCCGCCAGGGGGGCTTGGCGTGAGGGTGGATTCAGCAGTCTATGCAAACTATACAGTGCCTCCATATTATGATTCAATGATTGCAAAGCTCATTGTACATGCAGGCAGCAGGGAAGATGCGATTGTAAGAATGAAGCGCGCCCTTGAGGAATATATAATTGAGGGCATCAAGACAACCATACCATTTCACAAAAAGGTCTTAAACGACCCTGACTTTAATAAGGGTATCTTTTATACAAACTTCCTTGAAAAGTTCATTACAGGAAAATAGTTGTATTAAACATTGAGATTTTGTATTAAAGGAATTTTCTCCCTGTCTGTGCAATCAGGTATATGCCGAGAAGGGTGATTATCAGGGCAGAGGCTATGCTCAAAAGCCTTGCCATCTTGTTTGTCTTTCCCTCCTTAAAAAATCCCTGCATAAAACTGCCTGCCTTTACAAGTATGACGCCGATGGCAATAAGCACTGAGGCAAGGCCAAGGCTGAAGATAAATACATAAATAAGACCTGATAGAATTTTGCCAGAGCCGATGGCCATAAGGAGAACAACCAATGCCTCTGGGCATGGCACTATGCCGCCTGAAACACCGAGGGCTAATAGCATACCAAGAGAAGGGGATACTGTGCAGAAGGATGGTTATGTTCATGATGATGGCGGTGATTATGCTTGTGTTGATTGGCATGGCTGATCCTTTTATATAAAAGCCATCCGCCGACAATAAAAATCATCAAGGCTCTTCTGGAAAGAGTGTGGGTGATTTTTTGCATTTTTATATCTCCGGCAGCATACAAGTCAGTATTTTTAACCTCAGATATTCCTCATCCCTTAAACCATAAGCCCTTCTCTGTATAACCCTGATTTTATTATTTAGTCCCTCTACAAATCCTAATGATACTTTGTTTTCAGGTCTGCTGTTTGCTGCAATGCCATCCCAGTGTCTCTCTATCATCTCTGAAAACTTCTCATAAGGCTCTAACCTCTGCCACCTCAATGATTCCTTCCAGTTGTCAAAGAATCTCCTCGCCCATCCTTCCGTCTGATAGCTCCATAACTGTCCAAAGGACTCCTTCAACAGATAGGCAGTGTTAAGTCGTTTGTTAGCCCCGAGTAGCTTTTTTAATGCCTTCCGTCCATCAAGGGTAAGGTTCTCCCTGTTAGACAGAAGCGTATACTTCTGCCCTTTGATATAGGAACGGTCTTTACCATGAAGCCTTGCATATTCCACCTTCCGTACCGTGTCCAACGCATCTCCCAGATGCCTCATTACATGAAACTTGTCATAAAGAATCGCTGCATGAGATACATTCTTTTTTGTAGATTTCTTAAACGGCTTCCACATATCCATTACTGCCAACTGTATCTTCTTTGCCTTCTTTGCTCCAAGCCATTGGTAAAATATATCAAGACTTTCTTCAGACCTATCTTTGCCTCCATACCAGATCGGTTTTCTCCGCTCTAAATCGCTCACTACTATCCGATAGGTATGCCCTTTCCTTAATGATAATTCGTCTATTCCAATAACACGGGCAGCAGCAACAGGATTCTGATTAAGCTGCTTCTCCATATACTCTTTGTCCAATGCCTTCACAGTTTCCCAGTCCAGCTTTAGCTCCTTCGCTACATCCTTTACCGTCATCCCACGACACTTCCGTCCTACATAATAGGCAAACCTCTTCGTGTAAAATGGATTGTCCGCTATCCACTCCAGCTTCTCCGTCTTCACTTTCCCGCACTCCCGGCATAATACCCGCCAAACCTCCACTTCCAGATATATCCGTGCATCTCCACATGATAAATCCCGTATCCGTAGCACCTTCCTGTCGTAATGACTCCGATGAACCTTGCCACAACACCCGCATACTGTTTTTTTTGAGTCCGCTTAAGCTTAATAACTCTTGCCTTTGGATCTCCAAATACCCCCTGAGTCTCTGCTCTCGGACGAAATCCGGGGAACCGATATTCATCCAGCAGTTTTCTCTTTTTTTCCATCCTATTATCATACAGATTTTTTATCCATTTAAAACTTCTTTTTCCCCTTATTTTATGCTATCCTATAGCCACTTTATGGCTCATTTTCACCCACACTCTTTCCAGATGAGCCGTTTAAAAAGGAGGCTCGCCATGTTAAATAAAAAAGGTTTTACCATTATTGAATTATTGGTTGTTTTAGCAATAGTAGGTATTGTCATAACCCTTGCTGTATCATCAATGGCAAATACGATCCCTCATTTAAGACTGAATGATTCAGTAGGGGAGCTTGTATCAAGAATAAACCTGGCAAGGTCCACAGCAATAGCAAGGAATAAGGCATATGTTGTTTCTTTTAATAAACTTGAAAATACATATAATATCTTTATGGATGATAATGAGAACTGGCAGAGAGAGGATGATGAAGATACAATCACTGATACACAGATGAGTAAAGGGGTTTCAATAGTTAAAATCTCTTTTAGCTTTGGAACAACTGCCTTTGGATATGATGGAAGCGGGCTTCCATTGAAGAACAGGATAGGCTCGGTATGTTTAAAAAATGATAAGGATGAATATCATAAAATCTCTGTTTCCTGGAATGGAAGGGCAAAGGTTTACAAGAATGTGAAGAAAAAGGAGTGCGAGTGATTTCTAAAAACTTTTGCTTGCATATTTATTGTATTTTAATAAAATATAGACAAGATGTTAGTCAGACTTCTTTACACCTCCTTTAATTCTCCAATAGGCAAAATCCATCTTGCATTAACAGAAAATGGTTTGTGTGAATTAGGCATCAGGGAGAGCGAAAAGAGATTCGTCAAGTCTTTGCAAAAGACATACAACATAAAGCCTGTAAAGGATGATGCAGCATTCAAAGACCTTGTAAAACTTTTAAAAAGATATTTAAATGGCGAGAAACTAAGAATTGATATCCCATTTGATTTAAAAGGCACTTCTTTTGAAAAAAAGGTGTGGAAGGCTCTTTTAAAAATCCCTTATGAAAAAACAAAAAGCTATGGCGAGATTGCAAAGGAGATTGGCTTGCCGAATGGCGCAAGGGCAGTTGGCAATGCCTGCGGCAAAAACCCCATTCCAATTATCATCCCCTGTCACAGGGTTATTGCAGGCAATGGCAGCTTAGGCGGGTATACAGGGGGGATAGGGATTAAAAAGAGGCTGTTGAGGATTGAAGGTGTATTATGATGCCAGGATTTTTCTCAACTCGTCTCCCTCAATCACCTCTTTCTCAATCAGCAGTTTTCCAAGGGTCACAAGCTTATCCTTTTTATCCTCTAAAATCTTTCTTACCCTGCTGTGCGTTTCATTAACAATCTTCTTTACCTCTTCATCAATCAGCCTTGATGTCTCTTCGCTGAATTCGGATGTTGGCGTATATCCTATATCAAGAAACAAGGGCTTTTTTCCATTTCCAAATGTCACAGGGCCAATAGTATCACTCATGCCGTATTCAACAACCATGCTCCTTGCAATGCCTGTTGCCCGCTCAAGGTCGTTCTGTGCGCCAGTTGAGATTTCATTAAAGATGACCTCTTCTGCAACCCTGCCGCCAAGAAGAACCGCAAGCCTGTCTAATAGCTCTGCTTTGGTTAGCAGATACCTGTCCTCTGTTGGAAGCTGCAATGTATAGCCAAGCGCTGCTATGCCCCTTGGTATTATGGACACCCTGTGCACCTTGTCTGCATGAGGCACACTCTCTGCAACGATTGCATGGCCTGATTCATGATATGCAATAATCTCCTGCTCCTTTTTGCTTATTACCTTCTTTTTCTTTTCAAG
>ERZ1292623.3303-Hain-H51-01um-R1-3303-length-13811-cov-22_pt1 | contig 13811 bp, 10 predicted proteins | sample MGYA00564398_ERZ1292623 | MGnify/ENA primary metagenome ERZ1292623 (study PRJEB36523, sample SAMEA6512633) | groundwater metagenome | collected 2019-01-07 | study: AquaDiva: Metagenomics assemblies of 32 groundwater samples
ATTAAGCGATTTTCCCGTAGGATTTCATATTGATGAGGCATCCCTTGGATACAATGGTTACTCATTGCTCTATACCGGAAAAGACGATAATGGCAATCGTTTACCTTTGTATATAGATATGTTTGGGGACAATCGGCCTTCCGGTTATCACTATTTAACAGTTCCTTCGATAAAGCTTCTAGGACTTAATGAATTTTCAACAAGATTCCCAGGTGCACTAATTGGCAGTATTACGATTTTTGCTATTTTTTTCTTTGTAATAACTATTTTTCAGGATAAAAAATTGGGATTAATTAGTGCATTTCTCGTGGCTATATCGCCATGGCATTTTGTTTTATCACGGGCGAGTAGTGAGGCGATCGTGTCGCTTTTTTTTATCATAATCGGATTTAGTTTGTTTTTCTACAGCCTTCAAAAGCAAAAAAAACTTTATCTTCTGATTGGCTCAATCTCCATGATTGCAAGTTTTTTCTTTTATCACAGTCCTCGCGTTTTTGTACCAGGCCTTTTTCTTGTTTTTATTTTAATGTTTTTGCCCATAATTAAAAAATTACAAAAAAAATATAAAATTGTATTATTTTTCTGCCTGATATTCGTATTGGCTATCGCAGCCTTTTTAGTATTTGCAATAACAGGCGGAACTGGTAGATACAGCCAGATAAATATATTTTCTTCTTTTGAGACAGATTTTTTTCAAAAACAACAAATTCAGGAAGATGCTGTCGCTGGGTCAAACAATATTGTATCCCGCTTGTTTCATAATAAAGCGACTAATATTTTTTTGATTTTTGTATCTAATTATTTTGATTATTTTGGATTTAACTTTCTTTTTACAACGGGTGGCTTGCCGATTTGGTATAACGTTCCAAGAATGGGACTTTTGTACATTGTCGAATTACCATTTATCCTGATAGGAATATATAATGTTTTGCGAAGAAAAAATCTGTATTTTAAGATTCCACTAGTCTGGCTTTTGGTTGCACCTATTGTTCCTGCAATAACAATGGACGACATACCCAATATAAATAGAGCCATTGTTATGTTTCCAATGCTTGAGATTATTGCTGGAATTGGATTTTTGTCATTTATAGGAAATATTAAACTTAAAAAGCCAGCGATTGTTTTGGTAACATTACTTCTTATTTTTAATAGCCTTTATTTTCTTCATCAGTACTTTTACAACGCTAAAACCCATAAGCCATGGTATAGGAATAACGGTTTCTCTGAAATGATGAATGAAGTCAAAAAAAAATATGATAAGTATGATTTAGTTGCTATGTCTAAATATCAAGGAGGCATCTATCCTTTGGTTCTCTTTTATATGCAATACGATCCTAATAAATATCAAGAGGAAGGATCGCCCAAAAATAAGGATTATGGAGGCTTTGGAAAATTCTTTTTTGTGCCGCAAGATTGCCCATCTCTCCAATCAAGAAATAGAGTGCCAGATCCCTCGCGAACCTTATACGTAGATAAGGGAGATTGTCCGTTGGATAAATCAATTCCTACCAAGCGGTCCGAATATATATATAGAGAAGACGGCACAAAAGCTTTCCGGATTGTTTATGATTAATTTTTTCAATAGAAATATAGTTATTATAGCACTTCTGTGTATATTTATATTTGGAATATTTCTTCGTTTTTATGAGTTGAGTCAAATTCCAAATGGCTTCCATATAGACGAGGCCATAAATGGCGTTAATGGATATTTTATTTTGCAGACAGGAAAGGACTCAAACAGCAACAAGTTTCCCTTACAAACAGAAGTATTTGGAGATTACAATCCAACAGGATACTCGTATTTGACAATACTGCCTATTAAATTGTTTGGTTTAAATGAATTTTCAACAAGATTTCCCGGCGCTTTCTTGGGAAGTTTAACAATTTTAGCATCTTTTCTATTGGCTTTTTCGATTTTTAAAAATAAAAGAATAAGTTTAGTGTCAGCATTTTTAATTGCAATCAGTCCATGGCATATTGTTTTTTCAAGGTCAAGTGAACAAACGCTTGTTTCTCTTTTTTTTGTGGTTTTAGGTTTTTCCTTAGTTTTTCTAAGTTTTGAAAATAGAAAATTAAGATTCCTTATTCCTGGAATATTATTGTTGTCTATAAGTTTTTTTATGTATTTTACTCCTCGCGTTTTTGTCCTCCTTCTTTTCCTTTCAGTTTTTTTCTTCTTTAGTCTGCAGGATAAGCAAAAAAATAAAAAATATAAAAATTTCCTTTTAGGATCTTTTGTGTTCTTGGGAGCATTAGCTTTCATTTTAGTTTTTGTAACTAAAGGTGGCGGAGATAGATTTAAGCAGGTTAGCCTTTTTGGATCATTGGGTACGAAATTGGTGATGGAGGAGCAAATCAGGGAGGATGGAGTTGCCAATACACATGTAAAGATTACTCAATTATTTCATAACAAGGTTATAAACCACTTGTTGGCGTATGTATCAAATTATGTTGATTATTTTTCAGGCAATTTTTTATTTATAAAAGGAGGTCTGCCTATATGGTTTAGGGTCGAAGGTATAGGGCTTATGTATCTGACAGAGTTGCCATTTTTGTTAATAGGGTCAATTATACTTGTTGTAAATAAGAATAGTATATATAAGATTCCAATGTTTTGGATATTGCTTGCTCCAATTGTTGCAGCATTAACGATAGACGATGTACCAAACATTAGACGTTCTCTTGTTATGTTGCCCATGCTTGAGATTATTAGTGCGTTTGGCTTTTTATATATTTTACAAAACAGGAAAAAATTACTACAAATATTAATTGTTTCTGTTACCGGAGTAATTCTAATATTTAATTTTTCCTATTTTATTCATCAATATTTTATTCATTCCGGAATTCATATGAATTGGTACCGAAATGAAGGATTTGGGGAAATGGTAAAAGCAGTTAAGGGTTCATATAATAATGTAGACAAAGTTGTGGTTACAAAAAGCAATGGCGGCATATATCCGCTTATCCTTTTTTATATGCAATATGATCCTAAAGATTATTTATCAGAGGGTTCGTCAAAAGATAAAGACTATACGGGATTTGGTAAGTTTTTCTTTGTGCCTCAATCATGCCCGTCCCAGCAAAAGGATGATCGTTTTCCAAAAGTAGCAAAGATTATCTATATAGATAAAGGTGATTGTGAAGATGTTGCTCAAAGCAAAAAAACTATTTACAGAAAAGACGGTAGTAGAGTATTTAATATAGTCTATGAATAAATTTATCGGGAAAAATTTTTCTTCGCTTGTTTTTTCTCTAATTATTTTAGTGGCTGTATTTTTACGTTTCAATCAGCTGGGAGTAAATCCCCCCAGTCTTACTTGGGATGAAGCAAGTCTGGGATATAATGCATACTCAATTCTTAAGTCAGGAGCGGATGAATATGGTAATAAATTTCCTTTAAGTATCCGTTCTTTCGATGATTATAAACCAGCACTATATGTTTACTTGGATATTATTCCTGTCTATTTGTTTGGCTTGAATGAATTTGCTGTTAGACTTCCTGCTGCTATATTTGGATTACTTACGGTCATCGCGGTCTATTTTTTGACCAGAGAAATTTTGTCTACGTGGGAAAAGAAAAAACAAATTATCGTCTCACTTATTGCGGCATTTTTTTTAGCTATTTCTCCTTGGCATTTACAGTTTTCTAGAGCTGCATTTGAAGGAAATATCGGACTTTTTTTCTTCATAAGCGGCCTGTTGTTTTTTCTAAAAGCACTTAGGAATGGAAACTTTTTTTATCTTTCCAGCATCTTATTTTTATTAAGTTTATATTCATATCACAGCTTTCGTCTTTTTATCCCGCTATTTATTCTAGCGCTTTTAGTTTTCTTTTGGAGAGAAGTTTTGAATTTTAGAAAACAAGCAATAACTTCTATGCTTATGCTTTTTTTCTTCTCCTTTCCAATTTGGAATAGCTTTTTAGGAACAGGGTATGGAACAGGTGCGCGATTATCTATGGTAACTATTTTTTCAGACTCAACAATTATAGATGCTTCTATTCAGAGAATTAATTATGACAGAAGTAATAATGATCATATTGGTGCGTTATTTCACAACAGGCGCGTGACATATGTGCTTGCAGCTGTAAAAGGGTATTTGGATCACTTTAACCCTGATTTCTTATTTTTACATGGAGATGGAGGCGTGCAGCATCATGCTGTAGACATGGGAATGCTTTATTTATGGGATTTACCATTTATTCTTGTTGGCGTATACATTTTGCTTAATTCTTACAATAGATATGTGGCAACATTACTGTTGCTATTCTTATTAGCACCTCTCCCTTCAGCAATAACAACAGGCACTCCCCATCCAGTGCGGGCTATTGCTATGATGCCAGGTTTTCATATATTTGCAGCGGTTGGGGTTGTGATGATAATTATGAAACTATTAAAGTTAAAACAGCCTTTTTATAAAAGATACTTAGCTCTAGTTATTGTTGTCACATTGATTGTAAACGTCATGTATTATTTACATCAATATTATGTACATACACCAATTGAATACGGATATTTTTGGCAGTATGGCAATAAAGAGGCGATAGAATATGCAAGACAGCACGAAGATGAATATAAAAAAATTGTTATGACGTACAGAATTGACCAACCTTATATATACTACCTTTTTTATAACAAAATTGACCCTTCCTGGTATCAAAATAATTGGGCAGAGAAAGGAAATATTGGACGATTTGAGAGAAAAATTGGCAAATATGAATTTAGATATATTGATTTTAATAAAGATGCAAAAGAAAAGGACACACTTTTAATAGGTATTCCCGATGAGATTCCTCAGGGCACAAAAGCTATAAAAGAAATTAGATATCTTGATGGATCTGTTGCTTATCGAATTATAAAAACATGAGGAGTAAAGTTTTTTTTTGGATGTGGCCCTTTATATTTTCTATCGTTGTAGCTTTTCCCGTTATTTTACCCTATCTTCGTGAGGGATATTTTCCAACACATGATGGAGAATGGGCTGTGGTGAGGCTTACTGATATGTTTCGTACTCTTCGAGACTTTCAAATTCCGGCAAGATATAGCGGGAACTTGAATTTCGGTTATGGCTACCCTCTATTTAATTTTGTTTATCCTTTTCCCTATTACTTTGGTACATTTATGCACTTTTTGGGATTTGGATTTGTAAATACAATAAAAATACTTTTTGCAGCCAGTGTTTTTTTATCGGCATTTTTTATGTTTTTTGCATCCAGAATTTTATGGAAAAATACGTGGGCGGGAGTAATTTCTATGATAATGTATACCTATTTTCCATATCGTATGGTTGATCTGTATGTCAGAGGGTCAATAGGCGAATCTCTCTCATTTGTATTATTTCCCCTTTTATTTTATCTTGCGATTAAATTAGTTGACAAAGCCTCTGTTTTCTTAGTTGGTGGTATTGGGATTTCTGTAGGTGTACTTATTATGACGCATAATATTATGACTGTTTTATTCATGCCAATTTTTATTACATTTTCACTAAGTCAAATAATTTTAAAGAAAAAAAAGGTTATAAAAAAATTTATTGTGAGTATTATTTTAGGTTTTGGAATATCTGCTTTCTTCTGGATTCCTGCTCTTTTTGAGAAAAATAATATCTTACTTTCAAAAATACCTATTGCAGATCGCAATTTATATTTTGTGAGATTAGATCAGTTTTTACTTCCGCGATGGGGATACGGTGCTCCAACAGATCCAAATGGTTTTAGCTACCAATTCGGTTTGGTGCATCTTGCTGTATTTCTTATAACTATTTTTTCTTTAGTGTTTATTTTTGTTAAAGATCGGAAGGGCTTCAAGGAATATTTTACAAAAATCGCATTTATACCAATTATTATTTCATTATTGTTTACTTTTTTGCTCTTTAAGCCTTCTGATTTTTTGTGGAGTAATATACCTTTACTATCGGAAATTAATTATCCATGGATAGCTCTTGGAATTTTGGGATTTTTGGTAAGTTTATTAGCAGGATTTTTATGCAGGCAGAAATACACAAGATATATTGTTATTTGCGTCTCGTTAATTTCAATAATTATGTACTTGCCATATGCAAAACCTCAATATTATGTAGACAGAAGAGACAATTATTATTTAACTAATGAAGCTACAACAACCTCATCAAATGAGTTAATGCCATTGTGGGTTAAAAAATTTCCATCCCAAAGACCAGTTAACAAAGTAGAGATAATAAAAAGAAGAGGAAATATCGAAAACATTTTTTCCAACTCAAAACAAGTCAAATTTTCTATAAATGCCTTATCCCAAAGCACAGTTAGGATTAATACTATTTATTACCCGGGATGGAAGGCAAAAGTTGATGGAAACGAACTACCGATTTATTATAGAAACGATAAGGGAGTTATGCAGATTTCTGTTCCGTCAGGGACTCACAAGGTCGAGGCAAGTTTTAACGAAACTCCTCTAAGACTAACAAGTAATGGTATTTCCTTATTAAGTTTTTTCGCGCTTTTATTTATAGGAGCTAAGGGTTTCTATAGAAGAAATAACAAAAATTAAATAATTACCCCCCCCGATTTCTTTAGGTGAAACTTCAATGCTTCTCTATCTAAGTTCAAGCTTTTTTGGTAAAATTGATTTGTTATGGCGGTTGACTGAAGTTACAATATGAAACAGATTAAAAAAATAAGTCGACTCAAAAATATAGAAAGTTTTATACAGGCTATTCAACTTGCAGATTTTTTAACAGGAATTATTTTAAGCTACGCTGATACATTTAGAGAGAAAAGTCAAAAGGCAGAAAAGCATAAAAACATTTACAGAAAAGCGTTGTTAAGTAAATGCAAGAATATTCAAAATAAACTTAATCAAAAAGCAAACTACTATTGGCCAAGTTTTTCATATCAGAAAGTTAATGTGTTCTACTGGAAACAAAAAGCCTCTTTAAGTAAATCCCTCAGCAGAAGCTGAAGATAGACTCAAAGAGGGCTTGGATAATATCATTATACACGAAAATTGATGAAAAAGCCAAAAAGGACTGATTTAAGGATGAAATTTGGTACTTGACAAAATTTAAAGTTATGTTTTTTTTAAAGAAAAATTTTGGGATCATTTTGGTTTTAATCTTGTCTTTTTGGGCAATAAAGCCCTTTCTTATTCCGGGGTTTTTTCCAATGCACGATGATACACAAGTGGCTAGGGTTTTTGAGATGGGAAAGGCATTAAAAGATGGGATGTTTCCTGTGAGATGGGTTCAAGACCTAGGATACGGATATGGATATCCTATCTTTAATTTCTATGCTCCTCTTGCATATTATTTTGGCGGATTTATAAATCTTTTAGGTTTTGACGCACTTGTTGCCACAAAGACAATGATGATTGTTGGGATTTTGCTTTCTGGTATTTTCATGTATCTTTTGGCAAAAGAGTTTTGGGGAGAGGTAGGAGGAGTTGTTTCGGGATTGTTTTATCTTTATGCTCCATATCATGCTTTGGATATTTATGTTAGGGGAGATGTGGCGGAGTTTTGGGCGTACTCTTTTATACCACTAGGTTTTTATGGCTTATGTAAAGTTTATAAAGAGAGAAAATGGAAATGGGTTGTTGTTGGTTCATTAGGATACGCTGGGGTTGTTCTTTCTCACAATTTAACAGCCATGATGGTTACACCATTTTTACTCATTGTTGCATTGTTGTATTGTTACATTGCTTATAAAAGAAAGAAATTTTTTATCATTTATCATTTATTATTTATTATTTCGTTTGGCTTACTTGTTTCTTCTTTTTATTGGATTCCTGCAATTTTTGAGATGAAATATACAAACGTTATTTTTCAGATTGGAGGAGGAGCAGATTTTCGCGATCACTTTGTTTGCATACAACAGCTTTGGGAAAGTAGTTGGGGATTTGGTGGATCAGCTCCGGGGTGCATAGATGGTTTATCTTTTAAGATAGGAAAGCTGCATTTAATTAGCGTTTTCATAGCTTTTATTTTGTTAATTTTACCAAAATCAATCTTTGGAAAGATTATGTTTTACCACTATAATGATACGTATCATTATAGTGGTAAGCATCCAATCGTTATTCTGGCTATTTTGGGCTTTATCTTTTCGGTCTTTTTTACACTTAGCGTATCAAGGCCTATTTGGGAAGTCATTCCTCAGATGGCATTTTTTCAGTATCCATGGAGATTTTTGATTTTTGCTTCTTTTTTTTCCTCTTTCCTTGCTGGAGGATTGATGTGGTTATTGCATAAGATTTATTACTCGAATACAGCGCTGTATCAGAGTAGCATTCTATTGATTATTCTTCTTCTGTATGGAAAAAGTAAGCTTTTTATGCCACAGACAGTATTTTCAAAAACGTCAGTTGATTACACCAATGATATTTCATTGAAATGGACTACCTCAAAAATATCCGACGAGTACATGCCTGTAAATTTTGTTAAACCAGCATCGATGTCTGAAATTGCAAATAATAAGATTAGTATTCTGGAAGGAGAATCAAATATTATTTCGCAATCTAATAAAACATACAAGATAAAAACCTTAATTGATGTTAAGAAAGAAACAAATCTTAAGATTAACATTGCATATTTTCCGGCTTGGAATGCTTTTTTGGACAGTAAAAAAGTACCATATACAGCTTCCAACAATGGCTTAATTATTGTATTGCCAGAAGGTAGACATAGTCTTGATATTGAGTTTATTCAGACTCCAATCGAGAAAATTGCTAATTCCATATCGCTGATTAGCTTAATAGTATTATTTACTAGTATAATCTTTACAAGAAAGTTTCATTATGAATGAAAAATTCCCAAGCCTCTCAATTTTTTTCCCTTTTTGGAATGAGGAAAAAAATATTGAAAAAGTTGTAAGAAACGCTATTCCTGTAGCTCAAAAAGTTGTAGAGGAGTGGGAGATTATTATGGTGGACGATGGCTCATCGGACGATACCTTAAAAATAGCAAAGGAACTAGCATCTAGCAATCCTAATTTAGTTGTTGTTTCGCATCAGCCAAATCGTGGTTATGGAGCAGCGCTTAAAGATGGTTTCAGAAACGCAAAATACGATGTGATTGTTTTTACGGACGGTGACGGACAATTTGATTTTTCGGAAGTTTCAAGGTTTATAGAAAAAATAGATAAAGCAGATATGGTTATGGGATACAGAGAAAAAAGACTAGACCACCCGTTTAGACGTTTTCTCATGAATTTGTTAAAAGTTTGGGATTTTGTATTTTTTGGATTTTATTATAAAGATATTGATTGCGGATTTAAAATGTTTAAGAAAAAATTGCTTCAAAGACTTATGCCTTTTAAGTCTGAAGGAGCAATGATCACAACCGAAATCCTGGCAAAGGCAAAAAAGAAAGGTTTAAAGATTGCTCAAGTTAAAGTTACTCATTACCCTCGACAATTTGGCGACCAAAGCGGAGGCAACATGCGCGTAATACTTCGCGCAATTAAAGAAAGTTTTGCATTATGGTGGAACCTACACTATGGAAGAGCTTGATATAGGCTTAATTACAAAAAGGTCCATACGAGGCGTTTTGGCTCTTATTTCCAGAAACCTTGTCATTAACCTTCTTTCTTTTGGCGCATCGCTTGTTATATTCACGATTCTTACTCCCCAAGAAGTTGGTATATACATAGGGGTTATAGCAATACAAAGAGTCATAAGCTTTTTGACAGATTTTGGTCTTGGTGCAGCATTGGTTCAGAAAAAAGACAGTGTTTCCCAAAACGACATAACAACAATATTTACTATACAAGGGGCTGCTACATTCGTTTTATTTTTGCTCGTGTTGGCACTTCGTGAGCCTATTATGACGTTTTTCAGGATGGAAGAGATAGGTGGAAGATTGCTTGTAGTTTTGGTTTTTACTATTTTTCTTGCTTCTTTCAAGACGATACCCTCAATTCTTCTTGAGAGGGCAATAAATTTCCAAAAGCATGTAATTCCTCAAATTGCCGAGTCGTTTGTTTTTAACCTTTTGCTTATTGTTCTTTTGTTACTTAACTACAAGATTGACAGTTTTAGCATTGCTTTTCTTGTTTCAAGCATCATAAGCATACCGCTATACTATTGTATATGTCCATGGAAGCTGCGGTTGGGGATTCACAAAAAATCTTTAGCTCACTTGCGGTACGGGATTCAATTTCAAGCAAAGAATGTGCTTGCGACGTTGAAAGATGATTTGTTGATAATATTCTTATGGAGAGTTTTTTCTTCTGTGGAGTTAGGTTTCATCGGATTTGGCCAGCGTTTTGCGTTCTTTGCGTATCGTTATATTGTGGATAGTGTTACAAAAGTAACATTTTCGACATACGCCCGATTGCAGCATGATAGAAAGCTTTTGACAAATGCAATAGAAAAGTCCTTGTTTTACGTAAGTAGCGTCATGTTTCCCTCTCTTTTTGGGTTAATCATTGCGGCGCCTTACACCATTCAGTATTTTCCTAAGTGGAATAACAAGTGGGAGCCAGCAATTTTTAGCCTTATATTTTTTTGTCTTAATGCAGCAGTATCTTCACTATCTGGAATTTTGGTAAACGTTCTGGATGCAACAGGAAAAGTAAAAACTACTTTGCGGCTTATGGTATTGTGGACATTTTTGGTATGGATTCTGACTCCAATCCTTATTTTTTTCTATGGGTATAACGGCGTTTCGGTTGCGTCTTTTTTGGTAACAACTACGATTGTATATACTGTTTTTTTGGTTAAAAAATTTGTTGACTTTAAATTTTTTGGGAGCATTTATAAACCCGCGATTGCCACAGTTTTTATGAGCGTTGTTGTTTTTATATTTTCTCAAGTGTTGGTTAAAGATTTCCTTTCGTTGATATTTGTTATACTTATAGGTGGAGCAGTCTACATATTTAGCCTTTTTGCGATAGCAAAAAAAGAATTGATTAGTGGTATTAAGCAGTTTGGCATAAAGCTATGAAAGGAAAAATTTCACTTTCTGTTGTTATCTCGGCATTTAACGAGGAGGAAAAAATTGAAGAATGTTTTAAGTCTATAGTGCTTGCTAATGAAATTATCTTGGTAGATAACTCTTCGACCGATAAGACTGTTGAAATTGCTCGAAAGTATACTTCGAAAATTTTTATAAGACCAAATAACCCAATGCTAAATATCAATAAAAACTATGGATTTTCCAAAGCAAGCGGAAACTGGATTCTGAGCCTAGATGCTGATGAACGGGTCTCCCCAGAACTACAGAAAGAGATATTATCAACTCTCAACTCTCAATTATTAATTATTAATGGATACTGGATTCCAAGAAAAAATATTATTTTTGGAAAGTGGATGCAACACGCAGGATGGTATCCAGACCATCAATTGAGACTCTTTAGAAAAGGATTGGGAAAATTTCCAGAAGAACATGTTCACGAAATGATTAGACTAGGGGGACAAGCTGCATATCTTAAAAATCATATAATTCACTATAACTACGAAACAATATTTCAATTTATGCAAAAGGTTATATACATATACGCGCCTAACGAAGCAAGCCAATTGTTAAAAAATGGATATAAATTTAGTTGGCAGGATGCAATTAGATTTCCAGCTAAGGAGTTCTTAAGTCGTTTTTTAGCAAGAGAGGGCTATAAAGATGGATTCCATGGCTTAATGCTTTCGATTTTGATGGCGTTTTATCACTTTTCAATCTTTTCTTTAATATGGGAACGACTTAAATTTATACAAACTGGGAATGAAAGGCTGTTACAAGGGACAGAAAGAGAATTTAAAAAATCTTATAAAGATTTATTATTTTGGATAGTCTCAAAAAAATTAAATAAAATAAAAAATCCTCTCAAGAGGCAATTTTATAAATTGATATATAAGTTCCAATAACAGGACTTACGCATTCTTTGTCATCCTGAATTCATTTCAGGATCTCGATAGATGCTGAAACAAGTTCAGCATGACAGCTTTGCGTAACTTCTCAATAATGCAACATGCAAAAAGTTTCTGTCGTCATTTTAAATTATAATGGCAAAGATAATACGCTAGACTGCTTAAGTTCTCTGCAAAATGTTGTTACCATAGATACAAAACTTGAGATTATCGTAGTGGATAATGCATCAAAAGATGAAAGCGTGGCTTTCATCAAATCTCAAATCTCAAATCTCAAATCTCAAAAATTACAATTGAAAGTGATTGAGAATAGAGAGAATTTGGGATTTGCAGGAGGAAATAATGTGGGTATTCGTTATGCGCTTGAACATGGAGCGGACTATGTCTTGGTTTTGAACAACGATACTCTTGTTGACAAGAATTTAATTGACGAATTGCTGAAAGTTGGAAATAGCGATGAAAACATAGGAATTCTTGCTCCAAAAATTTATTTTGCTAAAGGCTTTGAATTCCATAAAAATAGGTATACAGAGAAAGATTTAGGAAAAGTATTTTGGTATGCTGGAGGAAAAATGGATTGGAAAAACGTAATTGCTTCTCATAAGGGAGTAGATGAAGTAGATCATGGGCAGTATGATAAAACTGAAGAAACGTCTTTTGCAAGCGGATGCTGTATGTTTATGAAAAAAGAAGTTTTTGGTAGAGTGGGGCTTTTCGATAAAAAATATTTTTTGTATTACGAAGATGCAGATTTAAGCGAGAGGCTAAAAGAAGCAGGCTATAAAATAATCTATAATCCTTCGGCAATCATTTGGCATAAGAATGCTGGGTCGGCTGGAGGATCGGGATCAAAACTTCAGGATTATTACATAACTCGCAATAGACTATTGTTTGGGATGAGGTATGCACCATTGCGATCAAAACTTGCGCTTATAAAAGAGAGTATGAAAGTTTTAATAAGCGGTAGATATTGGCAAAAACGCGGGATTTTAGATTTTTATTTAAATAAATTTGGAAAAGGGAGCTATAAAGTATGAGCTCGATTACAGGAATTGTTATTGCAAAAAACGAGGAGAATAGACTAGCGGATTGTTTGGATTCGCTTTCGTTTTGTGATGAAATAATTGTAGTTGATAACGGATCGGAAGATAGAACAGTTGATATTGCAAAAAGAATGGGCGCAGAAGTTTTTACTCTTACGAGTGACGATTTTTCAAAACTCAGAAATTTTGGATTAACAAAAGTAAAAGGGGAATGGGTATTATATGTTGATGCGGATGAAAGAGTAGATACAGATCTGAAAGAAAGTATTATTTATTTAATTTCAAACAGCGACCGCATACAAAAGTTAAATGGGTATTTTTTGAAAAGAAAGAATTTTTATCTTGGTTCTTCAAAGAAGAATGAATGGCCGTATATAGAAAAACTTGAAAGATTGTTTAGAAAAGAATCCCTGAAAGGATGGAGGGGGAAGCTTCACGAAAGCCCAATCATTGAAGGTCCAATAGGAGAGTTAGATGGATTTTTGTTGCATTATACCCATCGTGATTTAACATCCATGCTTGAAAAGACAATCGAATGGTCAAAGATCGAAGCAGAGCTGCGTTTTAAGTCAGATCATCCGCGAGTGACGTGGTGGCGATTTGTTAGAGTTATGATAACTGCATTTTTGGATTCATATGCTAGACAAGGAGGGTGGAAGGTTGGAACTGTTGGCTTGATAGAGAGCATTTACCAAGCGTTTAGTACATTTATAACTTATGCCAGATTATGGGAAATGCAACAAAAAATGAAAAATGAAAAATGAAAAATTAAAAAAACTTTTTTTAAGGAATAAATATTGGTATGTTTTTGCTTGTTTAATTTTTTTTACCCTTATTTTTATACGCCCTGCAAGCATTCTATTTGGAAATATAGACTATTTTTTTACAAAAGGATACAATGCCCAATACGAATCGCTTAAAAGTGCTTATTATAACTCCC
>ERZ1292623.3305-Hain-H51-01um-R1-3305-length-13808-cov-7_pt1 | contig 13808 bp, 18 predicted proteins | sample MGYA00564398_ERZ1292623 | MGnify/ENA primary metagenome ERZ1292623 (study PRJEB36523, sample SAMEA6512633) | groundwater metagenome | collected 2019-01-07 | study: AquaDiva: Metagenomics assemblies of 32 groundwater samples
TCCTGCATAAGCATCTTTTAATCCAACTAATCCAATTATATTTCCTGCAACTGCACTATCAACTTGCATTCTTGTTGGTCCTTTGTAAATATTAACTTGCTGTACTCTGACTTTTCTTTTTGCAAGAATCATTTCTACTTCATCACCTTGTCTTACTGTTCCTGAAAATAATCTCCCTGCAGAAATTTCTCCGGCATGCTTATCAATAACAATCTTAGTAACAATAAAAGCTACAGGGCCGTTAGGATCACATTTCATTAATGATTGTCCTTCTTCTGAGTCAAGATCACCGTGCCAAATTTTTGGAATTCTGTATTCTTGTGCTTGCTTTGGATTTGGGTGATGTTTTACAACAGCATCTAAAACAACTTTGTGCAGTGGAGCTTTATGAGACATTTCATTAGGATCATCTTTTGCATAAGCATCAAAAACATCTTTAAAACTAACCTTATGTTTTTGCATGTAAGGAATGCTTAATGCCCATTTGTGAAATGCACTTCCAAAACAAACACTTCCATCTTGAACACTTAAATTCCATTTCCCCTTGAATTCTTCTGGTGCAATATTATTAATAAATCTATTAACTTCTGTTATGACTTGAGTAAGTCTTTCTTGTATTTTTTCTGGAGTTAATTTAACTTCTCTTACTAATCTATCAACCTTATTAATAAATAAAATTGGCTTGACTCTTTCTCTTAGAGCTTGCTTAACAACAGTTTCTGTCTGAGGCATGATCCCCTCTACAGCATCAACTAAAATTATTGTTCCATCTACAGCTCTCATTGCTCTAGTAACATCTCCCCCAAAATCAACATGCCCCGGAGTATCAATTAAATTAACTAAATATTTAACCCCCCCAACATCGTGAATCATTGAAACATTAGCAGAGTCTATTGTAATTCCTCTCTCCTTTTCATCTTCTCTGAAATCTAAAGTTAATTGTTTTCCTGCAAGTTCTTCAGAAATCATTCCTGCTCCAAGTAGAAGATTGTCGCTAAACGTAGTTTTCCCGTGCACTCGTCTCTTAAGAGTGGTTACTTAAAGAGAAATCGATATGGGCTGCGATAGCAATATTCCTAATTTTTTCAGGACTATTCATCAATTCACGAATTTGTTCTGCTATTGTTTCTACCATTAATTAGTTTCCTCCTTTGACATTAAGTTTTGAGTTTTCGAATGGTATTTAAATGTTTTTGTTCAATTATGTGCTACTTTATCCCATAAATATTTATGATATCTTTTGTAATATTCTGCTACTGCTTTAATGATACATCTTGAAATTATTGGTGATTTAAGTTTGGCTAATAAAAATATTTTAAAATCTATTAGTTTAGGTGGTTTTATTAGATACAATTTTTAATATGCTCTTAAATCCAATGCATTTTTCACTAAAGTAATTTTTTTAATTTATTTAAACTCTCTAAATCCAAGTCATATTTCTTTTCTATAAATACACCTTTAAAACTGTCCATAAAACCTTTATCATGAAGCAATGATAGTAGTTTTTCAATATTCTTTTTAACTAAATTAATTTTACCTCGAAAAATAAATTTTTTAATTAAATCCAAATCTATATCTCTACTTAAAGCAACAATGTCTCTTATATCGGTTAATCTTCCTGCATGCAATTTTAAAACAATTAATATTTCTTTATCTGGAACTAAAACATTAGCTTCCTTTTCACTTCCAATTATTTTTCTAATTTTAGAGTATTTCAATAATTCATCAAAACTAAATGACGCATCTGTATCCCTAGAACCTATTCCATCAATTAACAAGTCTACGCTTACATTTAATTTATCCTTTAATTCATACCTTATAAACTCTTTTGTATAAATATGATTAAGATCTTTTATAACAGTTTTAATAAACTTCTTCTTTTTCAATATTGTTTCAAAAATTTCTTTATCTTCTTTTTTTATTATTAAATCAACATCTACAGAAAATCTGTGCTTATAAGAACTTATACCATATCCTCCAACCACAATAAAATTTAATTTAGCATTATTAAATTCCTGCAATATTTCAAAAATCTTATTCTCTCTTTTTATAAAATCTTCAAACATTTGTTAAAACCTCTTTATATTTTATATTAATCTTTTTATTATAAATCTCTTTAATCATTTCCAAGGCAGGTTCAAAATTATATTTATTTTTGTTCATAAAAGAGATTGTAGCTTTTAAAGAGTCTACGGGAATCTTATCTAAATAATCAACCTCAAAACCTTTTAAATAACTAACTTTATAGAATACTCCTTTGTTTTTATTTACTCTCAAATTCAATTTTTTGCAGTAATAATCAAAAACAGGCTTATCTTTTTTATCTACCTTAATGTATATCGGATAAAAATCTTTATATCTAGAGATATTATAACCCCCTTCAGTCCATATAAATACAGAATCTAATTTTGTAAAAGCGTATTTGATTCCAAATAAACTCAAAATTTCATAATAAAAGCTTGCTTTATCGCTTAAAACCTCTTTTATGTATTTTAAAGTTTTTTTATAAAAATAATTGTTTTTATTTAAATAAACTTTCATTCTTGTTAACTTAAAAACACCAGAATCAGCCAATTTTTGTACCCATTCATAAGTCCAACCATAACTTAAATTTATTCTATTGGATATTTGATTAATAGAATCTTCTTTCCTGCATGAAATTATTATCTTCAATGTGTATGGATTTATTAAGTCTAAAATCATACTTATCATTATACTGATAAGTTATATATAAACCTTTCTATCCAGTTCATTCTGTACAATAGTAATGCATTGAGAAGCATGATATTCTATTTTACCAAGAGAAACCTTTTCTGCGTTAAATCTTTCTAAATAAAACTCTGTTTTTCTTGGCATTCCAATATAATCCCCGAATACAAACAATATATTTTCTTTAAATTTAAATTCTCTGATATTTTTTCCTTTTTTATGCATGTAAATTATCTGTGAGCTAGGAGATTTTTCTCTTACAAACTGCTCAAAGCTTTTTTTGCTTATAATGATTCCAGGAAAAACTTCTAAAGATTCATTTAATTTTAAATTTTCGCCTTTTTCTAAAGCATATTTAATGAATTTAGATATTCCAAGTTCATCAAATGCAAATCCTTTTAATTTACTTCCATAAAAAGAAATTAGTTTAGGAGGAAATTTTGGACCTTCTAAGACAACATGCATTATTGTATCCTCTCTTAATCCTTTAACAACCCATAATGCATTGCTTATGCATCTAGAAACAATATGCATTTTTCCAGCATCTTCTAAATTGTCAACATTAAAACTAGAAGTATGTGCTTTTAGTGCCCTTAAAATAAACTCTCTCATGAAATTAAGTTAAAAATCCAGAATAAAAGCTTTGTTATTCATTAAAAACATAACCTTTTTTATATATTAAACCAACCATTATTCTTTGCATATCTTCGTCACTTAAAAAATAATAATCCATATTAATTTTATCTACATGAAAACTAAACCAAACTTCATTATAAGAAAGATTTAGCGTTTCTTCTTTAATCTCTTCATATTTTTCTTTATGATTTCTTAATCTTTCTAACAAAAGTTTATCTTCAGAAGTAAGAATCTTTGGTATCAAATCTTCTAGTGGTAAATTAAGTTCTTTTGCCATGTTCTTTATTTATTTAGGTAATTTAAATTGTTTACTCTTACACAAACAAACAAATCCTTCTGGAACTTCGTTAGTCGTATAAATCATTCCACATTCTTTGCATACTATATTCATTTTAATTTTAACCCCCTTAAATGCCTAATATTGCTAGAATCCTGATGTATATAAATGTTACTATTTTAGAATAGTTATAATACAGAAAGGTTTAGATAGTAAAAATTTTTAGTATTCTTTGATTTAAAATGAGTATTAATTTAAGCGGAATATTACAGAAAGAGAGTTTATATGATACTGCTCTCAGATTTTTATCTTATGGTACTGTTGGCGGAGCTTTGCTAGATGGGGTGATCCCTTCACCATCAGATGGAACTCTAGAGAACACAATAATTGACGCTCTAATACAAACCATTGGTGTTCAAATCTTTAAATATGGCTCAAATAAAAAAAGAATTCTAGCGAGCAGTTGTATATTTTTTGGAAATATTACTGGCAAAGCATTGTATATTTTATAAATAATTATTTAAACAAATAAACTTTAATTATCTACTTGCATCAGATTGTCTTTCTAACTCTAATTTCTTTGTAATAGCCGTACTGCCTTGATCTAAATTATAGGCTTTGAGAATTTCATCAGCTAATGCATCTACCATATTTAGTTTCTTATTGAAGCTTTTTTGATAACTTCCTTGAACCATTTGTCTTAATGCAATGTCAATTCTTCTTTGAGGCGCACATTCTACAGACTGAGGATATCTTGCTCCACCATATTCTATTGTTGTAATTTCTTCTCTAGGAGCACAATTCTCAAGAGCTTTTACAAAAACTTCAATGGGATTTTTCTTTGTTTTATCTTCTAGTATTTTAAAAACTTCTTCAACAATATTATAAGCTTTTATCGCTTTCCCAGAAATTCTTCCAGAAGTTGTCTTGTGTTTCTTTCCTTTATGTCCAGGAATCATTAATTTATTTATTAATCTTTCAACAATATTATTTTTAGATTTCCAGAATCTTGTCTTAACTAATTTTCCACCTGTTTTTGGGACTAAGATTGGAGATAAAGTAACATATCTTTTTAATCCAGGATCTTTAACTTCTATCTGAGTTATTTCCCATCTATTAAATAATTTTAATGCCATTTTAGTTAACAATCTCTTCAGAATTACTTTTTAATCTATTTACTAGATCATCAACTTTATATTTAATAGGATTGCTATAATCATAAGAAACTTCAATTCTGGCTAGTGAAATATCTATAGTTATTCCGTCTTCCTCTATCCCCCTTGAGAATTTATACACCCTATCATCAATCCTACTTTTATCTGATAAAAAATATCCCTCATTTGCCAATACATTTACTGCATTGAAAAAATTAATGTTTTCAAAATAATGAACAGTCTTAAGGCATTCCATTTTATCTCCTCCCCTTCTCAATTCTTCCTTTTAATAAAGCATCTAAACTCTGATCATTGACTTTTATAACTTGCCATCTGATTCCAGGAATATCTCCTTTAGCTCTTCCCTGTTTTCCACCTATGCATTCTATAACAACTTCATCGTGTTCGTTAATAAACTTAATGGCATTATAACCCGGAACAAAAGCAGTAACCTTCTTTCCATTTTTAATTAACTGAGTTATAACACATTTTCTCATTCCAGAGTTTGGCTGTTTAGCTTCTCTTTGAGTTTTTTCAAGAACAATAGCTTTAGCCATTGGCGAACCACCAAGAGGATCACTTCTTTCTTTTAATTTGAACATTCTTCTCTTGTACCAAATATCATGCCATCTATTCTTCTTGCTTCTATTCTTAAGCTTTCTTCCAGATCCTAAACCTCTGCTTTTGTTTCCCATTTTATAGTATCCTAACCTGCAAGTTATAATAACGCTTTGCTATATTATTTAATTCATCTAAATTTTTGCCATCTCTTCCTATTAATAAACCTTTACTTTTTCTATCTTCTACTTTAATTCCAGCAATGTTTTCCTTTAAATCTATACTTAAAGGCTTTATTGGATATATAAAATTTTTAATGAATTTTAACGGGTCTTGATTAAACTCAACAACTTTTATTTTTTTATGCATCAGATTTTCAGCAGTCTTTATATTTTTTCCTTTTTTTACAATTATTTTTATTATTTCTCCATAATCCAAAATAAATATTAACTTGTCTTCTTTCTCAATCAAGTCTTTTACCTTTGTTTTTGTAATGTTTTCAAACAAATTTATTTTTTCAATTAAATTTTTGTCTAATAACATTGTCCTAATATCCCAAAACACTTATAGAAAAAGTTTTTTTACATATTGTCCCAAGCTGTTCATTGTTCTCTTTTGCTTGAACAACTTGGATTTTGTACAATTTAGCGAGGTGATTTACATCTTCTTTAACTAATTTTGGACAGTTTGATGCCAAATAAACTTTTGATAGTTTTCCAACTCTTAATCTCTTTAGAACTCTATCTTTTCCGATAATTACTTTATCTTCCTGCAATGCTTTCTTTAAATCTTCCATTTTAATCACGAACACAAGCTGCTCTACACTCTAAAATTGACGGTGGTTCTTTTGTAACTTTAGGGTATGCTTGCACTAATCTAACTTCTTCAGTTCTTTTTTAAATCTTCCCAATAACTTATAACTTCTTGGGAAATCCGTTTATTTTAGCTTCAATAAAATTACTTCCTATTGTTATTCTATCTATTTCTTCGTCTGCAATCTTAAAAATATTTAATACTTTCCAGCCTTTGTTCACTGCTTGTTGTAAATTTTCACTATACATTTTACTTTTCTTTCTTTGTTATTTTAGTCCTCATCTTTGCTATTAAGTCAGGCAATCCAGTGCCTAGAGGAACAGCTTGATTAACCATCACATTTTCTATAACCGAGTTTAGCGTGTCTTCTTCTCCAATTAAAGATGCATTAACAATATGCTTTAAAGGTGTTTCGAAACTTGCTCTTGCCAATACACTTTCTTTTTCCGCTGTTATTCCTGATCTTGTAATTCCTTTTATCTTTCCTGAGTTTGTCATTGCATCAGCTAATAACATTAAATGTCTTAAATCAATTTCCAATCCTTGCTGTTTAATAACATTTAATGACTCATTCATTATTGCCTGCCTTGCAGCTTCTATTCCTAGAACATCTGCCATCATGAAAATATCGTTTGTTGTCGTTCTTGTTATATCTATTCCCTCAATTTTGAAAACATCTTTTAAATTTGCGCCTACGCATAGTATTACGAATTCTGTTCCATTATATATTGGAGAAACTAAAGAAATTCCTTTTATCCCTTTTAGATGAACTTCCTTGCTTTTTTCTTTTAGATGGAATAATTCCTTAATAGAATTTTCCTCATCTTTTTTTGGTTTTATTATTAATTTATCCCCCGAGAAACTTACTTTTACTTTCTTTAATGTTTCATCGGCAGCTTTTTCAATTTGAGCTTCGGTAATTTTTAAATCTCTTATCTTTTTCTTATCAATGTTAATCTCTATTCTAAATTGTGTTAAATTTAAGAAAAATTCAGTTGCAATATCTTGTAATTTTGTTTCAACTAATTGAGAAGCGATTTGTTTTACTTTTTCCTTATCATTTTTTATTCCGTGTTTTAAATATATTTCAGTTCTTGGTGTACTTGGTTCTTTTCTTGCATCAAATAACTCGATTAATCTTGGCAACCCCAATGAAACTTCTGCTTCCGCAACACCTGCAAAGTGGAATGTTCTTAAAATCATCTGTGTTCCTGGTTCTCCAAAACTTTCTGCTGTTATTATCCCAATGCTTTCTCCAGGATTTATTTTTGCCTTTTCATGCTCTTCTTTTACTCTTTTAATCACTTCTTTTTTCTTATCTCCAATCTTAAACTCTCTACTTATTTCATCTATCTCATCATAAATTTTCTTTGATAAATCTTCACTAAACATTTGCGCTTACCTCTTTGACAATTCTTCTTACATTTATTGAACCGCCTTCTGTTTTACTAACGTCTAATCCATCATCTCCATATTTAAATTGTATAATTCTCTTATTGGCATCTCTTACTGTTCCATCATATTCAACTCTAATATCCTGTAATGCGTTTGCTAATCTTCTGTATAAATATCCTGATTTAGGAGTTCTTAATGCTGTGTCCATCAGTGAATCTCTTCCTGTCATTGCATGGAAAAAGAATTCTGAAGGTGTTAATCCTGATCTGTATGAATTTTTAACCAATCCGCGGGCTTCTGCTCCAAGACTTCCTTTTTCGAATGTGCTTAATGTTCTCTTTTTGTATCCTAGATGTACTCTTGTTCCTCTAAGTACCTGCTGTCCTACTAATGCAGCCATCTGTGCAATATTCAAGAAATTACCCTGTGCTCCAGATCTTACCATTAAAACAGTTGAGTTTTCATCGGAAACACTTTCGTAAACACTTTCTCCTATTTTATCTCTTAATTTTCCAAGCAATTGTAATATTAAATTCTCTAATGTTTTTTCCAAATCTAATCCGGGCAATGGCTTTAAGTCTTTACTCTTATATTGTTTGATTAAATCATTTATCTCATTTATTGTTTCTTGGATTTTTTCTTTATTTTTCTTTGCTAATTCTTCTGTTAAATCTGTATCTTGTATTCCTGTTGTAAATCCTATCTTTAATAAAACAGCAATTCCTAATTTAAATATCTTTCCCATTAATTGTAATCCAACATCTTCGCCATATCTCTTATATAAAGCTCTTATCAAGGTTCCATTATCTTCCCCAATAGTTGCCTTGTCAATAAATCCTTCTGTAATTTTTCCATTTCTTATTACAATATTTTCATCGCTCTTTGTTTGTCCGACGAAATCAAAATCATTTGGAAATAATGCTGAGAAGATATCCCTCCCATGAGTATTTTTATCATTCTTTAATCTTGAGAAATCTTTTACACCAACATTGTAAAGCAACTGTACTGCTTCATTTCTTTTAAATGTTAATTCTTTTGTTAAAATATAATTTCCTGTAATAGCATCTAAAATTGTTCCTACAACATTTAATCCATTTTTTGGAGTTATAATATGTGATTGTACTTGCATTAATACTTCTGCTTCTGCTTTAGCCTCTTCTGTCTGGGGGATATGCAAGTTCATTTCATCCCCATCAAAGTCTGCGTTATAAGGTGTGCATGTGCTTGGATTTAATCTGAATGATCTTCCTGGCATTACTCTTATTTTATGTGCCATAATACTCATTCTGTGCAAACTAGGCTGTCTGTTAAATATACAAATATCCCCATCTATTAAATGTCTTTCAACTACATATCCTGTTTTTATTTCTTCTAGAATTTGTTTTTTACTATCTTCTGTAATCTTTTTCTTCTTTCCTTCATCTGTAATTATATAATTTGCACCAGGATAAACAGTTGAACCATTTTCAACAAATCTTTTAACCCAACTAATGTTCCAATCAGTAACTTTTTCAGGTACTGTTAAATCAATAGCAATAATATATGGAACTCCTACTTCATTAAATTCTATTCTTGGATCTGGCGAAACTACTGTACGAGCTGCAAAGTTAACTCTTTTTCCAACTAAATTATGCCTAAATCTTCCTTCCTTGCTTTTAATTCTTTCAGCTAGTGTTTTCAGCTGCTGTCCAGATCTATGACGTGCAGGAGGAACTTGTGTTGTTTCATTATCAAAATAAGTTGTAATATGGTATTGTAATAAATCCCATAAATCTTCAACAATAACTTCAGGAGCTCCGGCATTTATATTCTCAAATAATCTTTGATTTATTCTAACTATGTCTCCTAATTTATGTGTAAGATCATCTTCACTTCTTTCTCCTGTTTCTAAAGTAATACTTGGACGTGTTGTTACTGGAGGAACTGGAAGAACTGTTAACACCATCCACTCCGGACGCGCATATTTTGGGTTTATTCCTAATAACTCAACTTCATCATCTGTCATTTTCTCAAATCTTGCTACAATTTCTATAGGAGTAACTCTCTTTTCTCCTTCCACGAAAGTTGTTGGTTTTTCTAATTTTACAGGAATTTGTTTAGCATTACAATGAGGACATGTTTTTACCGTAATCAAATATTTTACTAAAGATAATCCTCTAAGGTTTTTATCATGGATATCTTTCGGCAATGCAAGGATATGCCCACATTCTCTGCAGGTTGCTTTTAATAATACTAATATTTTCTTGATATATATTACATTTATTACTGGACGAGCTAATTCAACATATCCAAAATGTCCAGGACATTCTTTTAATTTTCCAGAACATGTTTTACATCTTAATCCAGGATCTATGACTCCTAAATGAATATCCATTAATCCTCCGTCTACAGGATAACCTTCTTTATCGTATAATTCAGCAGTCACTATTTTTGTAGAAGCCATCTTCTTGATTAATTTAGGAGACATTATTCCAAAGACTATTTTTTGGATTCTCTTGTAAATGTATTCTTCTCTCATGTTAATATTTGCTCTCTAACTCCATCTTTGGATATATACACATTGATCTTAATTCGTTTAATAATAGATTAAATGCGTAACTCATTTCTATTTGAGTAATTTCAACATTGCTTCCGCATTTGGTACAAAAATCTCTTCCCTTACTTGAATCATGAATTGCAGTTAATCCGCAGCTTTCACAAACATGAACAACTGTTTTATCTGAGTCAAATCTTTCTTTTAATAATAATGATGCACCATGAGCTACTAAACAATCTTTTTCCATTTCTCCTACTCTTAGTCCTCCACCCTGTGCTCTTCCTTCTATTGGCTGTCTTGTCAGCAACTGGATTCTGCCTGAAGCACGTGAGTGTAATTTATTAGCAACCATGTGTTTTAATTTCAAATAATACATATCTCCAACATAAATTTTAGCCTTAAATTCCTCTCCAGTCATTCCATTATACATTGTTTCTGTTCCGTCTTCTCTAAATCCCAATTCTAGCAATATTAATCTTAATTCTTTTTCAGACATAGCATCAAAAGTTGTTCCGTCTATATATTGCCCAGATAATGCTCCAACTTTTCCAGCTAATGTTTCTATAACATGGCTTATTGTCATTCTGCTTGGGATACCATGCGGGCTAAATATAATATCAGGAGTAATTCCAGATGATGTGAAAGGCATGTTTTCATGAGGAACAATCATTCCTATTACTCCTTTCTGTCCATGACGAGAAGCAAACTTGTCTCCTATTTCAGGAATTCTTTGTTCTCTTACTTTTACTTGCACTACTTTATTTCCTTCTTCGTTTTCACTTAAAGTAATTAAATCAACAATCCCAGTTTCACCGTGATTTATTGAGGTAGAACTTTCTCTTCTTGTCGATGCTGTTACACTAAACTCTTCTAAACTTGACAAGAATCTTGGGGGGCTTGTTTTTCCAATGATAACATCTTCTGCATTTATAACAGCCCCAGTATAAACAATTCCATCTTTTTCTAATAGTCTATAATCTTTTTCTGATTTGTACCCTTTGACTTCTTTATCAGGAATACAGACTTCATCTACTAATCCGCCTGAATAACGCAATTCTTCAGCTTCATAGGGTCTAAAATAAGTTGATCTTGCTAATCCTCTTTGGATACTTCCTTTATTCATTACAATTGCGTCCTGCATGTTATATCCTTCAAAACTCATCAGCGCAATAACAATATTTTGTCCGGAAGGATGTTTTTTGTAATTAAGCAAATCATGCATGTATGTTTTTACGACTGGTTTTTGAGGATAATGTAAAAAGCTTACATCTGTGTCCATTCTAATATGTAAATTACTTGCGTATAATCCCAATGATTGTTTCTGAATCTTGCTTCCTCTTATTAATCTTGAGGATCCTCCATAATTTGAATAAGGAATAATCGATGTTACTAGTCCAAGCATTGTTGTTGGATCTATTTCAAGATGAGTATGCTTTTCAGTTAAATCTTGCTCATACATTGCAACGAAGGCGTTTTCTTCTTCAGATGCGTCCAAATATTCCAGTATTCCTAATTTAATTAATTGATCCCATGTAATTTCATTATTTGTTAATTTGTCAATATGTTCTTTTGTAAGCAATGATTTCCCGTTATCAACAACTATTAATGGTCTACGAGCTCTTCCTGGTCCGCTTTCTAAATAAATTTCATTATACTCATCATCATATCTTAAATTTAAGGTCAATGGTAATTTTCCCAGTCTTCTCTTTTCCTTAATATTTTTAATAAACTCTTCATGGTCCTTAGTCTGTCCAATGTACTTATCATTTAGATAAACGTCTACCATTTTGTTTCCAACCCTGAACTTTCTAATAATTTCTTAATTTTATCATCTGACATTTCATCCTGTGAAATTTTTGACAACATTGCTAAATTCTTTCTTAATCCTATTGGAGTTCCTTCCGGGGTCTCTATAGGACATAATCTTCCGTATTGTGTAGGATGTAATGAACGTGCGTCAAAATTTTCCTGTGATGTTGATAATAATGAAACAACTCTTTGTAAATGAGATATCGTTGCTAAGAAATTTGTTCTGTCAATATTCTGTGAAACACCTTTTCTTCCACCAACCCATGAACCTGTAGCCATTGCACTCTTAATTCTTGAAGTTAATAATTGATCTCTAATAATTATTCTAATGCTCTGGAATTTTCCTCTCTTGACTAATCTCTGGAAGTTATACAACATATCTTGAACTAATGCCCTTAAATTAACCCTAAATAAATCTTCGAGTAAATCTCCTGATAATTTTAATCTCTTATTCATGTAATGGTCTTTATCAACAACACTTAAATTATCTCTTGCAACCATTAATAATCTTTTAATGTATTTACACAAATTATATGCTTTAGACAATCTATCTTGCGAAGTTATTCCTAGATGAGGCAATAAATATTTGTCAATTAAATCTGTTATTTCTTCTGATTTTTCATCATTATTTTGTGTAAGTCCTATCTTCTTTGATAAAAATTCTAGAGCTTGATTTTGTGTCTTTAAATCTAGAGTCTCATATAAATTAATAAAAATATCATCATATTGTTTATCTTCTGAGATTGCATTTACAATGTCCTGGTCTTTTGCTAATCCAAGAGCTTTTATCACCGCAATTATCGAAACTCTTTTAAATCTTGTAAATGTTAAATAAATAATTCCATCTTTCATTTGTTCTATTATATGAGGAATTCTGTATGCAGATCTTTCAGAATAAACTTTTCCTGTATGCCTGCTTGGCCCCGTAGCATTTTTTTCTATGAATAATCTGTTTGATACTAAATCTTCAACAACAATTAAAACTCTTTCATTTCCGTTTAATATAAAATATCCTCCTAAATCTTCAGGATCTTCGCCTTTTTGTATTAAGTTTTCTTTATTTAACCCGTGTAAATTACAATATTTTGATTTTACCATTACTGGAATTTTTCCAATTAATGCTTTAAACTGTTCACGTTCAACACCATCAACATAAGCTGAAATATTCAAATAAACCGGAGCAGAATAAGTTAATTTTCTTAATCTGGCTTCATTAGGTGAAATATCGCGTTTACTTCCGTCTGCTTCTATTAACTGTGGTTTTTCTACTTCTATTTTTCCTAGTTTTATCTTAAAATCTTTTACTTCTACAGGAATGATTGTTGGGATTATTTCTTGTGTTTCATTGACAATTTCTTGTACACCTTTCTCTATAAAATTATTGTAACTCTCGATATTACTTTCTACTAAAGAATGTTTTTCGAAATAATTTTTTATTAATTGTCTTGAAGGATTCATATTGCCACCCTGTAAAAATCAGCCTCGCCTGTTGTTGGGCTGTTTCTAATTATTTTTATGACTTCACCTTTTTTTACGTCGAGGTTTGCAATTGCAGGATCTTCTTTTAATATTCTTGGTAGCTGTTTTTTTGTTATGTTTAATTTCTTAAGAAGTTCTTCAGTATCCTCTTCACTTAATTTTACGTGTTTTGGCACGTAAAGGTGTTTGTCAATTTTGATTTCTTGTTCCATTTTGCAGTATGAGCGGGCCGGATGGGACTTTCACATTGTTTTGAACCCACGACCACTTGCTTAAAAGGCAAGTGCTCTACCAAGCTGAGCTACCGGCCCATCAGCGTCGGTTTTTTGACAGTCTTTTCTAAACTTTATTACAAAGTTTTTAGTGAAATTTGCATAGTTTTAACAGATGATTTGAATATTTTGAAATTTTTTGTTCCCCTTGTATCCATTTTAGAAAGATT
>ERZ1292623.861-Hain-H51-01um-R1-861-length-31014-cov-10_pt2 | contig 13799 bp, 16 predicted proteins | sample MGYA00564398_ERZ1292623 | MGnify/ENA primary metagenome ERZ1292623 (study PRJEB36523, sample SAMEA6512633) | groundwater metagenome | collected 2019-01-07 | study: AquaDiva: Metagenomics assemblies of 32 groundwater samples
TAACTGCTCCCCTGTTCTTTTAATCATTGTAGACTTTATTCTTCCCATACATACAACCTCAAAATGTAATATTTAAACCTTTCCCGTCATCAAACCTTAATCTTCTCAAAATTAATAAAATTTCTCCATTCTTTCAGGTATTCTTTAGCTTTCGCGCTTGACTCGCCTGTTGACAAGAACAAAGAAAGCATCTTGCCGGAATTCGCCCTCTGTAATGCCAGAGCCAGATCATCCTCGCTAATGCTCTTTTTATCTTTCGCAGTTAAATAATACTCTTGTTTTCCCAAAACTCCATCAAGCCTAACGCGGGCAATAAACTCTTTCTTCTTCTCAGATAAAATCTCTAGAATCTCAATATCCTTTCCGCCCAGATAATCTCTAACCAGATTTGGAAAACTATGCGTCTTAATTTCTTTTGTTTTTGCAACTTTCTTCTTTGCTTTCTTTTTATGCTCAACTTCTATAGGTATCTCCTTCTTAATTTCCTCTGTTTGCTCCTTAGCAGTCTCCTGCGTTTTTTCCAATACCTGAGGAGCCATCTCATTCTGTAATTTCCCCGCCAGTATGTTTTTAATAATCCCAGTTACTTCTTCTTCAACAACCAGAAAATATTTCCAAAACAATTTCATCTGCCCGTCAACACGAACTTGCAAAGGAACAGCAAAATCCTTAATTGCCCTTAAAGCAACTCTAACAACAGGAGTCTGCTCCTCATCCTCTAAAACCTTCCCTGCCTTTAAAAGAGAAAAAGCTTCTCTTTCTCTCTGGTTCAAATAATTAACAAAATTTTCAAGCAGGGCTTCCTGTCCGCCAATATAATACAAAGGCGAACTGCCCACCTTCATATCGCTAACCTTTATCTTATCTTCAGCTTTTAATTCAGACAAAAAAGCTGACGCAAACAGCGGGCTTGAGCCTATTGCTCTCCCAACTTGAACAGGTAGGCTCGGGCCTCTTATTTGTATAAAAGACAATATCCTCTCCTTGCTTCTTTGTAGCTGCTCTACGCCGTTCATGAAATAAAAAGACAACACGAAGTTATAAATATTGTTGTAAGTCAGTTAACTCTCAAGAAACAATCAAGGTTTCATCCATCTTGCCTCATAATAACTCACATCATCTTCATCATCAACAATCGCCACCAGCAGGTTCTTCTTCGTTGAATGCGCAACCCTGTTCTGGGCGGCAAATTCATGCCACTTTAAATTATCTGATTCTTTAGCGCAATGCAGAATCCATTGCGCATGACCCTCTCCAGGCTTAATTCCCTTGCCATAAACTCTAAATTCAGCGCCAAATTTCAAAGCAGTTTTAACAATATATCCTTTTCTCCTCAAATCAGAAAAAACAGCAAGCTTTGTTTCAATCTTTTTATCCTTTCTTTTCAGTTTTTGCAGCAGCAAATCTGCGCTAATCATTTTTTTCCCTGCAAATAATTTCATACTTCCATTAAAAACAAGATAAAGCGCTTCAATATTAGAGTATTCTATTCTGCCGTTCTTTTTCTCCCCCAGTCTTGACTTCTCATAGAAGCTATAAGCCCCACTGGAATTAGATACCATATTGTCGCCAACAAAATAAGATTTTATCATAATACAAAGTAGAAACAGATATATTTAAGGTTTAACCCTCTTAAAAAAGATTTTTAAACACTCTTCTTCAACTAGAATAGTAATCATGGGAAAATTCGGAGATTTCGAAGAAATAAAAGACGAAACTGCAAAACCTCTAGATGAGCAGGAAGAATTTACTTCAAGAGCAAGAATGCCCCGCAAAGGACAGTTAGCAGGAATAGTCATCCAAAGACTCGGGGGCAATAGAATGTCAGTTCAATCAACTGACAAAAAAATAAGAAACTGCCGCGTCCCTGGAAGATTCAGCAGAAAATTCTGGTTGCGTCCTGGAGACGCAGTTATAATCGAGCCCTGGCCGGACGATGATAACAAAGGCGACGTCGTCTATCAATACAGAAAAAACGAGGCCTATCAGCTGAGAAAACAAGGTATTTTAAAAGACATTGATACTAAGTTTTAATCTATTAACCCGCTCTCGCCCTCAAGAGTTCCTTCAAGCTTCCTAAATGCATCGTATCTATCAGCAAAAGCGCTGTCATCTCTTTCTTTTCGGGAATTATTAGAAAAAAGAACTTCCTCAACCAATTCATAACTAATAGGTCTTCTAGCCATTTGTGCATATCTAGAAATAGAAAGTGCATCACTAACATCTTTCGGTCTTCCTCTAACTATTTTTGTAGCAAGATGATCCTCGGCTCTTTTAACTCTGAGAGTAATATCTCTGTCAGAAGAATAAGGAATATTTACATCAACAGCCCTATCAAGAAAAACATCATAAAATTTCTCTTCAAACCCAGCTAAGTCAAGTTTTTTTAGGCACTTTGGTCCTCTATAAATATTAAAGCTGACTTCTCTATCAGTATATTTCTCCCCATCTTTGCCCAAAACAAATTTTGGTCGCACATGCCCTTTCCTAATAAGTTCCAAAGTAACAACATGATTTTCTGAAGGAGACATATATTCACTATCGCCAACAATATCATCCAGAACACCAAATATTTTGCTAGCTGCAGAAACATCCTCGGCTCCTAAATACTTCTCTTCATCAGCACTATCACCTTCGGTGTATGGAATTCTCAGGGCAATATCAACATCATCCGTAGCCCTCAAATAATCTGACAGCGGCACATCAGAAAGTTCGCCAATATCTAGCAAGTCTTTATTATAAATATCGCACAAATATCTAGAAACATGAATCTGATTAGCAGTTCCTCCAACAAACATATGTCGTATTCCTTTTTTGCCAAAAGAAGTATTAGCTCTCTCTAAAAGAACCATAAATTCTTCGTCTGCAATATTAAAAGATGCTCTTTTCATTCCTAAACTAAAAAAACCCTATTTAAAAACCTTTCCTTTTGTAACCCTTATCAAGTCACAACAAGTCTCTCATTAATCTCTCCCGCGACATTCTCAAGCATCTTATCCTTTACATAACTCTTCCATCCATAATGCCCGAGCACCCATCCAAGTTTAACAAAAGCGGTTTCAGCCAGCATATCCTCTAAAAATATAACACCCGCATCGAGAAGCTCTCTCCCATTTGAATAAACATAAGGATCAACTCTTCCAAATATAGTCTGCGAACTGACGCATACAACAAAACCATTTCTTATATGCTTCTTCAAAGTCGGAATCCAATTATGTTGCGCCTCTGACACAGGTAAATGCCCCAAGCCAGATGCCTCGACAACAATTCCCTTATACTTCAAGGCATAAAAATCCAAAATACTAGAATCCTGCCCAGGATAAAACTTCACTAAAGCAATTTTATCGCTAAAATCACTATCCAACTCAACTTTGTCTTTATTCCTCGGTCTATACTCTGAAACAAATTCAATTTTATCAGCCCAAACTTTCGCAATTGGATTATCATTAATAGCTTTAAAAGCATCTCTCCTCGAGCTGTGTAATTTTTTCACTTTAGTTCCTCTAATAGCATAACAAAAATCATCATTTGTTGTAGCATGTCCGACAAGCATGACTTCTGCACAATCAGAAACAGCCATTCTAGCAGCGCACTGCAGATTTAAATTCGCGTCGCTGGAAGCTCTGTCAATGCTCCTCTGCGAATACGTCAATACAACCGGCTTATTCAAATTCCTCAAAAAAAACGATAAAGCCGCAGAAGTATAATGCAAAAAGTCAGTCCCATGAGTTACAACCACCCCGCTAATCTCATTGTCACTCAGCATTTCATAAACAGCCTCAGCAATTTTTTTCCAATGCTCATAACTCATTGACTCTGAAGCAACCATAAAAGGAATCTCTATTTTATTCACATTAGCAATCTTAAACATCTCAGGATAAAACTTTGAAAACTCTCCAATATCAGTCAAATGCTTCACTCCGCCAGTCTTAGAATCAAGCTTCGAGGCAATTGTTCCTCCTGTCACAACAAGCCCAATATTAGGAAGCCCTTTTGTCTTAACCAATTCAAATTTTTCACTTTCCTCGTTCTTAAATTTCCTCAAAACTCTCCCAGCAAGAATATTCTCCTTAGGAACCCCTATATTGTATCCAGAATTCAATTTCAATAATAAAACACTCGAATCAGAACTCTCTAAAACTCTTCCTTCAACTTCCTCCAGTGCAAGTCTTAGCTTTACATAATCTCCAGATTGAAAATTCAATGCAGCCATTATCTTTTAACAAGAAGCTCTTATAAAAAACTTGTCCTTTCTTTTTCTCATAGCAATAGCTAATTTCTGAACAAAACTTCCAATTACCCCAAATAAGATAATAGTCAAAATTAGAGTAATTACGTTATATAAAATAATAGATTTATCGCTAGGCAAAATAAATTCATTCATAAATAAAAAACTAGCTAATTCAAATACTATATAATTTATAGCACCCTCAATTAACAGAAACGGAAAACTAAATACAAATGAAACATCTATCATGAGATAAACCGTCGAACTGCAAGGTATAGCATCAGAACAGCTAATAGCATATCTTAAACTATAAAAAAATATAACAATAGATAATATTCCATAAATCAATCCGATTATAAATCCCTCTTTATATTTCTCCAAAAAACTATAAGATCTCATAGTCATTCTCGCCGTCATAAGACAAAGAAATTCTATTTACATCATACATTCTTCCACTCCCGGAATTTCCTGAATACGAATTGCGCGACGAAGCTCTTCCGCTATACAAAGAATTAGAAAATCCGTACTTTCCATCTCCATAATTTCCTTGAATCATAAAACAACCCAATCTAAAGAATATAAAAACCTATCCAAACCCGCAATAGCTCCTCAAAACAAAAAATATAAAAATAGTATTATCTCAATAAATCCGTGAAAATAAAGATTCTTCCTGTATATCCGAAATTCCCGGAGATGACTTTTTGGGGCTACAAAAAAGCAGTTGAATACCTGGGAAGAAAGGCAGCAATGCCCCCTACCGGACTCGCAACAGTTCTCGCGATGCTTCCAAAAAAAAATTTTGAACCGCAAAGAATTATTGATTTAAACGTAGAGCCATTAAAAGACGAGCAGATAAAAAACGCAGATATAATTTTTACTTCAACAATGATTGTCCAGGAGGATTCTCATAACGAAGTCATAGACAGAGCGCATTTTCATGGAAAAAGAGTTGTTGCAGGCGGTCCATTTCCAACATCCTACCCGGAAAGAAATGCCGGCGCAGACTACATAGTCGCAGGAGAAGCAGAAATGACATTAAACCCCTTTCTAGAGGATCTGTTAAAAAGCGCGCCTGGTAAAACATATACTGAAGACAATGTTAAAGAAAGAACAAGCACTTTATTAACAAAAACAGGAAAAGTAAATATCACGAAAACACCCCTCCCAAGATGGGACTTAGTAAGTCTAATAAAATATTTCTCTGCAGCAATACAATATTCCAGAGGATGTCCATTTGATTGTGATTTCTGTGACATAACAAAACTCTTCGGAAGAGAGTCAAGAACGAAAACGCCGCAACAAATGATTTTAGAGCTGGACTATCTTTATAGCAAGGGGCATGTCGGTCCTGTTTTCATTGTTGACGACAATTTTATAGGAAATAGAAAAAATGTAAAAGAATTGCTTCCTCATCTGGCAAACTGGCAGAAAAGAAAAAATTATCCCTTTTCATTCTTCACCGAAGCAAGCATGAATCTTGCATGGGACTCAAATAATGACATTCTTAAAGGAATGGTTGAAGCTGGCTTCGACCAAGTTTTTCTCGGCATAGAATCAATAGACAACGACGTTCTTAAAGCGATGAGTAAAAGCCAAAATACAAAAATGTCTCAACTAGAAGCAGTAAGAAGAATACAGCAGGCAGGTCTGGAAGTTACAGGGGGATTTATTATTGGCAGCGACGGGGAGAAGCCAGATGCGTGTAACAATCTGTTTAATTTCATCCAGGAAGCAGGAATTGTTGTTGCAATGCCGGGTTTATTAACAGCCCTAAAGGGCACAGATTTATATCAGCGTCTCGAAAAAGAAGAAAGAATTAAAGAAGAATCAAAAGGCAACAACACTCATCATCTTAATTTCAATTTCAAAACTCAGCAAGATGAAGCTTCCTTAATAAAAAATTACAAAGAATTAATTGAAAAATTATTCAGCGCAGGAAATTATTATGCAAGATGCCGGACTTTGCAGGAAAATATTGGCAGAAAAAACAGGCTAAACAGAGCAACATTGGAAGGGGGCATAGCATTCGGAAAATCACTGAACAGGCAGCTGCTGGCAAGAGGCGGAATTGAATATGCAAAATACCTCATAAAAACAGCCATAAAAAATCCGGGCTATTTCCCAGAGGCAGTTGCTCAGGCAGTCAAATTCGATCATTTCAATACAATTACAAGAGCGACATTAGAAGCAGACAGTTATATTCCTCACGCTGAAAGCTTATATCATCAATTTGTTCATAAAGCAGAAGAAATATACGCAAAACATAGTCACGATGTTGACAAAAGTAAAAAATTAATTGTAAAAACAGCTCAAAAAATTGTTAAGAAAGCAGAAAGAAAATATGACAAAATACACGAAGAATTCAAGAGTCATGCAGAAAGCGCTCTTAATAATTTAAAACAAAGAATACATGAAACAGTTGAAATTTACAGAACAGACAACAGACTTTCGCTCTCTCAATAGCTCTTCCCGACATAAGCAAAATAGTCCGCCTTTTTTCCGCAGACAATACATTTTGACTGGGATAATTCTTTCTGCTCTCTCTCAGGAATATTCAGAACTTTAGCTCCCCCGCTCTCAAATTTCAGATTGTCCTCGCAAGAACGTGAGTCGCACAAAGAAACAAATGCGATTTTCTTCTCATTAACAGTTTTTTTAATACCATTCAAATCTTTAACCTTGACAATCGCTCCATTTAGCATTTTTTCAGCCCTATCAAATAAGCTCTCCTGAATGTCATCCAAAATCAAAGAAACTCTCTTCTTCAACTCACTAATTTTAATAATCTCTTTTTTTCCATTATCACGCCGTACTACAATAGCCTGCCTTTTCTCAATATCTTTCGGTCCTATCTCAATCCGTAAAGGAATTCCTTTTAATTCCCATTCATTGAACTTAAATCCAGGTTTATACCAATCTCTGTCATCCAGCATCGCCCCAAACTCTTTCAAATCTTTCTCAATTTCGCGCCCCTCCTTCAAAACTTTCTCCTTAGTATCATCAAACAAAATCGGAACAATAACAATTTTCTGCGGAGCAATGCGCGGAGGCAATATCAGTCCTTTTGAATCTGAATGAATAGCAAACATTACTCCTAACATCCTGGTGCTTATCGCAAAAGTATTCTGATAAGCATATTCCTCTTTTCCCTCTTTATTCAGAAACTTAATTTTATAAGCCTTGGAAAAGTTCTGCCCGTCATGATGGAAGTCAGGCCCCTGAACACATTTTCCATTAGGCATGTAAAATTCCATTGAAATTGTATACTCTGCTCCGGCAAATTTCTCTTTGTCGCTCTTTCTTCCAATTAAAGAAGGCAATGCTAAAAACTCCTCGCATATCTCTTTGTAAATTCCAATAACTTTCTCCTTCTCGCTTTCAGCTTCTTCTTTTGTTGAATAAGCGCTATGCCCCTCGTTCCATAAAAACTCTCTTGTTCTCAAAAAAGGAATCGGGTGTTTAAATTCCCATCTTACAACATTATTCCATTGATTCAGCTTTAAAGGCAAGTCTCTCCAGCTTCTAATCCACTTTGAATATGATTCATACATGATTGTCTCCGAAGTCGGTCTTACAGCAAGTTTCTCATTGAGTCTAGTATCTCCTGCATGTGTCACCCACGCAACCTCGGGCGAAAAACCCTTGACATGCTCCTGCTCCTTAGCAAGAGTCTTTTCAGGAATAAACAATGGAAAATAAGCATTCTCTATTCCAATTTTCTTAAACCTCTTGTCGCACTCCTCTTTAATTCTCTCCCAAATTGCATAAGCTCTAGGCCTGAAAACAATGCATCCAGAAACACTTGTATAATCAGCCAGCTCTGCCTTAACCATAATCTGTGTAAACCACTCAGAGAATTCATCCTTCTCAGCAGTTATTCCTTTATCTCCTTTTTTCTTTTTCATCTCACTTCTTAGAAACCAGATTTATTAAATCTTATCCATCGCCAAATCCTTCGGATTTGATAGGGATTTGGGGACAGCAAGATTTGCTCTAACAGATTCGCAAATCTTGGTGGAACCGGGAAAAACCTACGGCATCTAACTCAAATCTAAAGATTGGAGATTTTTCACGTGTATTAATCAAATCTAAAATCACTTCTTCTTAAAAACTCTGTCAATGCTCCACTTTCCGGAGCCGTATGCAATTAAAACAAGAAACACTGCAAAAAACAAAGCAGCCAGCTCGCCCTTGTTTTCAATAGGAATTAGCCCTTGAGGTATATGAACAATCACCCATGCTCCAATCATAACACAAGCTCCCAGAAAAGCGGACAGTCTAGTCAGCAAGCCGAATGTAATAAAAAGCCCGCCAATTAATTCTATTGATCCTGCTAAGCCCATTAAGCTAAAAAGTGCCTGTTGACTTCCCCCAAACAATCCAAATAACTTCTGCGCGCCATGCTGAAAAAATAGTAATCCAACAAAAACACGAAATACAAAATATAATTGCTCCTTATATCTCTCGCCAATTTTGCTAAGCATGAAAAAATATAAACTAAAACCTTATTTAAACCTTCTTAAAAAATGAGCCCAGGAGGAATTGAACCCCCGTCTACAGGTCCGAAGCCTGTCATTCTATCCACTAAACTATGGGCTCACTAATTATTAAATAGAACAGTTTTTTAATCTTATTGGATTAATAGAAATATGTCAAAAATACTCTCAGCATCGCTGGCGCTGATAGGCGCGACAATTGGCGCAGGAATTCTCGGCATTCCTTACGTTATATCAAAATCCGGCTTTGCTCTAGGCCTGGTTAATCTGATTATAATCGCATCAATAATAATCTTAATTAATCTTTATCTCGGAGAAATAGGTCTGAGAACAAAGGCAAACCATCAATTAACTGGCTACGCTGAGAAATATCTTGGAAAAAAAGGAAAAATACTAATGCTGATAGCATTCTCATTCGGAATTTACTCTGCTCTTTTAGCATACCTTATAGGTGAAGGAGAGTCTCTCTCATTTCTTTTTCTAGGAACAGTTCAATACAAGTTATACTTCGGCATTCTATTCTGGCTTGTAATCTCAGCAATAACATATTTTGGCCTGAAAGCATTTGAAGAAAGCGAAAAAATAGGAGTAACCCTCATGATTATATTCATTATTGCAATTATTCTATTCTATTCAAATAAAATAGCCTCCTCAAATCTCACCTACAATAATCCAAAAAACTTTTTCATGCCATTCGGAGTAATTCTATTTGCATTTCTAGGATTTGCTGCAATACCCAAAGTAGAGCAAATCCTCAATAAAAATAAAAAACTCACAAAGAAAACTATTATTATTTCATACCTAGCATGCTTAATAATTTACATCGCTTTCACAGCAATAGTTCTAGGAGTAAATGGAAATAAAACACCTCAAATAGCAACTCTTTCTCTTGGAAAGCCGTTTATTCTTTTCAGTATAATAACAATGTTTACTGCCTCTCTGGCAGTTCTAACAGCTATTATTGATACAATAAAACTAGATTTTAAAAAATCAAAACTAAAAGCCTGGTTTTATGCAGTCTCCCCTCCGATTTTATTATTGCTCATCCTAAACTTTTTCGAGATTGCAGTTTTCACAAGAATTCTCGGAATAGGAGGCGTAATCTCTGGAGGAGTTACATCAATCCTTATACTGCTCATGGCAAAGAGAGCAAAACAATTCGGAGAAAGAAAACCGGAATATTCCATACCTTACTCAGTCATAATCTCATCCGCAATAATTATTCTTCTCTTAATAGCAATCGCCCTGGAAATCAAAAGCTCCTTATAAAAAACAAGCATATCCCTAGCATCAAAAAGTCCTTGTATGTTACTCCACACTAAAGTGTGCGGTTTATTGGACTCATCAAAGTCCATAGGACTTTGAGTGTCGTCAAGAATCCGACTTTGGAGGATTCTTGAGGTTTGGATGTCCAAAGCAACTTTGGCATAAAAATTAAAAAAGCTCAGACAGACTACTTTTATGTCAAAAAGAAAGTTTGCTCCAGAACAATTCAAAGATCAACGCTACGAATTAGCACAGGAAATAATTTCATACAAAAAAAGAGAGATTCTCGCAGTACATATAGCAGAAAAAAGACATCAGGAAGAAACAACTTTCAAGCCCTTTATTGTCCTCCCAGGATATATTGTTTCGTATAATAAAAAAACAAATACATACAACGTTAGCCCCATCTCAAACGAGAATGAAAAGAAAGAATTAACAGACATCGTCTCAAAAATATTTGACAATAAAACAATTATCTTCTGGAATTAATTGTCTAGAAGCCTAATCAAAACTTCTCTGGCAACTCTGAAATCAGCTCTTCGGTTAGTTTTTCTCATAACCTCTCCAACTAAAAAATTCAAGACTTTATCATCTCCAGATCTGTATTTCTGAACAGCCTCTTTATTCTCCATTAAAACACTTTCGCATACTCTCTCCAGCTCCTTCTTATCGTCAATTCTTCCCTCAACATCTCTCAGAGAAAAGCTCTTTGGATAAAACTTATTCAAAAATTGTTTGCCTTGCAATTCAGTAATCTTCCCGCTCTTAACCATTTCAAGCAGCTCAACAAAATGCTCAACCTTAATATCTATCTTATCTAAGCTGGTCTTATTATAATTCAAATGCCTGAACAGCTCAATCGTTATCCATGGCAGAGCAAACTTCGCGTCAATTCTCTCAGCAACTTTCTCAAAAAATTCAGCTATATCCAAATTTCTCGCCAAAACACTCGCATTCCTCTCATCAATTTTATATTTCTTAATTATCTTTTCTAATTTAACCTCAGGAGATTCCGGCAGTCTCTCCCTAATATCAGAAATAAATTTCTTATTAATGACAATATCTCCTAAATCAGGGTCGCTGATAAACCTGTAATCATCAGCACTTTCTTTCTCCCTCATTAACACAGTTGTGCCTTTGCCCTCATCAAATCTTCTTGTCTCGCGCTTGCTCCCCTCTCTAATCTGTCTTTCTAATTCGTAATCAATAGCATTTTCTATATTTTCAATAGAATTAACATTTTTTATCTCAACTCTCTCTGTCTTTCCAGGAATGTTCACATTCACATCAACCTTTATTCCAGCATCAGAACTAACAGCTTTCAAATACTCTAGATTATGCAGCAATTTCTTCAGCCACTCACCTACCTCTTCTGAACTGGAAAAATCAGGTTCTGTGATAATCTCAACTAACGGCAAGCCAGAACGGTTATAGTCAACTTTTCCGCTTGACGGCTCCCAAGAAGCAGGGTCTTCTTCCAAATGAATACTCCTTACTTTAATGCCGTAAAATTTCCCGTTCACACCAACAGGAAAAGCATGTGTTCCTGACAAAGTATTTTGATATCCCTTCGGCAGGTCAGGCCAGTTGTAATGCTTTCTCTGCCAGATTAGCCTCTCATTAATTTTGCATCCTAGCATCAAGCCGACTAAAACAGCTTTCTCAACAGCATTTTTATTCGGCAGCATTGGTTTAGCGCCGGGCATTCCTGTGCAAATAGGGCAAATATTAACATTCGCCTGCAGCCCTTTTTCTCTGGATGCCCTACAGCAACAAAACAATTTTTCTCTCGTAGTAAGATAAACATGAATCTCTAGGCCAATCATTCCTTGAAAAACACTTTCCTGCCCAGATTTCATAAATACTAAACAACACTCCAATTTTTAATTCTTTTGACAACGAACTTTTCATGTCATCAAAAAGTCCTTGTTGCTTACCGCACACTTTAGTGTGCGGTTTGTTTGGACTCATCAAAGTCCATAGGACTTTGAGTGTCGTTAAGAATCCGACTTTGGAGGATTCTTGAGGTTTGGATGTCCAAAGTTGCATTCATCTGCGGACTAAAGTCTACAGTTTTCTGCTCAGCAACTTTGTCATAAGATTATTGTCAAATTGGGTTTAATACCCTGCAGCTTGCTGCGTCGTCAATTTGACAATTAGAGATTGCCGGTCGCGAAGCGAAAAATTTCGCGAAGAATATCCTCATCAGCTTGCTGTGGGGGATAGCGAAATTTTAGGCAATCTCTTTATTCTCATCGCGCGCAAATGTTTCACCAACTAAAAGCGGAAAGACAATTGTTGCATCCGCAAACACCTTCGCGCTTTTTCCCTCAGAAAGAATTTTGCCCCATGAAACAGCTTCATCAGGTAAAGCTCCTGCATCGCTTCCATCAAACTCTTGAGCAGTATTGATATAAACACTATAATCCGCACCGTTTCTTAGCATATTAGCATTCAAGATAGAATGCTTTACAACACCACCACCTAGAATAAGAACTCCAGATTTTGCCAATCCGATTGTCGAGTCATTCAATCTCTTTGTATCTTCAACAATATCAATCTTAAAGTCCGGATGCTCAAACTGAAAAAAATAAATATTGTCTCCTATTGCTCCGTCTGTCAAGGCAGGGCAGTAAATTCTTATTTTGTTTTTCCAAGCCCAATAACAGATGCTTCTCTCATCATTAATCTTCTCCCCTAATTTCCAGATAATATCAGAAGGCGTAAAAACAATTCCTTTCTCGCTCTGCTCGTTATAAATTTCATTCAAAGCAGGCTGAAAAAATTCTTCAAATCTAACATATCTCGAGTTTGGCACGAATATATTGCCAATTCTATTAATTCCTTTTTTTCGCAACTCTTTTCCATCTGCTTTAAAATCTCCCATAATAAAATCGCCAAGACATTTTATGATGTCTTCTTCTATGCCTCCTGCAGTCGTTACAATAACATCAATTTTTTTATGCTCAGCCAAATATCTGAATATATCTCTCAGCCCAGAACTAACCATATTAGAAGTATAACCCAAGAAAATAAATGCCTTTTCATTAATCATCTCATTTACAATCTCAATCGCCTTAGAAAGATGCGTTGCCTGAAATCCAGTTGAAGAAAAACTCTCCACAATTTTCCCGTAATCAACACCCTCATTAAAATCATAGCCCTTGACAGAAATTCCATCTATCTCTTCGCTTTCTCTAAAAACATTATCCCTGATAGTTTTCTCCTTATCCATAAATTATTCGTTATTTGCGCATATATAAACCTTTATTAATAATATTCTTTAGCTAAACAAATAAAGTCAGCCCGGATGGCACAAAGGTACTGCGCGAGTCTCGAGAACTCGTTTCCTTCGGGATTTCCAGGTTCGATTCCTGGTCCGGGCGTGTTCAATTTTGAGTGGAATGAAAAATTGTAATTCGCACCAGCGAATTGTGGCTGCTGGATTCATCAAAACCCGCAGGAGGTTTTGATTATTCCTGGTCCGGGCGTGTTCACCTACATTTATCTAAAGAACACAATATTTGAATACTTTGTAGATATAAAAGATAAGAAACTCTTATTACTTTTTCTTGAAATTATCTGCAAAAAGAAAGACCAGTGAAATAGCTATCCAAAATCCAACTTTCAGCCAATTTTTAGTTTGTATTGCTTCTACAACCGCAACGCCAAAAAATAATATAAACACTGTAAAGTTCATTCCAAACTTTAGCTTTGCCATAATACTATCTGAGATTCTGCTTTAAAAATATATAGTTGTCCCTATTCTAAGAGTATTTAACACACTCTCGCCGCTTCTAATCATTAAC
>ERZ1292623.3310-Hain-H51-01um-R1-3310-length-13798-cov-6_pt1 | contig 13798 bp, 12 predicted proteins | sample MGYA00564398_ERZ1292623 | MGnify/ENA primary metagenome ERZ1292623 (study PRJEB36523, sample SAMEA6512633) | groundwater metagenome | collected 2019-01-07 | study: AquaDiva: Metagenomics assemblies of 32 groundwater samples
ACAAGAATACCTTTTTGTTTTCAGGACTACTGCAGATTCTTTTTTGCTGCTTTTATAGCCAAAATCTGTGAAGGGTCTGATGTAATAATCTGATCTTCTGTATATGAAGCAATAATTTTTATGGCCACATGCTTGAGCCCGACAAAAAATATACCCTCGCCCACGTCCGATTCCAGCAAGAGATATTTTTCTTCATCTGTCAGGTTGAAAACTTGCTGTAATTTGTCTATGGAAGACGCTGACTGCTTCAAGAGTACCTGAATAGAAGAGTTTGTGATGATAGGCAGGCCATATGGTGATTTGAGAAAATCGTCCACGTCTTGGGTGATCGTGGCGACGCCCAGATAATATTTGCGACCGCGCTTTGCAAGCCCGAGCAAGAAAGATGCCGTATCTTCAGATTTCATCATCCACCACGCTTCATCTATGACGAGCAGACGCTTCTTCAAGTTCTTTCTGATAGCGTTCCATATATAGTGAGTGACTATATACATGGCCACAGGTTTGAGATCGTCCTCCATGTCGCGCAGAGAGAAAACAATAAATTTTGCACCTATGTCCACATTTGTCGGGCGATTTATGAAACCAGCCCACGTACCTTTTGTATATTTGGTAAGTCTCTGTACGAGTGATTCCCCTCCTTCCATACCAGCGAGCACGAGTTCAAAATCGGAGAGCAAAGGCGCTTCCGTGTTTGTAAAATCGGAATCGGGTGTGATATCTTTCAGGGCATATGTTTCAGTAATTGCCTTATCTATCAGAGCGTCCTCTTCGGCAGTTAGCCCTCCCATCATGATACGGAAAAGTCCGACGAGATTTATGATATTTGAACGCAAAACATCTGCCGGAGACTCATCTTCACGCGGCATCGGCAGGTCAAAAGGATTTATATGATGCTCGGAATTGAGAGAAATATTGAAATATTTTCCTCCAGTGGCTTCGGCCAAATATTCATATTCCTTTTCTGGGTCTATGACGATAACATCCGTATCAAACATGAGCGTACGGATAATTTCTAGCTTTGTGGCATATGATTTACCTGCGCCAGATTTTGCAAATGTTATGGAGTTGTAGTTTTCTAGGGAAAATCTGTCAAAGAGAACGAGAGAAGAATTGTGCCTGTTGATTCCGTATAGAATTCCTTTATCAGACGTGAGATCGAAAGAAATAAAAGGAAAGAGAGACGATAGAGGCGAAGAATTGAGCTTTGAATGAACGCTTAATTCGTCCGAAGCCGTCGGCAGATTGCTTTTATAACCTTGTTCCTGTTGGAATAAGGCTGGTTTTACATAAACCAATTTAGATTCCAAAATTGATTTGATTTCTGACTCTGTTTTATCGAGTTCTGATTCGGATTCACCGTAAATTGAAATATAAACGCCGACATCAAAGAGCTTTTCTTGAGCTTGCTGTAACTGGTCGCGCAAACTCTCGAGATCCTGATAAGCGGTGTCGAGCATAGGATCCCGGACGAGGCCTTTTTGCTCGCGAATTGAAATCTGGCTTTGAACCTCGGCCACTTTTTTCTGGAATTGACGCAGTACTTTGGCTGTTTCTACTGGATGGATGAAAATAGAGATATTGAATACCTTGTCTAGGTTTATGATGGGCGCAAACCAGCTCTCATTGAGGAACCTCGGATATGAAATAACAAAAAAACTTCTGACGGTTTTGTCTCCGAGAGACAGTTCTCGAGGAGAAACCTTTAAAGCCGATGGAGCAATAACGTCTTTTAATTCTAAAATGCCGGCCTCATAAATTTCTTGAGGCAGAATCGGCGCAATGTTTACTTTGCTCTGTTTCTTCTTTAAAAAATCAAAAAATGCCATGTTTTTAAGTTTATTTAAGTCAGAGGAATTGGTTTTTCTGTATCTCCGGGATTGAAAATCTTATAGAAGAGTTCGACGATTTCTTCTGTGCCCAATTCCACTGTTCTGATGCCACACCGAACCAAGCCTTGAGTGACAACTCCTACCCTCTGCTCCAATTGGCTTCTATGTTCTTCGAATTCCTCCAATTTTTTCTCGGCGCTCTCGGCCACGGTTTTTTTCTTGCCGAAAGCGCTGGCCACTCCGCCCGATGTGACCATGGCAGGCGTATATGGTACAACCACAAAGAATGTTTTAGTCATTATATTTGAATTTTCTGTGAAATTTTTTATAAACTCTATGTATTCGCGAGTCTGGATTTTTAGTAGATCACTTACTTGTTCTTTTTGTCTACCCTCGAGGAGGGCGATATACGGTCTAATGTCTAATTTTCTCGATTGAATGAAAATTTGGATAGAAAAATCGAGAGAGTTTAGAAAATTTTGGAATTGCATGATGATGGACTGTTGTTCATCCGCTGATTTAAGGGCAAAATTGAGTGAAGATGCCATGACAATGCCACGCAGAGAATCGTCTTTGAGAATGACAATTCCCTGCCTAATCTCTTTTATGGGAACGAATTCCTGAGTTGTTTTTGCTTTTACGGCCATGAATATTTTTTACTCAAATCATTATACTAAAACGTCTGTTTACCCGCTTGATTCTGGGCAGGGTTCTGGCTCTGTTTGATGTCTAGGCTCCATGCGAGGTCTTTTAATTTGCTGTCAGAGAGTTTTGGCACATAGAACTCCGAACTGGATGACGGTTGGCCGACCACGTTTTTTGTCTCTATCGGTTTATCTACTTTCTTCCAAATATAAAGTTTGCTGCCTAAATAATAATTGAAAGCCGCCTCCACGACGCCTATGAATGGTTTGTTGTTGATTTTATAAAAAGCTAGAGCTAGAGCAAATCCTATGACGGGTAAAATAAATATGGCACTGACAAACAGATTACCCACAAATGTGTAAATGATGAAAGAAAGCCCCGCCCCGCCGAGGAGGTATATAAATTGCTTTAGAGTGAGCGGGCCGAAAATCTTGTCTTCTACTTCTATGAATTGAGGAACTTGGAAGCGCATGAATACATTATACAACAAATTACTTTATCGGCTCCCGATATGGATCATTTGTATAATTTTTTGGCCCATCTTTTGAATCAGGTGTGACGTTTATTCTCTGACTCGGCAAACTGACAGTTTCGGTCAATTTTCCGGCTATAAACTCAGAAGCCACAGTGTCTCTCGTGCCAACATTTTCCAAAGTATTTGTCTCAGCACTTACCTTTGTTGTTGGCACGTTTATAATTTCCCTCGGTTTCGCCGGTCCGGGAACTGTCTGATCGGCAATAGATATAGGATGCACCGCAGGCGTTGGGTTCTCTATTTCGGCCAAAATATTTTCTCTAGAATCGCTGTTTAGCATTGAAGAATTTTCAAATGATTCTTTTTCTGTCGGTGCCATTTCTTTTAAATTTTCTCTAATTGCCAAAGATACTTTGTCGTTTATATTTTGTGTAACAACATGAGCGACGACAGCATCGATTTTGAGATTATTTTTTATGTTTTTCTCAAAATTTTCAATTGGTTCTATCCCGAGAAGCACTAAAAGAGTTTCTGTATACAAATCACCAGATTGGTCTATATGAAGACCATTCTCCTCTGCGATTTTTTCCATAATCTCGGACAAAGGAATAGACTTTAGAGCTCGTTTAGTATCAACTGGTAAAAGTTGATATCGTTCCTTTATTATTTTTTCAGTTTCTTGATCCATTTTTATTGTTTAAATTACTGGTGTTCCACCTCCTCCTGGTGCTGGAGCTGGTGGAGTCTTCGCACCACCAGCGGCGTCTTCTCCTGCACCTTCGTCAAGCCCAGCGATAATATCTTTTATTTTTTCTTGATTTTTCTTTTTTTCGCCCTCTTTCATCACGTCTCGTAATTTATTGGCAATTTTCTTTTGATCTCCGACATATTGTTTTGCTGAGAATCTTCCTAATCCAAAGGTACCGACGGTGGCAGCTGCACCCAAAGCTGTTGCTATAGCCCCACTTACTGTTTTTGTCTGTTCCGTTATGTTTTTTATGTACTCTTTCCTTTCTATCTCGTTTAGAGGGATAGACATGGTTTGTGCGACATTCATTCCAAAACCACTTTCAGCCTCCCTGGTCGCTCTGCCCTGTCTCATTGCTGCTTCCATTGCGACAATTTCTTCTCTTGACTTTTTTTGCTCCTTCATGAGTTTCAACCCATCCTCTTGAGCTCTGAGTATTTTCTTTTGGATTTCAAATGCCTCATCACTATTTATTGCAGATTTAACTTTATTAAGTTCTTTTTGAGCGTCATCCCTTTCTTTTATGAGACGTTCTTGTCTCGGTCGGTCATAGCCTTTGAATGCGGGGTTTTTTATCATCCCATTGAGCGCTTTGAGATCCTCGTAGTGAGTCATATATACTTCTCCATATTCTCCGTGTTCCTGATACGCAGTAGCTTCTGCCCTATCCAGATATTCTTTTGCTGGTTTTGTATCTTTTGGTTTTGCGGCGATATTTTTCTGAGCATCTTCTTGTTCCTTGGTCATATCTTTGATCATTGTCTTATAACCTTTATCTCCTTTTATACCAAGACCAAGTCCTGCACGTGTATCAAAATGATAGTCTGCAACACCACTTAACCTGCTTTGCACGCCACCAGCAATAAATCCTTTTATACCTCCACCGGCAACTTTTTCGTTGAGCCATGTGTTGTTAGCCATTCGTGCCGCAGTACCGCCGATAGCAAGTTTGCCTACTAGAGCCGCTCCCCCACCCGCAACTCCGACTGCAAGTTTTCCTAACCCCTCTGCCATACCACCCAATGTCTTGCCCATTTCCCCACTATTTTCTTTTGCGATTTTGAGTGTGGCGTGCAGCAGAAATATAATAATAAAGTATTGAAAATACAAAGAAATGTTATTAGAAATAATACTTTTGTAAGATTCTGTATTTAGAAATTGAAGACTGTTGATAAATTGGAGAGATATGTAAAGCATAAGCATGAATGCGATAGGAAAAATTGCGGCGCTCAAAAGCTCGTCTCTCCATCGGTCAGAGTGTTGTTTTAGTTGAGGTAAAAGTCCACCCATAAACCCTATAGGTGAAAATACCATGAGGAATAACAAAGTTATACTGCGAGCCAGAAACATAATGGCACAATATGCAAATATGTATGTCGCAATCAAGACGGTAGCGAGCCGGATGAATTGGCCCATAGTGCTGTTTTCAGGATTGTTAAAAAAATTCTTGTTTGCTGTGTTTGCATTTGCTGTTGCATTACTTCCACCAGACCAAAGCTGTATTATACCCAATCGTTTGTTTATGAGATCTGTCAAGCTCGGATTTTTACTTGAGTTTTGTGCTTTATTAACTTCAAGTGTTGTTAAAACTCCGCTATAGAGCCAGTTGCCAAATACATTGCTGACATCAATAACGACTTTTGTAAAGAAAAGGCTAAAGTTTATGAGAAGTGCCGCGATAATTACTTTTGTTAAAAGATCCTTTGTATGAAATCCCACACTTCCCTTGACGATGGTTCCGAGACTTATGTATATGAGGATAAATATAAAAAATATATTTGCTATGTCTCGTACAATGACCCAACCGAGATTTATTGCTGGAGACATGCTGAATATATAAGCAGTATGAAGACTGAATGCGACGGCGGCATCAAAAAGAAGACCAACAAGAGAAAATATACCAGCGGCTAGAGGTAATATTATTATTTCCATTAATGTTCTCGTTCCGATATTGAAAAGATCAACCCAACCTTCCATTGAAGTAGGTATAAAGGCATACGCGCTCTCCGGCACCGCCAAAAAAACCGCCGTGAGGGAGAGGGGGATGAGGACTGTTTTTTTATTTAGTTTTTTAAAGAAGAGAGGCATTTGATTTTATTGTACTATGAAGCTTGACGATTCTTTTTTCAGAATGTTATTTTCTCCGTCAGAAACAATCATTTCAATTATGTACGAACCAGAAATTCCGGCTTTTTTACTGCCTGTGAGCTTGAATGTGAATCGCGAGCTTCCGTTTACAGAGATTTTTAACCACTTTATGTTTGCGTCAGTTGTTGAATTGATATCCTGAAAAGCGATATTGCCATCTCGGCCGTATCCTATCCGAGGAGATGTGAGGACGTTTTGGAATGGTACGGTAGAACCTAAATGTTTCAGTGTCATAGTGACACTCAAATTTGACGCAGAATAATTACTCGTCAGATCTACTGTATACGAGAGAGGGTTTGATGCGGTAATTGTGGAATTGGAATTTGTCACAGACCAATTGAGACTCTGTTCTTCTGGAGGAATAATATCTGTTGTATTATCTTGTGGTGTATCATTAATTTCTATTGGCTCGGGTTCTGTAAAATATGGCGCTAATTCGGCGTTTGTTTGTCCCAGACTACTATCGATTGCTGCCGATAATGACGGATCATTATTATTTGCTTTGATTGCTTCATCATAATTTATAGATCCAAACCTCATAGTCTGTTTTTCGTTCGGTGCTTTTTTGCCACCAAGCAGACCAACTGTACCGTTGACGATTTGTTTCGTAAATTGATTTGCCAGAGCGTCTAAAATAGCGTTTAGGTTATCTGCAACCGCTAATTGATCGATTCCTGCACCGAGAGTTTTTGATAAATAACCCTCGACAATTTTTCCCGGTGTAGTTTTTTCGCAGAATTCTTCATCTGTTTGTGGATCTTTTCCGCATTTTTCCCAATCTTTGAAGCCACTGCCCCAATCCAAATACGTTTTGTCTATGTATTTTGCGTCTGCGATTTTCTTTGAAACTTCATCTTGAGCCAAGACAAAAGCACCATATTGATTGTTTTGTGGAACTGTCGTAACTTCAAGCCATCTATCCCAACCTGTGCCGTTGTTGTTATTTGCGAAACCACCTACATTGTTTATCGCTTCAGATAGAGTACATGCCGATTTTTCTCTAAATGGTCTATAACTTTGAGCGAGTTGTACACTAACCTGAAAAGCAAAAGGCTGACAGAGAAAAGTGGCTTCTTTCAGTAAGAAGTCTCCTATGACAGAATCGGCTGTGTCAGTCATCAATCCTCGGAAATCTTTGACAAATCCAGGGTTGCCCTTAAAACCAGAATTAATCCACTCGATCGTACTGGCAGTGATGTTATAAAGCATAGCTTTGGCGAGCTGGGTGACGAGAGGTTCTATGACACAATCCTGTATGAAACTACCAGCAATTTCAGTTTCTATAGCATCAGTTTGTTCGACTGGTACTCTATTCTTTCCAGTAAGTTTTTTTACAACCTTGTTTATTCCCAGAGCCGCTCCAATTCTTACGATACAATCATTACCTGCCGCTGATGCTTTTTTAGGATAGAAAAGCAGTGCGCTCGGTATTAAAAGTGAGACGATGATAAAACAAAAGACGGCTTTTTTGTAAAAACGAGAAAACATTATCTCGAAAACGATAATCGTCTAGATAATTATACACTATTCCACAAAGATGTAACCCGATTCTGTTGATGAAAATACGACGTTTTGTTTTTTGAAATAAGCACTCATTGCTTTGGTTGAAAGTTCGAGAGATTTCAGGCCATCCTCGTATCGCAGGATCATTTTTGTAGCGCCCACAGGATCGGTTGCGAGTATTGACATGCCTTTTACACCCTCGATCATGGCAGAGAGAGAATTGAGGAGAGAAATATGGGCATTTTTGAGTGGTGTGGGAGTTTCTATAACAGCTATATTATTGCGAATTTTTTCATAGCGAGCTATATTTAAAGCCAATTTTTGGAGATCTTCGTTTTTCTCTGTTTCATATACTCTATTTACAATAACAAGCTCATTTTCATAGTCTTTTGGCATAGGTTCATCGAATATCATGCCGAGAGTATTGCCATATTTCTTTATTTCAGCTAGAGATGTCGTGTTTAAAACCCTTATGTCCCTTTCCGTATAGACTCTTTCGCTTACAGATCCTCCATAATCCGTGGCCAAAAGCTTATTTACAAGTATCAGTCCCGTGTTTTCATCTATAGGAGCTCCAGATTCTTTTAATTTTACATATTGTGTGAGAAATTCTCTAGCGAAACGGTCTGTTGCTGTGAGAGGTTTTTCAGGAGTCTTCACTTCCGATGCTTTTTGTTCGAGATTTTTTATAATGTCCTCCGTGGTTGTACCGAGATTCAAGTTTTTGAGCGTGTTTTCCCAGTCGGGATTGTCCAATTGACCATTTTTCAAAGCATTTTGAACACTGGCATCAGCTATGAGATCTACTTTGGAGCTCATACTGTCAGTTTTTGTTGTTTTGAATTTGAAAATAGTCGCACCGACTATGATTATCATAGCGAGGAGGAGAGAAATACCGATTTTTGTGCTGAGGAATCTTAACATGACGAGATTATATCACGCGCATGGTATTATGAATGCATGAAAAAGGTTTTTTTTACATCATGTATTGTTGTTTTAGCTATTTTAACTGCTCAAAGCGTTCTAGCCCAATCTATTGGTTCTTTGCTTACGAAAACTATATCTAGCGATGTTGTGTTCGGTGGCAAGATTACTAGTATCGAAAAATGTACCTGTTTGTACGATCTGGCTACTGTAGTTACAATAGATGATGTTGCGACAAAAAAATCTCTAAATCTCAAATACAGTGTCTATTATTCTAAATTGAGACCTCATTACAATATTTTTACTAAAGGAGCTTATATATTGGGTGGTGGGACAAAAAAAGGGGTCTTGGCATGTCTCAATCAGAAATCATATTATTGTGATAGCTCGAGTACAAAAATCAATGCCATTATTGACTCAACTCGCGGAGTAGGAACATCAGCAAAATAGTAAAATTCAATTTTGAGAAGAAAGCTTAAGCCACATTTTGAGAGGAATATCCTCGGCTCTGATATTTTCATCCAGTCCCAGTTTTTCAAAGAGGATTTTCAGTTTTTCTTTCGGCATTTCCCCAGACATGGCCGGCATGACTTTTTCTAGGTTGGAAATGAGTTTCTTTCTCTTTTGGGCGAAGCCGGCTTTTATGATTTCAAAAAACCGTTGCTCCGCGATTTTGCCGATCTTATGATTTTCATCAGGTGCTCCGTTTTCGTCTGAGAAAGGGTTCCTTATGTTTGAAAGTTTTATGACGGCCGAATCCACGTTCGGAATGGGAAAGAAATTTCCACGGGAGACGTTCATCACCAATTCCGGAGTCGCATAGACTTTTACGGAGAGCGAGAGGATGCTTTCCTTGCCATCACGGGCAATGATGCGCTCGGCTACTTCTTTTTGGACCATTAGTACCATGAGAGAAGGTTTTATTTTTGCCGAAAGAAAATTTCGTATGAGTGCACCTGTTATGTAGTATGGAATGTTGGCGATCACTTTGTAAGAATCGCTTCCCCCCCACTCGCGAGAAAATATCCCATCCCCGAGGGCCATAACATCGCCGTGAATCAGTTCAAGTTTTCCATTGGCAATTTCTTTTTCAAAAACTTTGGCGAGAATAGGAATGAGACGATCGTCTTTTTCAATCGCTCGCACATGCGCGCCGGCTTCGAGTAGGGCTCTGGTGAGTGTGCCTTTGCCTGGGCCGATTTCCAGCACGATTTCTCTCTCTTTTAAGTTTCCAGCTGCCACAATGGCGCCGACTACACGCGGAGAAATGAGGAAATTTTGTCCGAGAGACTTTTTGGCGAAAGGCATATATTTTTATTTCAGCAAATCGTCAAGTTCGCTAGATTCTAGAGCTGATATATTAAGTAAAATCTGCTCTTTTGGATTTAAATTTTCAGCCGTAATTCTAATAACCTTTGTAACGATAGGATCACCGACTATAACGCGATTGGTTTTCTTCAAATACTTCTCGGTTTTCTGATAAAACATATTTGCGTAGCGCTTGAGTTTATCCTGTGGGTCCTTTTGTGAACTCGAACCATTGCTAGAAAATTCAATTTTATTTTCTAGTTTGTTGTTTATTTCAATCTGTATATCAATATCACTGAATTTAATAAAATAGTCGCTTATGGTATAGATAATTCTGATAGAGTCACCATTCTCTGTGTTATACCAATAAGTAAATGAATAGGTGTCAGCGCACAGATTATTATAAATAACTACATGATCAAACTCTGTTACTGTGCGAATCTCATAGTTGTTCAAAAGTCGCAAATAGCTATCGCGCCAATTTTTGAGCCAACTGTTAAACTGGAATGGATTTTCAAAAAGAAATGTGAGATCGTCTTTCAAACAGTCATCCATTTTTTCATAGTTGAGTATGTCTATTGTGAGTTTATCGAACAATGCTCTTATATCCGGCATCTCCTTGCCTTTTTCTTTAAGTTTTGCATTGAGGTAGTCAAAATCTGGCGTGACTTTCTCTTTCATGTACCAAAGTAAATCATAGACATCACGACCCTTATAATCATAAATGTTTTTATTTCTCCCCCTTTCTTCCCGAAGAAAGATCGCAGCAATTTTGCTTGCCATGAGAGCACCCTTGTTGTATGTCAAAATGACGAACGAAAGTTGGTTATGATTGATCGGTCTGCGTTCTGTTACGGTTTTTGATGCGATAAAGTGGTTGAGATCAATTTTCACATGCACCTGTTTTGATGAATAGCCAAAACTTAACTCCTCGCCGATATGGAATCTCAAAAGCAAACCTCTATCGGTTATTATTTTTATTGTGAGAAAGTCGGTGCGAATACCATATGTGTTTGCAAAATGTTCTTCAATTTCTATTTTCAGTTCTTCTAAAAATTTCTCCGTAATCGCATGTGGCACTTCAAAATCCAAATCAACAGACATCCGGTCAAGTCCGTGGATAATACGGAGCGAAGAGCCGCCATACATGACCCATTTACTGTACTCCGAATGCTGGTAGATAAAATTAAGGACATAATACTGCAACTCTTCTTTCAGAGCATTACGACGCGTTTCCGCATCAAGGTCGTTGTGAGTGGCAAGGTCATCGAGCTTTCGTTTTAGAATTATTGAGATCTGTTCACTCATGGAAATGTTTGTTAATCATTAAATAAAATTTATCCTGTTCTTCCTTGTTCATTTCATCAAAATCTATCCGCAATCCCTCAATCATTTTTTTTATTTCTTCAAGTTTAATGCCACGAAGCTGATTCGTTCTGAAATATAAGAGATCAAATAACGCCTTTGCTGGAGAAGCTATGAAAAAATCAAACTTTCCTTTTGCGAGTGAGTAGTCAGAAAAAAGTTCCTTTTTGATGGACTGGTAAGAGAATGTGCCCGCTTTTGTCTCGTAATCTCTCGTCACTTTGAGTGTTACTGAGGTGATAGACCGTATAGCTTCCGTCGTAAGATTGTAGTACTGAAGTGCTGTCCAAGAGCTGATATATGATGGTGTGCGGGTAATGTTGGCGAGATAGAATGAATAAGAAACATCATTCCTATTTTTATCAAAAAAATCTGCGGATACATATAATCCATTTTTGAGTCGATAAATTTCTTTATACTTCAAAAAGCGGCTGATGTATGTGTCAACCGTAGAATCTTTAAGTCCCAACTGCTTACCAAGCTGGTGCACGGAATTTTTACTGAAATGGGGCAGGGATTTAAGCTGTTCTAAAAGGTTATTCTTGCTTTTCATAAATATGACAAAAGTGTATCATATGTGAAATACAGAGTCAAATTATTCACGATTTAGACCACTTTTTATAACAGGTCGTAAGGAGTGTTTGAGCAGAGACGCCTGAGGCCTGACGAGGCCGAAGCCGAGGAAGTTTTCTAGCAAGAAAACTTTCGTGCTCTGCGAAAATACTCCTTACGACCTTCTATATATCAAAATATATCACCTTGCCGCCAATTCTCGCGACCTCTTCTTTCATCAGGTGTTTTTCCGGAATATCAAATATAAATTCCGAAGGCACAGCCACCTGTTTTGATCCGTAGATAGTTCTGATGGAAGCATGGGACATATATATCTTTTTCTTGGCGCGGGTTATAGCTACGTAAAAAAGTCTGCGTTCTTCCTCTTCATCACGTTTCTCGCTTTTTGATTCCATTGCCCTATGAGGAAAGAGATCTTGCTCGAGCCCGCTTATAAAAACATATTCGAATTCGAGACCTTTACTCGCATGGACGGTCATCAGCTTTACAGCCGGTTTATCCTCTATCATTTCATCCTGATCTGTTGCCAGGGCGGCGTCTTCGAGGAGCTTTGCTACACCATCATGAGGTGGCATAAAATCATATTTTGTAGCCAGGGTAGCGAGCTCACGGACATTTTCTAATCTCTCCAGATCTTCCTCAGTGCCGTTTTTAAACAGTTCCTCGAGGCCTGTGCGCTTGATTACAAACTTTACCAAAACAGAAGTTTTCTCTATGGCTGATTTTTTCTGAATATCATCCAAAATGAGATTAAATAATCGCCATTTTTCGGCGTGGGCAGATGATAATTGATCGAGCATTCCGGAAAAAATCTTTGCGATGGTTACTTTGCCTATGCCACGAGGTGGAATATTTATAATTCTCTGAATATCGGAGAGAGATTCACGATTGAGGGCGGCGCGAATAAATGACAAAACGTCTTTGACTTCTTTTCTCTCAAAGAATTTCACGCCAAGCACTTGGTATGATATTTCCCGCACGAGCATCGCTTCTTCTAGAGCTCTCGATTGGAAATTTGCTCGATAGAGAACAGCGATTTCGCTAGGATTCGTGGCATTTTTTATGAGTTCGGTTGATTTTTCGGCGATGAATCGCGCCTCATCATTTTCATCATAAGCCTCATATAAGGAAATCTGATCACCAGCCGAATTTTTTGTAAAGAGATTTTTCTCAAAGCGGTTCCTATTCTTTTTTATAATATGATTTGCCACTTCCAGAATGGTTTGTGTTGAGCGATAATTTTCTTCGAGCACAATTATCGTGGCTCCCGGAAAATCTCTCTCGAAAGACAGAATATTTTTTATATCTGCTCCTCTCCAGCTGTAAATGTTTTGATCCACGTCTCCCACGACGCAGATATTTTTTCTGTCGCCTGTAATTAAACGCACCAACTGATATTGCACTTTATTGGTATCCTGATATTCGTCTATATGTATATAACGCCAGACATTTTGATAATACATTCTGATCGATTTGTCTTTTTCCAGAAGTTCTGCCGATTTGAGTAGGAGATCATCAAAATCGAGAGCCTTTTCCTTTTGCAGAGATATCTCATACTTGGTCCAGACTTTCATAATGATCTCTCTCATATAATCATTACCGACATTTTCCGAAAAAGATGCCAGATTTTTGCCATTACCCTTCTCTCTCGATATGAGAGAGAGGATGATATTCGGTTCATATTGCTTTGGGTCGAGACTGATCTCTACTATGGCATCTTTTACCGCTCGCCTCGAATCATTCCTATCAAAAATAGTGAAATTTCTGGTGAGGCCGAGTTTTTGGGCGTTTTCTCTGATGATATGGACGCCGAGAGAATGAAATGTAGAGATAAAAGGTCGTTCATTGAACGACAAAGGCAAGTTTAGCTCCGTATCTTTTTCTATGAGATCAAACACTCTATCTCGCATCTCTTTGGCTGCTTTGTTTGTGAATGTGATGGCCAGAATCTCTGTCGGTTTTATCCCCGATTTCACCAAATGGAGAATTCTATGAGTGATTGTTTTGGTTTTGCCGGCTCCAGCACCGGCCAAGATGAGCAAAGACCCCTCCGTTTTGAGAACGGCCGATTTCTGCTTTTCATTGAGACCTAGGAGGTGATTCACGGAGCGATTCTAGCATATAAAAAGATGAAAAGATGTTGTTTTAAACCTGTGAATTTGCTGTGGACAAGAAAGTTGACGATATTTGCCTCTCGGGTATACTTATGGAGCACGGAAAAGAAAGACACACAAAAAATGGCTCTACAGAGCTGTAATATCAGAAAAGGCAGTATTT
>ERZ1292623.3311-Hain-H51-01um-R1-3311-length-13793-cov-10_pt1 | contig 13793 bp, 24 predicted proteins | sample MGYA00564398_ERZ1292623 | MGnify/ENA primary metagenome ERZ1292623 (study PRJEB36523, sample SAMEA6512633) | groundwater metagenome | collected 2019-01-07 | study: AquaDiva: Metagenomics assemblies of 32 groundwater samples
TGTATAGGAGATTTTGAACGATTAATCCATTTAACAAATTCAACTAAACCACCTTCATAATGAAACTCTTCTGTTTTTCCATCTCTCTCATCTTTTATAATTATTTTACAATTAGGATTTAAAAAAGCTAATTCTCTAACCCTACTAGCAATAACAGAAAAATCAAAATTAGTTGTTGAAAATATGCTTTGATCAGGATAAAATGTAACTAAAGTCCCTGTTTCGTCATTTTTAGCACTACCTACAACCTGTACAGCTCCTTGCGGAACACCAATTTTATAACTCTGCTCATAAATCTTTCCACTTCTTTTTACCTGAACAACTAACTTAGTTGAAAGAGCATTTACAACACTTACTCCAACCCCATGCAACCCTCCTGAAATCTGATAAGCTTTGCTTTCAAACTTACCTCCAGCATGAAGTTTAGTCATAACAACTTCTAAAGCTGATTTTCCAGATTCATGTTTTTCAACAGGTATTCCACGACCATTATCAATTACAGTCAAACTGCCATCTTTGTTAATTATAACTTCAATAAGTGTTGCAACTCCTGCCTGAACTTCATCAATAGAATTATCAATTACCTCATAAAAACAATGATGTAACCCTTCCTTGCTAGTGCTACCTATATACATTGCAGGCCTGAGTCTTACTGCTTCTAATCCCTCAAGAACTTTGATACTTTTTGCACTATATTCTTCTGCCATTTTATTTTTCCTTACGTTTTTGGAAACCTTTTTTTAAAAGGTTTATTTGGGAACCTTTTCTAAAGGTTCATTTGCTGAATATTCTTCTGCCATGTTAATAATTACCTAGAAAATTGCTTAAATTTTCCTAATTTTACACCTAAAAATAGCCACCTGGCTTTAAAAAGCTTTCTATACAAAAATACTCATTTACCGACGATAAAATGTAATTTTTTAGCGACGAGAAGCTAAAAAACTATTCTTTCTTAACCTTTGTACTTTCTAAAGAAACAACTTTTTTGTCTTTTTTTCTTATCCAATTAACTTTTTCAGATCTTCTTCCCAATTTTTTATTTTTCCAGCACTTTGATGAACAAAAATAAAGAATTTCTCCATTATCCAATACGTAAGTTAAACCTCTTGGAATTTCATAATGTTTATGACAAAAAGAGCATTCAGACATTTTAAGCTAACACCTCTAAATTTTTTCTTGAAATATGCAATCTATAATGTGTTACTTCTCCTTTAGTCATCTTAGTATCTCCAACTTTTACACTTGAATCAAATCCTTGAGATTTTAAAGCTCTTTGATATTTTAAAATAATCCCTTTACTTTGAACAGAAACTGGTATATAACTTCCACAATCATCAGATGAAAGGCTTTCTGCAAAATCTATAACTCTCCTTGTATCTTCATCCATAAAATATTTTCCAATATCTCTAATTAAATTTCCATAATTCATTTTAAGTATAAGTCCCCTTTGTAACTTTACTTCTTATTTTACGAGCTTCAATTTCAGTCTCTCTTAACATCAAAACATCTTTAATTCTAACAGGCCCTTTAATATTTCTTCTCATAGATCTTCCTTTATTTTTACCATCTAAAACTTTAGCTTTAACCTGAGTAACCTCTCCTCTAAACCCTGTTCTTCCAATTACAGCTTCAACAACAGCTGGAACAGGTTGACCACTGCTAAGAGTCATTCTTTCTTTTTTCTGTTGTTGCTGCGGTTTTTGATCTGCCATTTTAATTAATAAGCTAAAGCTTCTTTTTCATTTTTTGAAGCAATATAATCAATAAATCTTCCAACTATTAAATAATTAAAAAATTGTTTTTTATTAAATGTAGCTTCTCTAAACAAAGCTCTTACATCATCATCTCCAAAATTATATTTATCCTGTAAAAGCAATTCCATTCCAGTAAAAGTTAAAGATTCAATTCCCAAAGAATCAAAATTAGCTTTATTTCTTATTTTTCCTAGTTCTACTCCAAGACAATCAGCTATAACTTGCTTAACTTCTCTTTCAATACTTTCTCTATTTGGGAAATCCATTTTAATTTAAATCATTTATTGAATCTTGATAAGCTATACATGAATGATATTCTTCTCCTCCTACATGGAAACATGTTGAAAAAAGTTGTGTGTTGCATCCTGAATTTGTGGGGTAATAAAAAGGACATGATTCTTTTCCCATATCTACTGGTTCATCTTCATTAATTGATTCTTTTATTATTTGTTCTGCATATGAGCTCATTTTAGTTAACTTGATTTATTATTTTTATTATTTTATTTTGTTTATTTTATTTTGTTTATTTTTCATTTTTGGAAACCTTTTTTTAAAAGGTTTATTTGGGAACCTTTCCTAAAAGTTCATTTGGAAACATACCATAACTTTTCCTTATTTATATTCATTTATTTGATATTTAATATTTTTAGTTTATTGATATTTAATATTTAAGTTTACTTTAAGTTTGCAATATCTTTTTCTGTATCTCCTGCTTCAAGAATAGCAACACTTGAACAAGCTACTGGCAATCCTGCAGAAATACCTAATTTTTTCTTACTGTCAACTTCACCATATTTTATTCCTTTTTCTTTACAAAGTATATGTAAATGTTGAGTAATTTCTTTAGGGTCAATGTCTGAAGCAGCAACTACTAATTTAGCTGTACCTCTTTCTATAGCTTTTGTAACTTCATTAGTTCCCTTGTCTATTTTTCCCGTTTTTCTTGCTTTTTCAACAATTGTATAGAAGTCCATATAGGCCTCCGTAAAGTTTATTTTAGATGAACTCACTTCATCGGTTATAAACTAATCATAAAACGGCTTTTTAAATGTTTCCAGAAATCTTTCAGCAAGAAATTTCCCATATACAATAGATGAAGTGAATGGATAGCCAGGGAAGCCTCCCGCAATTTCTAGAACCATCTGCTTGACATTCTCCAATTGCATACAGATTTTTAATTCCGTCAACCTCCCCATAAATATCTGTTTTTATTCCCCCGGCAGTATAATGCACAGTCTGAACAACTTCAATTCTTTCTCTACTAATTGGATTAATAAAATAAATTTTTCTGCCACTTTTCTTAAATTTTAAAATATAATTGTTTAAATCTCCAAATCTCTCGTGATAATTATTTCTTTTAATAATCTCTCGAAATTCAGAATCAAAAACAAATTCCCCAGAATAATCAACAAATTCTCCTTGTTCTATTTCTTTCCCAGTTAAAATTTTTCTTCCTTTATTATATCCAAAAGGATGGATAAATAAACAACTAGTGTTTATTATACTGCCACCATTCTTCATAATCAAATCAAAAATGTTATATTCTTTATATTTAAAACAGTCTGTATATTGAAATTTTCCAGAATAACCTCCACTAGCAAGAACAAGATAATCACAATGAAAATCAGTTAAATTTCCAAGATTATCCACTAAAACATCAAATTGATCATTAACCTTACAAAAATTTATAATTTTATGGGATGTGAAAATATTATTAATATTGGGTTGGATCATTTTTAATAATTCATATCCCCCTTTCTTTTTTGTAACAGGAATGACTCCAAAAGCCCTGGGTTCAAATTTAATGTCTATCTCTCTAAATATATCAATTACACTATTAGATTTGGAATAAACAAACCTCATTTTTTCTTCATTTTCACCAAGTCTTTCAACACTAATTTTAACAATTTCCTCAAGATTACTTGGTTGAACAACTCTGCAATGAGCATTGCTTAATGAAGAAGTATTAAACAGGGGATTTCTTTCAGCTGTGAACAAAGCATAATTAACACCTAATTTTTCCAGTTCATATGCAAGTACACTTCCGGCAATACCACTACCGACAATGATAACACTAAAATAATTTTTAAGGTGTCCAAAGACACTCCTTGGCTATAGATCTTTCTAGAGAACTAATATTCTTATCTATATAGCCAGAGACGATCTCTCAAAGATTTCATAAAAATCATAATATACTCCCTTTTTTAAATGTTATTCTTATAAAAAAACTTCACTGTTTTTGCTTCATGCCTTACTCCCCCAGATTCATCCTGCAAAGCATATTTCAAAACTTGTTCTCCCCTTAATCTATCAATCTGAACCATAGACTGAAGTGTATTACGTGCCCCATCCCTTATATGACTCATCTGTCTAAAATATTTCTCATCTCCAGTCATATGCCATTTCCTTTCATTAGTCCTCATTATTCCAGAGATATATTCATATAATTCCTTAAGAATATCAAAAGAGCGTTGAGTTCCAATCTCACCCAATGTTTTGGCTGCCTGAGCCTGAACCCAATTAACAGGCAAAGATATCATATGTTCAGCAATACCCATTTCATATCTTTGTGCCTTAGCACCAAATTCTCCAATTGCATCAAGTGCTTCATATTGCATTCCTTCATCAAGGTCATGCAAAGCAATTTCATTTAATTCAGGTAAAGCAGGATAATATTTAATTCTTCCAAGAGTTATAACATTAGCCATTCTCCCCCCAAAGCTTACAATAAAATTTGGATTAATAATCAAAGGCACATTTATGGGCAAGTCTTCATCAAGAATACTTAATCTTAACAAATGCGCATTTTTTTCTGCAATAGACCTTTCTTCAGCTCTAAAATGAGTAAAATAAATATTATCAGAGATCTCATAAGCAGTTAGCATTGAAGGAAGATAAACTCCTCTCCATGTTTTTTGAAAACTATATCCATTGAAACATTCCTCACCAATATGACGTAAATCATTTAATAATTGATCCAGTTGCATGAAAAGGATAAAATAAAACACTTTAAATGTTTTTATCTAATTCTTCCAGCTAACCTAAACCAACACTCTCCCGTTTCTTAAAATATCTTTAATTAAAGGATCTTCTTTATGCTTTAAATCACTTTCAAAAAATAAATGGGTTTGAACATCTTTTTTATATCTGATAGAAAGTTTCTTGGCAATAGCAGAAACAATTTTATCAATTTTATTCTTATTTTTAATCTTATTGTTCAATACAATTGCAATATCTACATCAGATTTACCAGAAAAAATAAGCTTAGAATAACTACCAAATAATATTATATTTTTTATACCCCTTAACTCAATTAATTTATCAACCAAATCTAAAAGCTGATATTGAACTATTAAAGGAATATTTGATATTTCTTTTCTTTCATCAAATATGTTTTTAACTATTAAATTATTAACATTTAATGAATAAATTTTATTAGTTTCTTTTATAATATCTAATATAATAAGTTTATTTAAAGAAATATCCAATGGAACATTATGAAGCATAGTTTTCTCTTTTATTTCATTTCTTCTATAATTACTGCCAGGGCTTAAAGCTAAAAATAATATAATTTTCGCGCAGTTTTTATCAATTAGATTAATCAGCATTTTCTTTCAAAAGTTTAATTTTATTTATATATAAAATAACAGTTTTATTAATAAATTCTTCAGCTTCCTGCTTATATTTTTCCTTCATAAATTTAGTTCCTGTATAATATTGAGCTTTAGTCCTTTTATCTCTTGCACTTGCTAAATCATTTAGGAGTTTAATAAATTCTGAATAACCTAAATTAAGCATCTTTAAAATTTCTTTATCCTTAATTAATTCGTTCATAACTTCAATAGTTGTCTGATGAACATTAAAATCAATTTTAATGCTAAATTTGTCTGCTAAAAATAATTTAGTTATATCATGCATCGCATAATATCCAGAAATAATGCTCCATCTAGAGAATTTGTCTACAATAAATTGGGAATGCTCTAAGTTTTCTTTATAAGAATTAGAAAAAAAATTAAGATATCTTTCTCTTTCAGTTTCAACTATCCTGCTTATCTTTCCACTTTTGAATAAACTATCAATTTTTGCCATTATATCATTCTACCATAAAAGTGGTATAAATATAATTATTTATATATTAAAATACTATATTTTAGGTACTAATTATACTAATATTTTGGTATTTATATATTTATCTCCAACTCGATACTGTCAAATTAAAGGGAGATAATAGACAAAAAAGGATTTAAAATCAAAGAGATAATATTAAAATTCTTATTAAGTAATTAAGTTAATAGATATATCATTGGTATTTTAAAGTTAAATGCATTATTCTAATTTCCACCCTAATTTAATTTAGTATGAATCATTAAAAAAATATGTTATGTCTCGATAAGTTTACAATATCCTCCAACTAACAACCACATCATCAGTCCTTTGTCTTGGCTGAATATCAAGCTTTTCAAAAGCTTTTGTCTTTAGAGAAACTTTAATTCCACTTTTATACATTATTTCACCAGTATAAGCAATCATAGCAGCATTATCTACAAGTAAAGAATTTTCAGGAACAAAAAATTTACAACCTCTCTCTTCACACATTATTCTAGCCATTTCCTGGAGCCTTTTATTGCAGGCAACTCCTCCACCTAAAACTAACTCTTTTTTACCAGTATGTGCTAAAGCTCTTTCACTAGCTTCTATTAACATTGCAAAAACAGTTTCCTGAAGTGAAAAAGATAAATCTTCTAATTTATATTTTTTAGAATCAAACATTTGTTTTAATTTTGTCTGTATTCCTGAAAAACTTACATCCATTCCTTTAATTGAATAAGGCAATTCTAAATAACTAAGTTTTGATTTATCTGCATCTTCAACAATTTTTGCAATTTTAGGTCCTCCTGGAAAACCTAAACCAACATGTCTTGCAAATGTATCAATAAAATTTCCAACTCCAATATCTAAGGTTTCTCCAAAAACTCTATACTTTCCAGAAGCATATGCAATTATCTGCGTATTTGCTCCAGATGCATAAAGCAAAACAGCATCTTTAGCTCCTGTAATTCTTCCAATCTCTTGATGAGCAATACAATGATTAACAGGAATCAAAGGAACATTTAGTTCAATTGCTAATTTTTTTGCAAATCTAATTCCTTCTAATAAACAAGGACTTAGTCCAGGCCCTTGAGAAAAAGCAATTGCTTTAATATCCTTTAAAGTTACATCAGCATCAACTAAAGCTTTGCTTAAAATAACCTCACTAAACTCGCGATGATGTTTTGCAGCATCCACAGGAATTATGCCCCCTTTCTCAGTAGTATAAGAATCCTTGACATTTGTAATTATTTTGCCATTATTAACAATTCCAATTCCAAATGTATGTGCAGTTGATTCAATGCCTAGTATCATTTTAATTTAACTTCTAATTTTTTCAAATCTTTAATAAGTTGCTTATTATTTTTGTATAAAATTGTTTTCATGCCTAAATTTTCCGCAGGAGATAAATTATAAACTTTATCATCAATAAAAATAATTTCATTAGGTTTTACTTTAATTTTCTTTAGCAATAATTTATAAAATTTAAGGGAGGGTTTTTTTATACCAATTTGATGAGACAACAAGTTGTATTTAAAATGAGCATAAACCTTTTTCCTCACCCTCATTTTGTGAAACATGGGCGTAACATCAGAGAAACTAACAACAAGATAATTTTTTTTAAGCTTAGCAATAAGAGAATAAACCCTCTTATCTAGAATCATATAGGATTCTAAAGCATTATCCCATTTTATTATAAAATCTTTTTTATCCTTAATTTTTAATTCATTAGTCACTTTTCGCTTAAATTCCTTATCAGACATTTTACCAATCATTAGCTTATCAAGATGTTTTGATCTAAGATCATGAAATTTATTAGGGTCAATTTCATGTTCTTCAGAAAGTCTGTCTAATCTAGCATGAAATTTCTTAAAATCTGTCTTAGTCAAGACACTTCCAATATCAAAGACTATCGCTTTAATCTTATTATCCATAAATTAAAAATAGAATTAGATATTTATAAGTCTGTTGAAATCAAAAAAATAAACAAAGAGCAAAAGAAAAAGCTCTTGAAAAAATAAAGTATTTTATTTGTTAAAAAGAAAGATTACCTTCTTTTCTTTTTTTTACCAGCTTTCTTTTTTCTTCCACCACGGGCCATTTTTGCTTCGCAAACATTTCCCTTACCATCTACATAGTAAAGGCAGCCTGGCTTTCTCTTAACTACATTTTTTACAACAATACTTCCCATTTTTAACCTCCTTTTTAAATAATAGTATATAATTAAGTAATTATTTGTTTTTAAACCTTTCCACCGACGATAAAATTCACTACATCGTAGTATCGTCGGTTTAACGGTATTTCAAGTATTTTGGAAAACTCTTTTTCAGCAATTTCTCGAATAGAAAAAGGTTTTACTATTTTATAATCTAAAACCTTATTTTTATCATCAAGCCATATTGCAAGAAATTCATAAAAAACAAAAAAAGAATGTATGCTCAAAGGATTTTTAGTTTCAAACAATATAGGAAAAGCATTCTCCCTTATGGAAAACATCAGCCCTTTAATTTTCATAAACTGATTTGCCTTAATAATATCCCTAACAACAATTTCTTTACCATTTAAAAAAATCTTTAAGTTTTCCCTGGCCATTTTCAAAACTGCCTTGTTTTATATTTTTATACTGTTTATGTAATTTATCTATGTTCCTATCACACACATAATCATGATGCCTAAACCCTCCTCCAAAAGTTTTTGGAATATGCATTAGTTCATGTATCATAACCTTAGTTTTTTCCTCACTAGGCAATTTATCAAAAGTTTCACTTAAAAATTCAATTGCATACCAACTTTCAACACCTATAGCTAACTGCAAAAGTTTTCCAAGAGCATGGCACCTAGCTATTGTATTTCTTGAAGAACTTCCATGACTTCTAAAACATTTTATTCTATCTAATTTAACATGGGGAAAAAGATTTTTAGAAATATCTTCAACTTCATTTTGTAAATCCGGCGCAAATTCATATTTTATTCTCATTTTTTTAATATCTAAATTATCTGTAAAACTTTATCATCACTGCTTAACCCTGATTTAAACTCAAATTTACTTAGTGGAATACCCATACATTTAGAAAGCATGAATAAAACATCTTTATTCACTTCATCATTACTAATAGCATCAGTTTTTATAAGATATCTGTTTTCTCCAAAATTCTCTATGCTTCTTTTAATACTGCCTGATTTTACTTTAACAACAACATCTGATTTCATAAAACTTCTAAAATCTTATTCCTAGATCTTAAACCTCTCTTTATTATAACATTACTATGATTAGTATTAAAATACTTCGATACCAAACTAATAAGTTCTATATTTGCTTTATTATCTTCAGGCTCTGATTTTAAATAAACAAGATACATATTATCATCAATTTTTATCATTTCTTGTTTTCCGGATTTTGGCTTTACTTTTACTGAGATTATCATTTAATATCCTACCTAAAGAAAAAAGGTTTAGTTATTAACTTTTAAGGTTTTAAGAGCAGAGATAGGAAGATTTTTACTAGCATCTAAAATCTCAATACCAATAGTTTTACCATCTTTGTCTAAATCAACATTTATAGAATCATTTAAAGAAATTGTTTTTTTAACTTCTCCTGGAGAAATCTCTTTAAAATAAATATATGCTGCATCTACACCTTTATCTATTTCAATTCTCATTTCCATATGACTGTTACAACATTTATAAAATTATGCTCATTGATATATACTACTTTTAAAGTTTTATTTCCAAGACTTTTATAAGCTTCAGTTTTGCCATTGTTTTTAATAGTATAATCAGGAAACTCAATTGTTTCTTGAATATATTCAAACTTTATCTCTCTTTCAATCATTCTTTGTTTTGCATGTTTTGAAAGTTCAATTCTCAACTTAATCACCTATTTTCTTATCCTCTTACTTCGTCATTATCTCTAATCCGTCCATATGTTTCAACTTATAATCTTTTCCAACAGCTTGTTTTGATTTAATATGGATAGCTTTAACAAAATTTTTCCCAATATCACTATGTAATTTATAGGCAAAATCCAGTGCTGTTGAGCCTTGAGGCATTAAAAAACAATCTGGAAGGATATTTCCCTTACTATCTGATAATTTAGCTCCTGCAGGATAAATTGCAATATACTCTAAAATCTCCAGAACTATTTTATTAAGAATCTCCTGCACTCCAGTACTTCCAAACTCATTTAAAATAATTTTTATATTATTCAAAGCAGTTTTTTGTTTATCACTAAGCTCTTTTATAATCTTAAACTTATCATCTCCGGGAATATACTCTATTAATCCATGTTTATCAGCTTCTCTTAAAGCAAGTTCTCCCTCAGCAAAACATGGAACAATTGGATAGTCAAATTCTTCCTTAACTTTTTCATAATTTTTCTTACCATTTGGGCGATCAACTTTATTTGCAGCAATAATCATTTTTTTTGTTTCTTTTCTTAATATTTTAGCAAATTCAAAAAGCTCATTATCATTCCATCTGCTAGGATTTGAAAAATTTAAATTAGATTTTCTAATAACTGATTTAACATCTTCTTCTGTTACCTTTAATCCAGAAAACTGTTTTGAAACTTCTTGTGCAAAATTTCCTTTTTCAACTTCAAGTTTTTTAGAAAAGTTTTTCCAGGCCTTTTTTAAAATTCCAAGATACCATAAATCCAGTTCTTTCTCTATTATCTTAACATCATTTCCAGGATAATACCCTTCTGTAGGTTTTCCTTCTCCATCACTTTCCCCAGACATATCAACAACATGAATAAATGCATCAGCTCCTGCTAAATCATTAAGAAACTCATTTCCAAGACCTTTTCCTTCACTTGCCCCTTCAACTAAACCTGCAACATCCATTAATTCAAATGGAACAAATCTCCATATATCTTTAATATATCCTTCTCGCGGATTACTTATTTTACCAAAGTCCCTTGCCAAATCTTTAATTTTAATATAAGCAATTCCCCTATTAGCTTTTATAGTTGCAAAAGGATAACTTGCAATTAATACATCTGAGAGAGTCGCAGCTTTGAAAAAAGTGCTTTTACCAGCATTGGGCCTACCAACAAGTCCTATTAGCATAAAAATCAGAGATTTAATTGGTTTATATATATTATTGAAAGGAAAGATAGAATAAGTATAATAAAAAATAAAATGAAATAATAAGATTAATATAACTAAAATATAAAAATAAGGAAAATTATGGTGTATTTTAATTTATAATCTAATTAAATAATCTTGACGTGTAAATGATCAATGATACAAAAAGATATAAAATAAGGAAAAGTTATTGCATGTTAAAAATTAAATAAACATAACTAATTACACTAAATTATAAAAATAAAAAATAAAAGAAAAAGAAAAATAAATCACTCTATATCTTCATCTAATTCATCCATTTCAAAGAAGTCGACATCTTCAATTGGTTCTTTTAGAAGAGCCAAATCATCATCCTCTCCAAGTTGGTTCAGTTTGTTTTCTTTCATAAAACAATCAATGTCCTCTTTTTTAGTTACTCCTCATAGAAATATGTTGTTTTTAAAGTTTTTCGTTCTTGAGGATAATGAATTTATAAGAAAATATGGGAGGAATAATAAAAAATAACTAAGCTACCCTTTCCTCATCCCTTTCTTCATCCATTAACCAACCATCAAATTCCTCAGGCATAACAATCCTTGATTTATCCACATCTAATATTCTTTCAGCTAAATGTGGATTTTCGCTAATACAAGGAATATGATAATCACAAAACCCACATTGAAATCCAAATCTTGGTTCATATTCTTTATTTTTTATAGCCCTTGTAACTTGTTCACAAATTTTCTCTAAAGTGTCATAATCATGTTCCCCTCTTTTAGTTTTGTAAACTTTTCCACTTCTCAAATGATAGTATAAAATATCTTTTTCCTTTTCACCAAAAATCTCTCTAAAGGCAGCACTATAAATGGTAAATTGCAAATGAGTATGTAATATAACTGATTTAGGATATGATTTATCTGTTTTATAATCTGTTATATAACAATCCCCATTTCTCCTATCAATCCTATCCCAAACTCCAATAATTGGATATCCTCTAAAATTAAATTTAAATCTTTTTTCTTTTTCATCAGGAGGATCTTGGGGTTTATGCCTATCATAAAATCTTTTTAAAATACCTCCCACAAGAGTTTTTGAACCATCAGAATTTTTCTTAAAACTAGCAGCTAAATTTCTATAGCTAAAATATAATTTAACAGCGCTTCTATCAGAATCCACAATTTCCCCTGTTTTTTTATCTATTTCCTCAAAAAATCTTACATGATTTCCAACTCTTAAAGTATATTCCTTTCCTCCAGCTAAAGCAACTGGTATTTCTCTTACTTTTAATCTTTCTTTAGCTTTTCCTTTCAGATAATCTCCAGCAATTACCCTACTCCAACGATAGTTAAAAGAATTACAAAAAGTTTCAGCGCTTTTATAATTTTTTTTGTAAAACTGTTCTAAGAAGTAATGTATTTCTTTTCCAAAAATAAGATTAAGTGAACTTGGAACAGGTTCATGTTTAACATATTTTAATTTAAAAATATTGGGGCAATTTAAAATAATACCAATTTTCGTAGCACTTAATGTTTCAAGACTAACCATATCTAAAAAAAACAAAAAACCTTTATAATAATTATTCTTTTTTATTATCCATTTCCTTTTCAATCCAACTCAAAATAACATCAAGAAAAAACCTTATTTCACTGTCATCTAAAGTTTTATTTTCAGGAATTTTATACCATTTTAATAAACACTTTCTGCAGCAAGTAGCGGTAGCATGTTGAGCAACAAAAACAGGATGTCCACGCCAGGGAGTTTGTTTCCCGTCATTAAATAATCTTACCCTCATTTTTTTATCAAGAAAATTATAAGCATCTTCACCAATTTTGTCTAAGCCTTTTTATCTAACAATTTCTTTTTCTTCCTGAGATAAATGTATATCTCTTCTAAACTTGTTTGTATTTAGCTTTTGAAAGATAAAATCCATGAATAATAAAAAGAAAATGAGTATAAAAGAATTACATTATGCTAAAATTATCTATTCATAATAAGGATTTCCAAACCAGTCAAGTGAATGAGCTTCTCTAAACTCACCACTTTCATGATCTTGAACGGCTTCTAATCTTACAGGAGTAGTATCTCCTGGAGAATAAGTACTATATCTATAAGTTCTATCTCCATCAGAGATATCAACATGAGTTATTTCTCCATTTTCATTTGTAACAAATGACCTATTTGGATCCATTTTATATTAGTTAATTATTTAGTATTTTTTCTAATAAATAACTATTTTTAAATCTTCTTTAAAAATAAAATCCCCGCCCTAACCTGAATGAAAGTATTCAAAATAAAAAATAGTTTGTCCAAAAAAACAAAAAATACCATAATATGTGACATCCTCTATGGGCTAAAGCCACACAGCGTCCTAGACGCTTATTGATTTTCTATATATGAAAACACATTATCAAAGTCAACTCCAACAGGGCAGCAGAAATACTCAAAAAATAAATAATTGCCGTAATTCATCCTACACTTGAAAGAATAGGATTTCTTACGGAGCCTTTAAAAATAAAATCCCCCCACCCAGAGTCGAACTGGGGATCTCTCGGGTTCTGCTAACATATAAAACATCGCGTTTTATAACTGATCAGGTTTCATTTTATTTCCCTAAGGAAAATCCACCTTAGTCACACCATCCCTATAAAAAGGGAGAGTTCATAAAGAGAACCGTAGGTTCTTTTTATCTACTACAGCCGAGCGCTTTAACCACTAAGCTATGGGAGGTTGTAATTATCACACTTAAGAAAACAGATCTCTATGACTTATCTGCACCTAAGTCTGACAATAATTGATAGATTAGGGTTTTATAAACTTATCCAAACCGGCGGCTATGTGTAAAATCTAACCCATAAATTTTGGATTTATCTTCCATTCATGTTTG
>ERZ1292623.3312-Hain-H51-01um-R1-3312-length-13792-cov-10_pt1 | contig 13792 bp, 16 predicted proteins | sample MGYA00564398_ERZ1292623 | MGnify/ENA primary metagenome ERZ1292623 (study PRJEB36523, sample SAMEA6512633) | groundwater metagenome | collected 2019-01-07 | study: AquaDiva: Metagenomics assemblies of 32 groundwater samples
TAAAATTGACGGCGTGTTTGTTTCTCTTTCTTCTCCTTGGTATTTTGCCCAACCCAAGATTATCGGAATTAAAAAACAAGAGGATTTTGAATTAACCGAAGAGATTTTAAACCAGCAATTGGAAATGGGGATTAGAAACGTAAAAGAAAAATTGGGTGAAAATTTTTATATTTCAAAAGACGAATTTACGGTTTTAGAAAGCTGTTTTTTTAAATCGCTTCTTAACGGCTACCGGGTGTCCGATCTGAAAAATAAAAAAATAAAAACCGCTGAATTATACGCTTACATCAGCGTCGCCCTTTTGGATTTAATAAAGGAAATAAAAAGAATGGCCGGAGAAAATCTTGATGTGGACAACGTCCATTTTCATAGTTCTTCTTTCATTCTTTTTGAAAAGATGCGCGAAACCTTCGGCCGAGAGGAAAGTTTTTTGATTATTGACGTCGGAGAAGAAATTACGGAAACAATGATCGTAAAAAACGGATTTATCAAGGAAATTTCATCATTTTCCAAGGGCGGTAATTTTATAGTCAGGCGGATGGCCTCTTCTTTAAAAATCGCTCCCGAGGAAGCGTCTTCTTATTTAAAAATGTATAACCGAAACGAGTTGATTGAAGATTTAAAATTAAAAGTGGAAAATCTTTTAAAAGAAGCGTTTTTTGAATGGAAGAAATCTTTGAAGGAAATTTTGGATAATTTTTATCGGTTTGAAGGGCCGTTGCCGGAAAGGATTTTTGTGTTTAGCGCCGCGCCGTTTCCGGAGCGGTTCGCAGCCGCGGCTTCTTTTTCGGAATTATCGGATATTTTTGCGGGAGGCGTTCCGCCGGCCGTTTCGGCATTTATGCCGGCCGCTTTCGGAAATGAATTTTTAAAAGAATCGGCGTTTAAAGATCAGAAAGAAATCGTCGTTTCATTTTTAACGTTATTTTTTAATCGTCATGTTTGGCAAACATCATAAAACTTTTTTCCCGGAAAATGCCGATTTTCCGCGAAAAAAAAATATGAGCGATATGATTTTGAGGGTTGAACCGAAAAAAATTGAAGTTGTTTCCGTACCCCGTTTTGCCGGAATTTTTAAGAAAATCCGGCCGCCAGAAGCATTTTTTTTTAAAGATTTTTTTAGAAATTTCGTTAAAAAGAAAAAAATAGCCGTTTTTGTGCTTGCGGTGTTTTTAATTATTTTAGGATTTTGGTTGTTTTTGAGAATGTTTTCTCGGCTGACCTTAAAAATCACTCCTCATCAGGAATTTTTTAAAACGGAAACCGTTTTAAAGGGCAATAAAGGCGGCCTTTTTGATTTTCCCGTTGAAACCATCAATTTTAAAATTACGGAAAAGGATTTTCGGCCGACAACCGGAAACGAAGAAGTAAAAAGCAAAGCCGGCGGATGGATCGTCATTTACAACGCCTTTAGCTCGGAAAATCAAGTGTTGGTGAAACGCACTCGTTTTGAGACGCCCGACGGAAAAATTTACAGAATTTCCAAACAAGTTACCGTACCCGGAGCCGAAATAAAGGACGGGAAAATAATTCCCGCTTCCGTTGAGGCGGAAATCATCGCCGATCAGCCCGGCGAAGAATACAATATCGGTTTGACCGATTTTACCATTCCCGGTTTTAAAGGCGCGGCCCGTTATTCCAAATTTTACGCGCGATCAAAAACTCCTCTGGAAGGGGGTTTTATCGGAACAATACGGGTAGTTTCCGATAAAGACGCGAAAGAAGCGGAAAATTTATTAAAAGATAAATTGGATGAAGAAATCAAGCGGGAATATAAAAAACAGATTCCCGAAGATTTGATTTTGCTTGAAGGCGCTTACGAAATTTCTTACGAAGAAGCGCTTTTCGCGCCTTTGGCCGGAGAAAAAGGCGAGAACTTAGAAACGGTCTTGACCGCGAATTTCAGGGGTTTTTTGGTTAAAAAAGAATATTTTTCAAAAGCGCTTGCCAAGGCTTATTTGGGCGCTGATTTTATAAACAGCGCGGCCGCGGCGAATTTTGACCAAATTAATAAAAATATCGTCGGCCGGGATTTTGAAAAAGGAGAAATTATTTTGAAAATAAATAACGTTCATTTGGTTTGGTATTTTAACGAATCGGAGTTGAAAAACGACCTTTTAACGGGAGGAAAATCGTTCAATGAAATATTCAATGTTTATGATGAAATTGAAAGGGCCGAGCTTATTTTTTGGCCTTCGTGGTGGCGGAAGATTCCGAATAGCGCCGATAGAATAAAAATAGAAAAAGTGTTGGAAGCCTCTAACGGAGTTGACTCTTCTTTTTGACTGCTTTATTATAGTATTTTAGGTATTTAAATGGCGAAAGAACAACAGAATAAAAACATAAAAGTTGGGACAGTAGCGGAAGCTCTTCCTAATACCGTGTTTAAGATTGAAATTGACGGCGGGAAAGTAATGGCTCATTTGTCGGGGAAAATGAGAATGAATCATATCAAAGTGCTGGTCGGCGACGCGGTTAAGGTTGAGATTAGTCTTTATGACGAAACCAAAGGAAGGATTATTCAGCGATTATGAAAGTTCAATCTTCAGTTAAAAAAATTTGTAAAAATTGCAAAACAATTCGCCGGAAAGGGCGTGTTCGCGTTATTTGTAAAAATCCTAAACATAAACAAAGACAAGGCTAGAACAATTTGCTGCGCAAATTGTTCGCCTGATCAAATTTTAATTTGATTTAAGGATAATTTTTTAATAAATATGAGAATTGCCGGAACGGAAGTTCCAGAAAAAAAGAAAATAAAAACAGCTTTAACTTATATTTATGGTATAGGGAGTGCTAAAGCCGACCAAATTTTGAACAAATCCGGTATTCCCCCCGAAAAGAAGGCCGCTGAATTGTCTTCGGCCGAGATTAACGAGTTGAGAAAAATAATTGAAAATGATCCTTTCGTTGACGGTAATTTGGCCAGAATAACGGCGATGAATATTAAACGGCTGCGCGAGATCGGCTGTTACAGAGGAACCAGGCATCAAAAAAATTTGCCGGTAAGGGGGCAGCGCACCAAAACCAACGCCCGGACGCGGCGCGGCGTCAGAAAAACGATGGGCAGCGGCCGAAGAAAAATGGAGAAAAAATAAAGTAGTTTATTTTTTCTCCGGTTTTTATTTATTTTTATTTTATGGGTAAAAAACGCATTATCAAAAAATCAGCCGGCGGCGTTAATCGCGAGTTAAAATCAAGAGCTTTAAGCCGGGCGCCGAAAAAAAAAGTGGCCGAAGGAATTTTGCACATTTGCGCCACTTACAATAACACGCTCGTTTCTTTTACGGATGTCGGCGGGAATGTTTTGACTTGGTCTTCGGCCGGAGCGCTGGGATTCAAGGGGACGAGAAAAAGCACTCCTTACGCCGCTTCCAAAGTTTCAGAATTGATCGCGGAACAAGCTAAAATGATGGGCGTGCGAAAGGTTGGAGTCATAGTAAAAGGAATCGGCGCCGGAAGAGAATCGGCGATCAGGTCTTTCGCCCTCAAGGGGTTTGATATTTCTTACGTGAAAGACGCCACCCCTTTGCCTCATAACGGGCCTCGTCCGAAAAAACCAAGGAGAGTGTAAAATTAAAATAATGCTTGATTTAAAATGTAAAAAATGCAGACGCGCGGGCGAAAAACTCTTTTTGAAGGGGGAGCGTTGTTTTACTCCCAAATGCGCGCTGGTTAAAAAATCTTATCCGCCCGGAGTCCATGGCCGAGCCGGTCAAAGAAAAAGAAGATTGTCAGAATACGGCCTTCAGTTGCGAGAAAAGCAGAAACTAAAATTTATGTATGGTTTGCGCGAAAAACAATTCAGCAATTACGTTGCCAAATCAATCGCGCGAAAAATTGAAAGCGGCAGAGTTTTATCGGAATTTTTGGAATCAAGATTGGATAACGCGGTTTTTAGATGCGGTTTTGCTCCTTCGCGCACGATCGCCAGGCAAATAATCAGTCATGGCCATATTTTAGTCAACAATCGAAAAGTCAATATTCCTTCTTACGGCGTTAAGCTTGAGGATATAATAAAATTGCGCCCGCAAAGTTTAAATAAAGGAATTTTCAGCAATCTTGATTTATTTTTAAAAAAACGCGAGACTCCGGCGTGGTTAACTGTTGATAAATCTAAAAAAGAATGTAAAATTTTAACCAAGCCCTCGAATGAGGCGTTTTCCGGCATAAATATCAATGCGATAATAGAATTTTATTCACGTTAATCTTGGTTACGGGCGAAAAGCCTAAAACCTAAAAAAAATGGAAATAGTATTGCCATCTAAACCAAAAATTATTGAAGAAACTGAATTTAAAGCCGTTTATGAAATTGAAGGATTATATCCTGGTTATGGCCACACTTTGGGCAATAGTTTAAGAAGGGTTCTTCTCTCTTCTTTGCCGGGGGCGGCCATCAGTACGGTTAAAATAAGCGGAGTGGAACACGAATTTTCCACGATTGAAGGAGTGAAAGAAGATGTTATCAACATACTTTTAAACCTTAAAAACATCCGTTTGAAAATTCACGCCGACGAGCCTCAAATTCTGACTTTGAAAGCGGAAAAACAAAGAAAATTAACCGCCAAAGACATTAAAATTCCTTCTCAAGTGGAGATTATCAACAAAGACGCGCCGATCGCGACCTTAACTTCAAAAAACAGCAAGTTTAACGTTGAAATGGTGGCGATAAAAGGAGTTGGTTATATTCCTCGCGAAATGAATGTAAAGGATAAAGTTGAAATTGGAACTATCGTGCTTGATATGATTTTTACGCCGATTAAAAGAGTGAACTATGAGGTAGAAAATATGCGGGTCGGCGACCGGACGGATTTTAACCGTTTGCGAATTTCATTGCAAACTGACGGAACAATTTCTCCGAGAGAAGCCTTTGAGAGCGCGGTAAATATAATAATAAGACAGCTAAAAGCTATTTCCGGCTGGAAAGAATCGGAGACGGGAGAGGTTGAGGAGATATTGCAATCAAAAAATGTTGTTTCGTCCAAAAAAGAAGAGCCGGAAAAGATAAAGATAGAAGACCTGAATTTTTCTCCGCGCATCGCGGGCGCCCTCAAAAAATCGGGCATTAAAACAACAGGAAGTTTAATTAAAAAGAAAGAAGAAAATTTATTAAAGATTGAAGGTCTCGGCAAAAAAGCGCTTGAAGAAATCAAAAAATCGCTTGGTAATTTAGGATTATCGCTTAAAGAATAAATTATGAGACATCGGAAAAAAGGCAGAAAGTTCGGAGCGGTGCGGAAAACAAGGCGAGCGCTTTTAAAAGGGCTTATTCGTTCTTTGGTAAAATATGAGCGCGTGAAAACCACCGAGGCCAAAGCAAAAGAATTACGTCCTTTAGTGGAACACTTGGTCACAAAATCAAAAAAAGACACGGTCCATCGCCGCCGTTGCGCGGCGCGCCTGCTTGGCAAAGAAGGAACAAAAAAAATTTTTACGGAAGTCGTTCCGCGCTATTTTGAACGGCCGGGAGGATATACGCGGATTGTTAAATTGCAAAAAAGAAAAAAGGACGACGCCCGAATGGCAATGATAGAATTCGTATGATGGAATTTAAATTAGACGTTAAAGGAAAAAGTTTGGGACGAGCCGCTTCGGCCGCGGCGGCGATTTTGCGCGGCAAAAATCGTCCGGATTTTGCTCCGCATCTTGTGCCGAAAACAAGGCTTAAAATTTTAAACGTGAATGAAATTAATCTTAAAAAAGAAAAAATAGAAAAAAAATTTTATAAGCGTTATTCCGGATATCCTTCCGGCTTAAAAAAGATTAAAATGAAAGACGTTTTAACAAAAGACGGCCGCGAAGTTTTTAGAAAGGCGGTTTTGGGGATGCTCCCAAAAAATAAATTAAAATCCAGATTGATTAAAAATTTATTTTTTGAAGAATAAAATGCCGTCTTTAAATTCTAAAAAAGAAAAAGTGGATAAAAAAAAGGCGAATAAACCGAAACTTAAAAAAACCGCCACCCGGAAAAAGAAAATGGTTTCTAAAAAAGTCCGCCCGCTAACGCTTGAGGAAAAAGATAAAAATTATATTGAGGGCGTGGGGAGAAGAAAAACTTCGGTTGCCAGAGTCAGGATTATTGAAGGCGGCAAGAATATTATTGTGAACGGAAAAGATTATGCGGCATATTTTCCCACTTTGGAAATGAAACGGGTTGCCCATGACGCGCTTGATAAAATGGGCGTTTTAAACCGTTTTGAAGTGGAAGCGCGTATTTCCGGCGGCGGCATCCATTCTCAAGCCGAAGCGCTTCGCCACGGTTTGGCTCGCGCGCTGATAAAATACAATGCCGATTTCAGAAAAAAGCTTAAAAAAGCCGGTTTTCTCAAACGCGATCCGCGCATGAAAGAACGTCGTAAATTCGGTCTCAAAAAAGCCAGAAAATCGCCGCAATGGAAGAAAAGATAAAAAAGTTGTATATTATGCGATATTGGAGTGAATTAGTGTGTGGGCGCGTCGCATAGCGGCAATTGCATTTGGCTGTAAACCAAACGTCCTAACGGACTACGGGGGTTCGAGTCCCTCCGCGCCCATTGGTTCTGAAAGAACTTTTTAATGAATAGGACTCGAAGTATTTTTATTTTAAGCCGATGTAGCTCAGCTGGTAGAGCAACTCCATGGTAAGGAGTAGGTCCGCGGTTCAAGTCCGCGCATCGGCTCCAAATAAAATAAATTAAAATTTATGAGTCAAGACAATTTGATAAAAATTCAATGCGGCGCCTGCAAAAGAGTCAATTATTGGTCGCGGAAAAACAAGAAAAAAGTTGAGCGGAAAATTGAACTTAAAAAGTTTTGTAAATGGTGCCGGAAGCACACCGTTCATAAAGAAAGCAAAAGATAACCGCGTCTGGGCGCGTCGGTTAATGGCAAACCACTGGTCTCCAAAACCAGGACTGCAGGTTCAAGTCCTGCCGCGCCCGCAGCGATCCTATCACTTATCCACACTTTTCTTTTTGGATTGAAATGTTATACTGAATTTAATTTTAGATAGTAATTTGAAAATTAAATATAACGAAAGAAAAAGGAGGAAAAATGAAATTGTCCAAGAAGCCTGAAAAGAGGGGAAATCTTGTCCGCCGGACGGAAAAAGATAAAATTAAAAAAGAGACAGAACCTTTAATTTTAAAAGAACATTCTTATAAGGATCCGGAAGTTTTAGAAATGAGCTGGAAGGCTTTTAGCAAACCGGGTGAAAGAATCGCGTGCCTTTCCGGCATTGCTTACGCAAACAACGGCTTTCGCGCCGCTCTCATAAAAATCGCCGCCGAAATATGCGCGGCGGAGGGCGTTCATTTTATAACGGTAGACGCTCACGCGATAGATGAAAAAGCTTTGAAAGAAAGAATAAAAAAAGAGACAGCCGGTTTTAAGAAGGAAGAAAAAGAGGCCGTTACGAAGCGCGTTTTAAAAGACGCGATGAAATCTTTCGCGGCTTTTCTTCCTAAAATTAAAAAACCGCATGATCCCAGGAAGACTAAAAATCCGGCGGCGGAATTAGAATTTATTCGCTGGTATTTTATTCCTTGTTCTATTTTTGACGGAAAATACGGCGAAGAAATATTGCGAATTTTGCAGTTGGAGAGGAAAGAAGACATCCGGCAGTCCAAAACCGGCGGCGATAGAAGCGAAGTGAAGAACATAAACCAAATTGTCTGGTTTTTGAACCCGCCCAAGAGCCGCTTGGCAAGCAGATATTACAGCGCCAAACCGGAACGCGATATTGAAGAAAAGCGAAAACAAACCTCCCAATCCATGCCCGATTTGTGGGTTCACGCGGGATTTGCTTCCAATATTCATGTTCCTTCAGGATTAAGAGCCGAACCTTATGTTACAATTCCTGCTTTAAGACGGCTGGAAGAATCTTATGCCGTTGAAAATCAGGTAGGGTTCACCATTATTGAATTTCAGGACAAAGATCATTATTCAGTTAAATCCTGGAGTTTTAAAGATTTGGTTGCTCGGGAAAGATCTTTTATCACCGGCATCACTCTCGGCGCCAACGAAGTCCATAAGCGCGTTGTGGAAGCCATTAAAATTCATGGTCCGCTTACGACCGGACTTTTGGTGGATAAAACAGGAATTGAAAGAGAGCGGATTGAGAAGGAAATTAAATTTTTAAAGGAAGAAGAACCTTCCAGCCGCAAGACTTGGCCCGGTTTCTGTTATAATGAATCTTCTCAAAGATACGATTTTCATCTGCAATGGATTCAGGAGCGTCTGCGTTATCCTTCTTTACCCGAGAAACTCATGGAGAATTTCTTGCTTTTTGAAGGTTGCCCGCATATCGGATACACGACCACTGATTACGAACATTTCATAAAGGAACGTCCGAAAATCATTTTGAAGAACGGAGTAAAAATTTGGAGCGTTCTGGGCGATTTTATCGCCGGATTGCACCACGATCTTATGTGTTCCGGCGAAATTTTCGGTCAGATGAATAATACCGAACAGGAAGAGTTGGCGGCCGATTTTTACGCCACCGTAATTTACAAAGTATTTTTAGAGCGGTTTGGCAAATGGCTGAAAGGAAAAAACGTTGCCAGGGTTTCCGCTGAAGAGTTGACCTCCGCCGTTAAAGAAAGTTTGTTGATTTTTCTTTACATTCCGGGGAATCATGATCTTTGGCAGGAGCGCGACGGCAATACCCCTTTGACGACATTTCGTTATCGTTTGCTTGCTAATTTAGTTTATCATCTTGGTAAGATGTTGGCGGATATGAAATTTCCCGCTATTTCGCTTGATCGGATTGTCAACAAAAAAATTATCGGTTTTCCCGATTATGAAGCTAAATACGTTCTTTCTTCCGGTTTGATTCTTGGGATGATGCATCCGCAGATGGGAAGAACCCAGACGACCACTATTCGCGCTCAGCACGCGATGGAAGCGATGGGGATGAGCGGCTGCCAGATTACCGGTATCGCTAATTTTCACACCGCGGCCGTGGTGCATGAGTGGAACTCCGCTCTCGGCCAGTGCGTCGTAGTGCAGGCCGGAACACAGGTAATTTATACCAGATTTGAGAAACGAAAGATGAAGGGCGGGGTTGATTTTGGCCCGATTCTTTTAAAGGTCTGGTCCTATGATAAGAGAATTGTTGCGACTGAAAACGCGTTTTTTAACAAGCCAATGTTAAAAGCGCCTATCAGGAAATCAACCGACCCCGATCAATTGAGAAAAGATTTGGGCGTGTTGACGATAAATTTTTAAACTATTTTAAACCGTTTCGCTGTCAGCGAAACGGTTTTTTTGTTATGATATTTGTCATGGATAAATTAGCCGCGTATTTGCGAAATATCGGCGTATTAAAATCAGAAGTTTTAATTTCGGCTTTTCAAAAAGTTGATCGCGCTGATTTTGTGCCGGAAGAAATACGGGAAGAGGCTTACGTTGATGAGGCTTTGCCGATCGGCGAAAGTCAGACGATTTCCCAGCCTTACACCGTGGCGTTTATGCTGGAGCTTTTGGATCCCCGGCCGGGCGAAAAAATAATGGACATTGGCGCGGGTTCCGGTTGGCAGACGGCTATTTTGGCGTGCGTTGTCGGACATCAGGGAAAAATTTTTGCCATAGAACGAGTTCCGGCGCTTTGCGAGTTCGGAAAAAATAATGTCGCTAAATACGATTTTATTGAAAAAGGCGTTGTGGAATGGCATTGCAAAGACGCTTCAAACGGCCTTCCCGAGGAAGCGCCGTTTGACAAAATTATCGCCGCGGCCGCCGTCCCTGCGGGACGAGCCTCGCCCAGCGAAACTGGGCGGGTTGCTTTAAACGCGATTCCTCAAGCCTGGAAAAATCAGCTTAAAATCGGCGGCGCGATTGTCGCGCCGATCGGTTCTTCCATTTGGAAATTCACCAAAAAAAAAGAAAACATTTTTGAAAAAGAAGAGTTCCCCGGTTTTGCTTTCGTGCCGTTTATTCAAGACAGGGCGGGGAAGAAAGAGAAAAATACTGAAAAGAGAAAAAAAAGAAAAAGATTTTTTAGAGATTTAGCGGCGGTGTTTTTGTTATTGTTCGGCATTAGTTATTATTTTTTTTCTCCGCCGCGTAATTTTCCGCGAGAAACTGTTTTCCAGATTGAAAAAGGGGAAAATTTAAGCGGAATTTCTCAAAACTTGAAAAACGGAGGATTTGTAAAAAATTCTTTCATTTTTAAAACGGTTTTTTCGCTGGCGGCCGGAGAAAATAAAGTTAAAGCGGGCGATTATTTTTTTGAAAAGCCGCTTTTCGCTTGGGAGATTAAAAACCGCCTGGTTGAAGGAATTTATGGCTTAGCGCCGTTAAAAATTACCATTCCCGAGGGCTGGACGGTTAAAGATATCGGATTTTATTTTGAAAATCTGGGAGCGTTTCAGGCGGAAGAATTTTATTTGCCTTTTGCTCAAAATGAGGGTTATTTGTTTCCCGACACTTATTTTTTTGACGCTAACGGCTTAAAGCCGGAAATTATCAGGAAAACAATGCGGGAGAATTTTGAAAAAAAAATAACCCCGGAGATAATGGCGGAAATTGAACGGCAAGGAAAAAATCTTGAAGAGATTATTATTATGGCCTCTATAATTGAAAAAGAAATGAGTTCGCCCGAAGACGGCCGGATTATTTCCGGCATTTTATGGAAAAGAATTGAAGCCGGAATGGGCTTGCAGGCGGACGCGACTCTTACTTATTTGACCGGCAAGCCATCGCTTAAATTAACCGAAGAAGATTTGGCGATTGATTCGCCGTATAATACTTATAAATACCGCGGCCTGCCAACCGGACCGATTTCCAATCCCGGATTAAACGCGATAAAGGCCGCGATTTATCCCGAAGAATCTTCTTATTGGTATTATTTGCACGACAGCGAAAGCCAGCCGCATTATGCTCGCGCTTTTGAAGAACATATTGAAAACAAATTGCGTTATTTAAAATAAAAAATCCACCCGGCGATGAAACCTACCGAGTGGATTTGTTTTATTGCTTAGTTAGGATGGAAAACGCTCCGATTTATTAGATATTCAATAATTCTACTATTTTTTGGCGGCTGGCATGGCCGGAAACAATTTGCAAACGTGATGGGGCGATATTCAAATAATCCGCAAGTATTTTAATGATAGCCCTGTTCGCGCGCCCCTGAATCGGCGGTTCTTTTGTTGCCACCACAAAATGGGTATTGTCTATTTTTTTCACTTTTTCTTCTTTGGCTCGAGGTTTTGCGACAACAAATAATTTCATGTTTTTTATAATATTACTTAGTTTATTTCAATAAAAATGAACCGGTTATTACCCGAGCCATTCGCGCAATCGCGGGAATTTAGAGCAAATTGACAGGTTGGAACACCAATTTTCTAGTCCCCATACGCGGCCGGCTCGGAGGCCGGCAAATAAAAGTAAAACGAGAGTATAAATGATATGTTCATCAATCAAAAATGAATGAGAGTTGGGATACGGGAAATCAAAAATTGGGAAATAATAGAGAAGCATCAGTGTTGCGCCAAGAATTGACGATAGTCTAACACCAATGCCTAAAATAAGCGATACGCCGAGAAGTGTAAGCCCCCATTCATTGACGAAATTCACAAGAGGCAAGATGCCCGGGCTCGCAAGCCATTGATAAAATCCGACAAAAGTTTTTGCGCCATTCAAATATCCTGCCGCAGACCATTCGGGATTAAACACTTTCGTTATGCCGGCATAAAACATCAGCCAGCCCATTGAGACGCGAAGCAGAAATAAAGATATTTTTTGAAATTTTGTCATATTTTTATGTCGCAAGCCAGCCGCCGTCCACATAAAATGTGGCGCCGGTGATTAATGCGATTTTATTTTTGAGTTCAAACATAATTTATTCGGTAGTTGCGCCGTCAAAATGTTCGTCGTCGGCGACGGCTTGATTTTTCGTTTGGTGGATTACGCCGTCGCGATGATTCGGAGGGGAATATAAAGTATAAAGTTTTAACGGTTTGTCCGGCGATATGTTGACAATGTTGTGCTTTGCGCCGGCCGGGATGACAATCGCGGAACCGTCAGCGATTATATGCTCAACGCCGTCTAGGATCGCTTTGCCGTTTCCCGATTCGCATCTTATAAATTGGTCTAATTGATGAATTTCTTCGCCAATGTCTTCATTCGGCTTCAAGCTCATAATGACTAGCTGGCTGTTTTTGGCCGTATATAAAACTTTCCTGAAATACTCGTTTTCAAGCGAGGCCTTTTCTATATTTATCACATAACCTTTCATATTGTTTTTAAATTATTTTTTATTTAAAACACTTTTTAATTTTTTTTGCCGACTTTATCATATATTATTATAAAATAATGACAGAATGTCAAAAAAATGATATTATTTTTCTTTATGGAAAAAGTATTCGTGGCTCTTTCCGGCGGAGTGGACAGTTCCGTGGCGGCAGCTCTTCTTAAAAAAGAAGGGCGTTTTGATGTTGCGGCCGCGCATATGATTTGTTGGAAAGACGTTGTCGGTTCCGCGAAAGCCGACAGATGCGCGGCGGAACGCGACGCCGAAGACGCGCGCCGGGTAGCTGATAAACTGGATATTCCTTTTTATGTTTTTGATTTTACTGAAGAATACCGCAAAAAAGTTTTTGATTATATGGTTAGGGAGTACAAAAACGGCCGGACGCCGAATCCCGACGTAATGTGCAATAAAGAAATTAAGTTCGGGATTTTTTTGAAAAAAGCGCTGAAAATGGGCGCGAATTATGTGGCGACCGGACATTATATAAAAATTAAAAAATCAAAAATTAAAAATCAAAATAACAATTCAAAATTTAAAATTATTTATAAACTTTTAGAAGCCAAAGATAAAAACAAAGATCAAAGCTATTTTCTTTGGACTTTAACGCAAGAACAATTAAAGCATTGTTTGTTTCCGATTGGTGATTACACAAAAGACGAGATTAGGAAAATGGCGCGTGAGTTCGGGTTGCCGACAGCCGGGAAAAAAGATTCGCAGGGGCTTTGTTTCGTGGGCAAAATTGATTTCGCGGAATTTTTAAAAAGTTTGATTTTTGCCCGCAAAGGCGCGGTGGTCGGCGCGGACGGCCGGAAAATCGGGGAACATGACGGAGCGGAATTTTACACCATTGGCCAGCGGCACGGGCTTAATCTCGGGAATATAAACGCAAAACCGCATTATGTCGCCAAAAAAGATATAAAGGCGAACGTTATTGTTATGGCTGAAAAAAATGATCCTCTTCTTTATAAAAAAGAACTTATTGGCCGGAATGTGAATTGGATAGCGGACCGGGCACCAAAATTGCCGCTCAAATGCGAGGTACGCGTCAGATACCGCCAGCCATTACAAGAAGCAAGAATTATGAATTATGAATCAGGGATTAAGGTTATTTTTGATAAACTGCAGAAGGCGATAGCGCCGGGCCAATCCGTGGTTTTTTACGATAATAAGCAAATGTTGGGCGGGGGGATTATCTGTGCATAAGGCCACACACATATTGCACTCTTTGGGGAAGCAATAACTGTGGCCTTTTTTCATCACATTCACTGCAAATACACCGGTATCAAGGGCTTTGTCACGCTCTACAACGATGCCCTACGATACCGGTATATGATTACCGAAAAAGCCCTGAAGAAAGCTGGAATACTTGCTTTCTGGGAAAAACATAGTTTAGACGCGACAATGGAAGCGTTTAATATCAAACGCCGCTCTCTTTTTGGCTGGAAAAGAAAACTCAAAGAAGCCGGCGGCAAGCTCGAAGGATTAAACGATAAATCAAGAGTCCCAAGAAGAAAGAGAAAAAGAATCTGGCGCCTTGAAATCATCGCGGAAATCAAAAGATTA
>ERZ1292623.3313-Hain-H51-01um-R1-3313-length-13791-cov-5_pt1 | contig 13791 bp, 10 predicted proteins | sample MGYA00564398_ERZ1292623 | MGnify/ENA primary metagenome ERZ1292623 (study PRJEB36523, sample SAMEA6512633) | groundwater metagenome | collected 2019-01-07 | study: AquaDiva: Metagenomics assemblies of 32 groundwater samples
AGTCCAAAAGTAAACTCCGCCACAGTATGTGCGCCATAAGTCGGTACATTAGAAATTTTGATACCCTTAGTCTTTGCATATTCACAATCAATATTATTAAATCCAGTCGAGCGCGTAGCAATGAATTTCAAATTTGGTAATGCATCAATAATATTCTTATTTATTTCCGAATCAACAAAAATACAAAGAGCTTCAACGTCTTTCACTTTCTCTATGTTGTTTTCGTCCAAATTTTCTCCAAAAAAAACAAACTCAGCGCCACCAAAAGACTGTAAAAAATAATCTTGATCTGCCTTTTCTAAACCAAAAAATGCTATTTTCATACACCTAATTGTAACATATTATTTAAATAAATTGGTAAAAAATGAAAAAAATCCTCTTTCCTCTGCCTCCTCTGTTGTGGGCTTATTTTGATCATCCACTACAATAATCATATTTTCTCCTTCTTTGGCTAAGCCGAATTTTTGGCGAATATTTTCTTCAATTCCATCTTCAGTTTTTAACTTAGCAATATCGATCGAGAGTTTTTCTTTTTCTTTCTGTAATTCAGCTATTTTATTTTCTGCCAATTTTCTATTTTCTATTGTTATTTGCATTTTGCTCATCAAGCTAAAAACACCCCAAGCAAAAAAAATAACTAAAATTCCCAGAAATATTAAAACTGGTCTGGACTGTAAAATATGTTTAAAATTTACTTTTTGTTGAAAGTTTCGCATGATATGATAATATATTAAGTATATGCTTTTCAATAAAAAACATCAAAAGAGAATCCAGGTGGCTTGGGCCATAGTCAGTGTGCTTATCATCATTAGCATGATATTGCTCTATTCTCCGATATTTAGTTTACAATAGACTAGTTATTGCCAGTTCGCATCATTTTCAAGAAAACATCTTGAGGAATATTTACGCGTCCTTTTTCTTTCATTTTCTTTTTACCCTTTTTCTGCTTTTCACGCAGTTTCATTTTGCGAGTTATGTCGCCTCCATACATATGTTGGGTAACGTCCTTTTTCATTCCAGAAAGCGTGCGAGAGGAGATGATGCGTCCCAAGGCGCGCCCTTGTATTTTCAAAGTAAACATTTGGCGAGGCAATAATTCCTCTAATTTCAAGACAGATTTTTCTGCTTCTTCTTCTACTCGCTTTTTAGAAATAACTTTAGAAAAAGCCGGAATTATCTCATCTGCGACTAATATGTCCAAGCGTGTGACGTTCGCTTCACGGTTTTCAGCTATTGTATAAGATATGGACCCATAGCCCGACGAAGTGCTTTTTAATTCATCGAAAAAGTTTCGCATCAATTCGCGCAAGGGCATTTTGATGGATAGAGTTGAACGATTGTCTCCAAAATTCTCCGTTTCCCCCACTTCAGCTTCGTGGTCAAATAAAATTTGCATAATGTTGCCGAGATATTTCGTCGGAGTAATTATTTTCGCATCTACCCACGGCTCAAAAACTGTTTTGATATTTCCATCATCAGGAAAAAAATACGGTGAATAAATTTTTTCCCCGCCCGAACGACTGGTGCCGTCCAGTCGGGCAGGTCTTTTATCATCATTATAAATAACTTCATAGATAATAGATGGCGTCGTGATCACCAAGCTTAAATTAAATTCCCTTTTTAATCTTTCGGTAATTATTTCTAGGTGAAGCATACCAAGAAAACCAAGACGAAAACCGCGCCCGAGCGAACCGGAAGATTCTTCTTCGTAAGAAAAAGATGAGTCAGAAAGTCGTAGTTTGCTTAAGGCTAATTTAAATTCAGCAAAATCATCCGCATCCTCCGGAAAAAGACTTGCCCAAACAACCGGCAAGGGTTGCATATAGCCTGGCAATGCTGGCAATGGATGAGCCATTTTAGTGACAGTGTCCCCAACTGAAGCGATACCTGGCTTTTTTATTCCTGTCACAATATAACCAATGTCCCCAGCAGAAAGATATTCGCGTTCCGTTTCTTCTGGTGAAAAAGTACCCACTTCGAGCGCGGTAAACTTTTCATTAGAAACTGAAAAAATTAAATTGTCCCCTTTTAGAACTTTGCCGTCGAGGATTCGCACGAAGACTATCACTCCACGATGATTTGAATATTTAAAATCAAAAACTAATGCGCGAAGAACCCCCTCCGCCTTTGGCGCCTCCCCCTTAATAAGAGGGAGGTCAGACAAGGTCGGGGCTGGAATGCGTTTGATAATTTCTTGCAAAAGATTGGATACTCCCTCGCCTGTTCTGCCAGACACTAACAAAATTTCATCCGGATCACAACCGAGCAATTCCACAACTTCTTCTTTAATCTCTGAAATTCGAGCAAGAGGTGAGTCAATTTTAGAAAGAACAGGGATGATCCTCTTATGCCTTTCTTTAACTCCCTCGCTCGCCATAGCGAGCGTAGTGAGGGTTTGCGCTTGTACTCCTTGAGTGGAGTCAATGAGTAAAATAGAGCCTTCTACGGCCTTTAAAGCGCGAGAAACTTCATAAGAAAAGTCCACGTGGCCGGGGGTGTCAATCAAATTCAGGATGTATTTCTCTCCTCCTTTCTGAGGAGGAGTGCCTGAAAGGCGAGGTGGTAAATCACCACCCCCTACCCCCTCCTCCACAAGGAGGGGAGAAAATTCCATGCGAACAGGTTGCATCTTTATAGTAATACCTCGCTCACGTTCAAGCTCCATCGAATCCAATACTTGGTCGCGCATTTTGCGTTCGGGAACAGTATGCGTGATCTCCAGCATCCTGTCCGCCAAAGTACTCTTGCCGTGGTCTATGTGCGCTATAATACTAAAATTTCTAATATTTTCTAATTTCATACTGAAGCTATCTTAGCAAAAAACTGTTAAAAATAAAAAGAATTTAGAAAGCCCCGCCTGCGTTAACGCAGGCGGGGCTCATGTTCGGTATCTCAATACTCCAACGTTGATGGCACCAAAAAAAGTTATGATGCCAATCAACCCCAATAACGAAGGGTCCTGTCTTGATGATGGAAAGAGAGTAACTCCCACCATCAATAAAACAATGAGTAATCCAAGGGGATGTTTGGTAAATATCCCCCAAATACTGAGGACTAAAAAAATTATTAGCCCAGTCAGTATTCCAAAAACTAGCCCCCAAATTCCCATCACTTTAACTCCTCTGAAAAAACAAAAGCCCCTTTTGGGGTTGGCCATTATGGCCCGTCATTTCTTCCACAATAAAAGCATAAATTAATCTCATTAGCAACTGCCAGTGTTTGATTATTGAAATAAATAAATTAGAAAAAACAAAAGCCCCGTCGCAATTTCTGCGAACAGGGCTTTCTTGATCTTTGTCCTTTTATTGACCACGCCGTACTTTACTAGGTTGGGTATCAGGGAAAAGTCCCCGACTGATGAGCATAGCTCCTAGCCAAATCATGGCTAGAACAACCAAGATCACACCAACAATGTGTTGGTGGTAAAACTTGGAACCCATGGTGTAAGGCAATACAAATCCTGCCATTATAAACAAGATCCCCACGATCTCTTTCTGATGTTTATTCAAGAAATTTGACATATTTCCCCCTTTTTGATGAACAATAAGTGGACTTTCCACTTATTTTTACTATTAAAAGTATAGCATAACTCACCCTAAAAGTCAAGCAAAATTTAAACCTTATTTTAAAAGGTTTTTGTGTGTCAAAGCCCGCCTTTGACAGTAACCCCATAGGTCTTGCCTATGGGGTGAAGGGGGTTAGTTAGATTAAATTTTTGAAGCCTCCAGCTTGAAGATCCCAGAGTTTTTTATATAATCCGCCTTCTATATTTTTGAGTTCATCATGCACGCCGTCTTCTATTATTTTTCCTTTTTCTAAAACAATAATCCTATCCATCTCACGAATAGTAGAAAGTCGATGCGCGATGACTATAGTCGTCTTCCCTTTTATTAAAGTCTTTAGCGCATCTTGAATTAGCATTTCAGAATGAGAATCAAGCGAAGAAGTAGCCTCATCTAAAATAAGCATTGGGGCATTTTTGAGCAGTGCTCGAGCGATGGCTACGCGCTGACGTTCCCCGCCGGAGAGCTTTATTCCTCTTTCCCCCACATAAGTTTTATAACCATATGGGAGTAAATCAATAAAATCATCGCAATGCGCTAAATGAGCGGCGACTAATACTTCTTCATCCATCGCATTTCGTCTACCATAGCGAATATTTTCCATTAATGTTCGATGAAAGAGAACCGGATCTTGAGGCACAAAAGAAATTTTTTCACGAAGATTTTCTTGAGAAATAGTAGTAATATCTACTCCGTCAATTATGATTTTTCCAAAACTTATATTAAACAACCGTAGAAGCAGACGTACAAAAGTCGTCTTACCTGCGCCGGAAGAACCGATGATGGCTATCTTTTGTCCGGCTGGGACAGTTAAAGAAAAATCATCCAACACTTTAGTATTGTTATTATCATAAACATAAGAAACGTGATCAAAAACAACTTCCCCTTTTACATCACTCAACGTCTGCATAGGCTTATCTACAATTTCATAAGGGGTGCTTAAAATGACAGTCATTTCTTCCGCATCAGCAAAGCTTTCATAATATGCGCGGACAATAGCGGCAAAGCTCCACAAATTTTCGATCAGACGAATCAAATAGTTTTGCAATAAGACAATCACTGGCAGAGTTATTAAGCCGAGCCTCCAATCGCCAAGCACCATCCAGAAAATAACAAACTCAATAACAACGGCATAAAAACCCTCTATTGCGCCAAGTCCGTCCCATAAATACCAATTAAATTTAGTTTTATTTCTCTGGTCATCCATCACTTCCCCTACGCGAACTCTCTCGTGCTCATGACCGGTAAATAACTGTATGGAAGCGTGGTTACCGATAGAGTCCGACACAATGCCGGTTGTTCTAGAATCAGCTTCGGAGGCGATCACATCGTATTTTAATTTATAACGAATATAGATAAATGCAGTTAACAAAAATACAAGACAGAAAACTCCCAAAATGTACGAATATTTCGGAAATAAAGTATAAATAGCGATAACTGTGCCTAGTCCACGAACAATGAGTGGTAAACCATCAGCAATCATTCGGTCGGTGATTTTTTCAAAAGCTCGAGCGTATTTGTTTATTCTTTGCGTCAATGAACCAGCAAAATTATTCGCAAAGAAAGCATGCGAATGCCCGATCAAATAAGAAAAGGCTTGTTTGCGTAAACCAGCCAATACTTCTGACTCAAAATAGGCGAGAGAGAAACCGGAAATTCTGCGAAAAGCCCAGCGTATAAAGTTCAATACTAAAATAAAAAGAATCAAAGATTTTGCAACTGTTATGGCAGAAAAATTATTAACGCTTAAGACATTCCAAAGTTTTAAATATTGGAGCGGAATAAAAATATCTAATGCGGAGGCTGCTATCGTTAAAATAATCACAGTAAAAAAGGAAACTTTGAATTTCCTAATGACCTGCCAAAAATATTTCATCACCAAGCCTCGGTGTAAATTTTTATAATCTCTTTCCAGAATCTATAAAAATACAAAATCCCATTTTTATATGGGTTTTGTAAAATTTATGTCTTTATTATAACACATAAAGCAAAAAACACTAACCTTCAACTAGTTGCCAAAGAGACACTTTGACAAGTATGTCAAAGTGTCTCTTTGGCAACTTAGAGTCCTTCTTGGGATGGAGCAATGATTTTCGCTTGCCAGAACTTGGTTCTTAGGGTCACTATAACTTCTTGCAATTCTTCACTCTTGAGCAAATATAATACAATAACGGCGGCAATAATACCGAAGATTCCAGAAATAAAACCTTGTAAAAAGACTCCCCAAAATGTCGTCGTGCCAAAAACGGGCGAGAAAATATTTAAACTCAAATAAGTCACTAGGCCGAGGAAAAATGAAGCGCCTAAACTTTGAAAAAAAGTCTTAGCGATAAAAGATTCGTGGGGTATAAAATCTTTCTTTACAAAAATCCAGTGCAAAATAAAATTTAAAATAGTGCCGACAGAATAAGCGAGTGGCAACATAAGCACTGCAGTGCCGGGAATATCGTTCACCTTGAGTAAAGATTCAATAAAATAACGAAATACTAATATGTTTTCAAAAAGATTAATAAACAAATAAGACAAAACGATAATAAAAAGAGAACATAAAAAATTTACCACCAGAGGGCGCTTGGTGTTGCCCACCGCATAATAAGATCGCGAAAGCAATGTCGTCATCCCCTGTGCCACAACCGAAACAGCGAAAATGGCCAAACAAGCTGCGACTAAACGTGTATCATCCCAAGAAAAAGAACCAGCGCCGAGAAGCACACGCACTATCTGCGCGCGCACGACAATAAAAAGAAAGATAACTGGAAGCGACCAAAAAACTATCGCCCTTCCCGCTCCTTTTAAATGTTTTTTAAATTCTTCTTTATTCCCAATAGAAAAAGATTTTGTCAAAGAAGGAAAAGCGGCCACTGCATAAGATATGCCGATGATATTGAGCGGTACTGATTGGAGATTGAAAGCAAGATTAAATATTGAAATAGAGCCCGTCTGTAAAAATGAAGCGAGAGAGATTATATAAATGAGAGCCATATTGTTAAAGGCCATACCGAGCGTCCGAGGCAGTGAAATCAAAGCCAGATTTTTTACTTCTGTAAAATTTACAGAAGACGAGAATTTAATAACAAAACCAGAACGACTAGCCGATAAAGCTTGTATTCCAAAATGGAGAGATGCGCCTAAAGCTACTCCTAGCGCTAAACCATAAATACCAAAGATTGGGTAAAGAAATATGATACCCGCAATAATTCCTAAATTATAAAAAACAGGACTTAGAGAATAAATAAAAAACTTGTGAAAAAGTTGCGAAATCGCGCCAAAAAGATTTGAGAGACCGAGTAAAATCGGTGAGAGTAACATTATCCGTGAAAGAACGACTACTTTAGCCTGATAAAATGGGGTAAAACCGGGAGCGATAAAAAGCACAAAGTAAGGCATAAATAAAAAAGCGATAACAGAGACGAATATCATCACAGCCAGAAAAACGGTAAAAATATCGTTTAGGTACTTTTGCGCCTGATCCGTCACCCTATCTCCATCCCCGTCCGCTAATTGACGGGCAGACATTTTTGCCAAAAGAAAAGGGATGATTACAGTCACAGAGGCGAGCGAAGCTATAGAAATAAATATAAGATCGGGTACGCGGAAAGCGGCATAATATGTATCGAGAGTTGCCCCCGGACCGATAAAATATGCGAGAAAACGATCGCGAAAAAGCGCTAAAATTTGTGAAAAGAAAGTTAAAAAACCCAGAAGCAATGCGGCTTGATTGATACTTCCGGATTCTTTGTTGAAAATTCTCAGGATTCTCTCCATCCCGTTAGAGATAGGAAATGCTTTGCATTTCCGTAGTTAAATTGTTTTTAATAAAATTTTCTAACATAAAATCTCTAACGGGATCCATTCTCTTATTATAGTTTTATTTTTTCTTTTTACTAGGAGCAACAGAAGAGGTTTCGGCTGGGGCAGGATCTGCTGTAATTTTTAGAGAATCAACATATTGTTTCAAATCTTTATTGTTAGGAGAAATAGACAAAGCTACTTGCGCATAATAAAGAGCATCGGCATTATTCCCCTCGCTTTTTACTATCTGAGAAAGCACAATCCAAGCATCTATGTAGTCTGACTTTAATGCGAGAGAATCTTTCGCGTAGCTCTCTGCATCTTTTGCTTTTCCATCACTTAAGGATAAATTTGCCAAAGAAAGTTTAATTCCTGGGTTTTGTGGATTTAAAGTAGATGCTGTCTTGTATGCTTCCATCGCATTAGCGTAAGCATCTTTGATGCCAAGCGAACCAGCTATCTGATAGACAGAGCCGAGATTTGCAAAATTTAAATAATTTTCTGGATTATATGTCGTAGCTCCCTGCGCGCCGCTTACAGCTTGACTTAAATCTGCTTGCAATTCTGTCTTGTCTGCATCAGACAAAGCACTTTCACCTTTTTTAACTATTGCATTTAATTTGACGAGATAAATCTGTGAATAGGTGCGTAAATACAAATCATTTGCATACAGTGACAAAGCTTTACTGATAGCTTTTTCCGCTTCCGGAATAGTCGAAGCTGTTAATGCTTTTCTGAAATATGACAGAGAAGTGACACGCTCTATGTACTTGAATGAAATTGCGGCAGACACAATTATTAGCAGGATTAAAAAGAGAATAGAAAAGAAACTTTTCCTATGATCATTTAAGAATGATATCAAAATTTCTCCACGAGAATGACTGGAAGTGGACAAGCCGATGAATATTCCAGCTAAGGCCAGAGCCAACAAGAACAATACCGCTCCTCCCGAATAAAAGAAAGAAGAAACAAATAAATAAATGGAGAGAACAAAAAATGCCATCGTTTCCCAATTTACCCCTTGTTTAATACTAGAGAAAATCGATTTCACACCAGCGACAATAAGCAAGACAAAAAAGACGACCCAAGAAAGAATACCGAGGTATCCGGTAGTTGCGGCAAAAGTCGGCAATATGCCTGAACCAGAGTTAAAAGAAACATCCCAAAAATTAGTAGAATTAAGTTCAATCGGTTTATATTTAGACCAGGCAATTCCGAATTTATTTGGCCCTATGCCAAAAACAGGATTCTCTTTCAAAACTGATTTAGTCACTAGCATTGTCGCTCCTAGAGAAGGACTGACTTCAGTATTTGATAAACCTAAGCGATCTGGCAAAACACTTCCGATAAAACCCCCAACCGTAAAAAATAGAAGTGAGATCATAATAACAACAAAAGAAAACACTGGGAAATGATGTTTTTTATGATGATCTTCGCCTCGATTAGTGGCAGAAATTGAAATCTTGTAAACAAAAATTATCAAAGTAGCCACTCCGAGAATTCCCCAAATAAATGGAAAATTAACAGCTGCAATCAAAACAACAGAAAGTACGGTCAAAATTTGAAGAATGAATTTTTCCACTTTAGTGGTTGGGAAAAATTCAACTATCAGAAGCGACATCAAGGCAAAAAATCCAACAAAAATACCAAAAGCATTCCAAGAGCCGATGAGATTGTCGGTCTTTTCAACCAAAACTCCCAAGGTCAAAATTTTGGGAAAAAATAAATGAACACTTTGGAAAATCAAAACGAGAGTACTAGATAAAATCAATCCAAATAAAACTATTTTGGCATCTCTCGAATCTCGAAAAACAATCGAGGACATCAACAATAAAAGAAAACCGGCAAAGATAAACCAGAAAGTTCCAAGATCAAACATTGTACCAAAAAGAGAAACTTGCGCAGTTTTAGAAAAAATGGCTGACAATAAAAATACTAAGACAACTCCCCCGCCTCCGAGCAAGCATGCAGATTTTGGTAAACTAATCTTGCCATCAACGAATCTAGCTATCGCCCAAAAAATAATACAAAAAACAAGCCCTATTATCAAAAGCGCGCCTTTAGAAGTTTCGATTGGAATATTAGTAAAAGGCAAAAAGAAAAAAGGCAATAGCACCACTACTAAAAATAATGATAAAAAAGACAACTTATTAAATATACTTGAACTCATGGAGTCTATTATACTACAACGACATTAACAAGTCTATTCTTTATGTGAATAATTCTTTTAATTTCTTTGCCCGTAATATATTTCAAAATAACTTGATTTTCTAATACTTTTTTTTCAACCTCTTTTTCTGGTTCACCTGCCTGTATCATTATCTCAGTCCTGACTTTTCCATTTATTTGCACCGCAATTTTTACTTCTTTATCTTTAATCATTTTCTCGTCCCACTTTGGCCATTCTGAAAAATGAATACTGGCGGGAAAAGGTCGAACCTTAAGGGGTCCTAAGGTTCGACCTTGAAGAGCCAGATTTTGCCAAAGTTCTTCCGTGATATGAGGCGCAAAAGGCGCGAGAATTTGTAAAAACTTTTTATAATCATCTATAGAAATATTTTCATCTTTTTCCATTTCCGTCGCTAATATCATCATCGATGAAATAGCGGTATTATAATTCATCCCTTCGATATCTTCAGAAACTTTTTTAATGGTTTTATGTAGTAATTTTGTGATGTCAAAGCCCGCCTTTGACATACCAGTGTCAAAGCCCGTCCTTGACATACCTATTCTCCAAACTTTTTCCAAAAATCTTCGTGGACCAATCATACTATCCGTATTCCAAGACACAGACTGGTCAAATGGACCGATAAACATCTCATACAAACGCAAGGTATCGGCGCCATAAGTTTTAATTATGTCGTCCGGATTTACTACATTACCCTTTGATTTTGACATTTTTTCTCCCTCTCCCGCCAAAATCATCCCATGAGAAGTACGTTTTTCGTAAGGTTCGCTCGTCGGCACCAGTTTCAAATCATATAAAAATTTATGCCAAAAACGAGAATACAAAAGGTGTAAAGTCGTATGCTCCATTCCCCCGTTATACCAATTTACCCCGCCTTGGCGGTGGTCCTTTCCCGGCCCCATCCAATAATTTAGATTTTTTTTTGAAGCAAATTCTTTATTATTTTTCGGATCAGTGTACCGCAAGAAATACCAAGAACTCCCCGCCCAGTTTGGCATTGTATCTGTTTCTCTTTTTGCTTTGCCTTTACATTTTGGACATTTTACATTTACCCATTTTGAAATATTTGCAAGTGGCGACTCTCCGCTGTCTGTCGGCTGGTAATTTTTCACTTTTGGAAGCTCTACCGGCAAATCTTTCTCCGGCACTGGCACCATCCCACAATCCGCACAATGTATCACCGGTATCGGCTCACCCCAATATCTCTGTCTCGAAAAAACCCAATCTCGGAGTTTGAATTTCGTAACTTTTTTTCTAAAATCTTCAAAACCAGTTTTTGTATAGTTTTCAACTATTGGCAAATTAAATTTTTCTGCAAACTTTCTGTCACGCATATCATCCGCTGGCACGGCCATGATTGCTCCTGTGCCGTAAGTTGCCAAAACATAATCTGCAATCCAGATAGGAATCTCCTCTTTCGTTGCTGGATTAATTGCCTTGATTCCTTTGAGCTCTATTCCAGTTTTTATTTTATCTTCAGCCGTGCGTTCAATATCTGTTTTATTTTTTACTTCTTTAATATATTTTTCTACTTCAGCCCAATTCGTAATTCGTAATTTTAAATTTGTAATTAAATTATGCTCTGGCGCAAGCACCATATAAGTCGCCCCAAATATTGTATCTGGACGAGTCGTAAAAACTTTAACGACCTCATCCCCTGCCTTCCCCTGAAAGGGGAAGGGGCTGAATTCCTCCTCTCCTTCCAGGAGAGGATTGAGGTGAGGTTGGGGGAGGTAAATTTTAAATTCAATTTCAGCACCCACCGATTTCCCTATCCAATTTCTCTGTTGAATTTTTATTTTCTCTAGATAGTCTACATCATCTAAATCTTTATCTAATCGTTCTGCATATTTAGTGATAGCCAGCATCCATTGTTCTTTTTCTCTTTTTCCTACCGACGTCCCGCAACGCTCACAACAACCAGCGACGACTTCTTCATTTGCCAAACCGATTTTATCTTTCGGGCACCAGTTTATAAGCGTGCGAGCTTTATATGCTAGACCTTTCTCCAATAATTTTAAAAATATCCATTGCGTCCACTTATAATATTTAGGGTCAGTCGTATTTATTTCTCGAGACCAATCAAAAGAAAAACCGAGAGCTTTGAGCTGTTTGCGAAAAATATCGGTATTATCTTTCGTCACTTTTATAGGATGAACGCCTGTTTTAATAGCATAGTTCTCTGTCGGCAAACCAAAGGCATCCCAGCCTATCGGATACAAAACATTATAACCTTCCATTCGGCGTTTGCGCGAGATGATATCCATCGCTGTATTACTGCGAATATGTCCCACATGAAGCCCTGAACCAGAAGGATAAGGAAACTCGATTAGACCATAAAATTTAGGTTTTTTAGAATTATTTTGAGCATTATAAATTCCCTTTTTATCCCAAACAGATTGCCACTTTTTTTCTATTTTTTTATGGTCGTAATTTTTCATCTCCTATGTATAATGTCAAAGAGACACTTTGACATTTAATTATTCTTGAATTTTTTCAGAGCCACCCAGATCAAAATACCCAATGCAATAGCCAGAATGATTACTTTTATCAAATCATCTGCTGAAGTCCAATAACGCAACGAAGCAACAATGAAAGACAAAACTCCAGCCATAGACAAAGCCATACTGATGAGAATATTAGTTTTCAAAAAAGTTCCGACAGCCACAGATATTGCTCCGAGTAAAACTAAAGTGACGAAAACATTTCTATCATAAATTTTTCGCGCAGATTCATAATCAGTTCGGCAAGTAAATTGCTGGTCACAATATCCTTTCGATGCATTTTTGTCTACGACAGGTTGATAATAATTATTTTGATTCCATTGACCGCCAACAGAAAGACATTTATCTTGAGTATCAACAAATTCGACTACTTGAGCGGTGTTCGGGCAAAAAGTTTCATACTCTGGACTCTTGTAAAGTAAAGACAAAGCATAGTTAAAGAATAAATTTAGCACAATAACAATACCAATAATGAGAGACCACTTGAGCACTTTTGATTGTTTTTCCATATGGTATAATATATCATATACAGAGTAGATAATAAACACGGATTTCAATGGACAATAAATTCGAGAATTTTTCAAAAAAATTGACAAAATGGATTGGGTCACCCCAATCCATCATAATTCATACCATCTTTTTTATTGGTATTTTTAGCTTGCGACTTTTTGGTTTTTCCAGTTCTGATATTTTACTCGTTTTGACCACGATTGTTTCCCTCGAAGCTATTTATCTGTCTATTTTTATTCAAATGACGGTCAACAAACACGCTGAAGAACTGGAAGAAGTTTCCGAAGATATTGAAGAAATTCAAGAGGATGTGGACGAGATTCAAAAAGACGTCGACGAGATCCAAGAAGATGTGGAAGAAATTCAAGCTGAAGAAACTGAAAAGTTGGAGCAAAAGTAGTCTCTAAAATATCAAAAATATATTTTAATTTTATATTAAAAACTCTATTACATCTCCGTCCTGCACTATATATTCCTTGCCTTCTGTTCGCACCCAGCCTCGCTCGCGCGCCTTGGCAAAACTCCCTGCTTCGATAAGTTGTTCATAAGACACCACCTCCGCGCGAATAAATTTCTGTTGAAAATCTGTATGAATTGACTTGCCAGCAAAAGGCGCAGTCGAGTCACGGAGAGTCGTCCATGCGCGTGATTCATCTTCGCCTGTGGTAAAAAAGGTAATTAAATTTAATAAATCATAACTGGCTTTAATTAAATTATCTAAACCAGTACCAAAAATCGGATCAACTTCTATATGTGGTCCAGGAAGTTTCGCAATAAAATCTTTTTTGATATCGTCCACTACCTCTGAAGTATTTAATACATAAAGCGTCGGCTTTTTTATTCCTGCTTGTTCCAATTCAAAATTTATAACTTCAATATCAAAAAGCGGATCAATCTTGTCGTGCACGTGGATCATCATTTTATCTTCAAAAATTCGCACTACTTCGATAACAGCATCAACTTCACGAATATGTGAGAGAAATTTATTGCCGAGGCCAGCGCCTTCGGCTGCGCCTTTTACTAGCCCTGCAATATCCACGAATTCCACCACAGCGGGAATAGTTTTTTTAGATTTTGAAATCTCTGAAAGCTTATTTAAACGTTCATCTGGCACCGGCACTATACCCACCGACGGATCAATGGTACAAAAAGGATAATTTTCTGCCGGTACACTCTTTTTCGTAAGCGCGTTAAATAAAGTGCTTTTTCCAACGTTTGGCAAACCAACTATTCC
>ERZ1292623.3314-Hain-H51-01um-R1-3314-length-13787-cov-20_pt1 | contig 13787 bp, 15 predicted proteins | sample MGYA00564398_ERZ1292623 | MGnify/ENA primary metagenome ERZ1292623 (study PRJEB36523, sample SAMEA6512633) | groundwater metagenome | collected 2019-01-07 | study: AquaDiva: Metagenomics assemblies of 32 groundwater samples
TGCAAAACTTTTACTTTCTGGGATGACGTATGAAGAAATTGAAAAAAATCTACACACTAGCCATACAACAGTTGCAAAAATTGCAGCATGGCTTGCAGAGCGAGGAGATGGGTTTAGAAAGATAATTGAGAAACTTCCAAAATATAAAGACGAAGAAAAATGGTTTGAAAGGTCGGAATGGGATAGTTTTAAGAGACGATATTCGTTATACTTTTGGCCAGAACTTCTCCTTGAAGAAATTGTAAAAAACGCTAATCAGAAACAAAAAGAAAGAATAAGAAGCGTTTTGGAGAGACTGGAGGAGAAAAGTGAACTTCATAAAAATATAGAAAAACTTTTGCGTTATTCCAAAGTATAGTACTACATAGTGGTATACTTTAGACAAATTTATAGTATTAGCAATGGTATATATTTTATATAATTTTCTGTTATTATAATAATAGAGTTATGCAATTAGGATTCATAGGACTTGGGAAAATGGGCAGCCGGATGGCAAGCAAACTCTTGAGAGAAAGACATGATGTCGTTGTTTGGAACAGATCTAAAAAGGCTGTGGAGGAACTCAAAACTCAAAACTCAAAACTCAAAATTACCCCACTTCGCCAAGGCTTCGAGGGGCAGGCAACTCAAAAGTTAAAAGTTGCTAAAACAATAGAAGAGTTAGTTAAGAGTTTAGAAAAGCCGAGAGTTATTTGGGTTATGGTGACGGCTGGGGAGGCGACAGAAAATGTTCTACAGGAGATTGGAAAGTTTGTTGAGAAAGACGATGTTATTATTGATGGGGGAAATTCATACTTCAAAGACACACAGCGACGCTATGAAGAACTAAAAACTAAGAACATAAAATTCTTAGGACTTGGGGTTTCAGGAGGAATAATTGCGGCAACAAATGGCTATCCCTTGATGGCAGGCGGAGATAAAAGTGCTTATGATTATATCAAACCAGTTTTGGACAGTTTGGCAAAGCCAAATGGCGCTCACGAATACTTTGGTGAAGGCGGAGCAGGGCATTTTGTTAAGATGATTCACAATGGCATTGAATATGGCATTATGCAAAGCCTTGGGGAGGGTTTTGGAGTTTTGGAGAAAGCCCCATATAAACTCGATCTATTAAGAGTTGCTGGGCTTTGGCAAAAAGGAACGCTTGTTTCTGGGTTTATGCTGGATCGTGTAGTTGAGGTGCTTTCCAAAGATCAAAAACTGCAAGATATATCAGGAGTTATCGAGGAGTCCGGCGAAGCCGGATGGACTGTTGAACAGGCAAAAGAAGAAGGGGTTCCTATTGAAATAATTGAAAAGTCATTGGAGTTTAGGCGAAGGTCTCAAAAAGATTCTAGAGTATCGGCCTCCTTTGCTGCCAAGATGATTGCTGTTCTTCGTCAGGTATTCGGTGGTCACGAGGTTAAAAAAAGGTAATAAGGTACAATTATGGCTACATTTGAGGATTTTCAAAAGTTAGATATTAGAGTAGGTAAAGTAATAAGCGTAGAAGACTTTCCAGAAGCTCGAAAACCACTCTATAAAATTATTGTTGATTTTGGTAAAGAAATTGGTATCAAAAATTCTGCAGTCGGCGTGACTCATTATTACACAAAAGAGCAATTGCAGAATAAATTGATACTTGGACTTATCAATATGCCGCCAAAAAAGATAGGACTGTTTACATCAGAATTTCTTACTCTAGGAGTTTCGGATGAGGAAGAAAAATGCATTTTAATATCTCCGGACAAAGAAACTTTTCTTGGAGCTAAGCTGTATTAGTATTTAAGTGAATCTTCAATATTGTCAATTCTCGTCTTTAGACAAAATAAAGCCAAAGGCTTATTTTGTCTAAAACTTAGCCTTGATTTTGTATTTTGACAAACGGAGATTCTGTGATATAATACTTTTATAATTCAATATAAAGCGTTAAGTTTGGTTTCCCGCCAGACTAGCGCCACTTCGTTCTGCAATGCAGAACTTCGAGGGGCACGCTGATTGCGACGAGCAATACGGAAGCTTAACCGTAAAATAAAGTACCCGATGTCATCCCTTGACAGTCTTAGGAGGAGTCGGAAGTAAGGCTATATCAGTAATGACATAGCAAATCAAGGTGGTACCACGAGATTACCTCGTCCTTGAAGAAAAAGGAGGAGGTTTTTTTGTGGTTAATCATGAAGTAGAAAGTTATTATCATCAGGAGAAAAAAGAACGATTTGTTGCGCAGAGGATGGTAGTAAAAATTGGAAGCAGCACCATTACCGAAGGCAAGACTCGTGTTGACACAGAGTTTATTAATGATATTGCTAGACAGGCAAGCATATTGTTTCATGCTGGAGTAAAAATCGTTATTGTCAGTAGCGGCGCTGTTGATACTGGAAATATTCTTATAAGACAAAGCGGTAAAGATAGTCAAAATAAGAAAAAAGCCGCATTATTTGGTCAATCAGAGCTTACAGCGCAATGGGTTACAGCATTCGGAGGACTTAAGGTCATAGCTGGAGTGCATTTAGTTTCTGAAGATGAATTAGAGAAGGCAAAAGAATTATTAACGGACGAAATTATGAGCGTTGGCGTTCTTGTTATTAATGGATATGATGCGGTAAACGATGATAGTGAGGAGGAAAGACGCAATATGATTACAGCAGATAACGACAAATTAGCTGCTTTTGTCTCAAGAAGCATAAATGCTGATACATCGCTTTTTTTAACAGATGTTGATGGAGTTTTGGATGAAAAAGGCAGTGTAATACCCTTTGTAGATAGGCTTGAAGATATTGAAGATGTTATTATCGAAAAAGGGAGTGGTGGCACAGGTGGTATGTGGGGAAAATGTATTGATGCAAAGCATCTTGCTCGGGAAGGTCAGAGATCAATTATCGCAAATGGGAAAACTTCAAATGTACTTTTACGCATTGCAAGAGGGGAAAATTTGGGAACTAGATTTGGGAAGGGATGGATGATATACTAGATCTATCGTTTTGTTGATTTGGAAGAACGTTTTTTATTTTCAGATAGTCTAAAGGCGATGTATAATAGAAGGATAACTATAAGAAGTAATGCACTTGAGATTTGTGCGGTCTCTGTAAATTTTATAAAGTCATTTGGTGTCATAGATGTTTTTCAATAAGCGCTGATGCTAACAAAAAAACTGTACCAAACAACACATCTTTTGTCAACACAATTATTATTTCGGACAGAGGAAGATTAAAAAAGTTAGGTGTAACTAAAGCAATAGTAAACCAAGCGCCAGACAGATTTGCTAATACTGCCTAGAGCGCTTTAAGAAATGCGCGAGAATTTCTGGTCATAAATTTATCTTAACAAAAATTATGAGATACTCAAAATTATTTGGCAAAACAATTAAGGAAGCACCAAGAGATGAGGTTTCTATCAATGCCAAACTTTTAACCCGCGCCGGATTTATTCGAAAAGAAATTGCAGGGGTTTATAATTATTTACCGCTTGGAATTCGTGTTTTAAATAAAATCTCAAATATTGTTCGAGAAGAAATGAATGCCATTGGAGGACAAGAATTATTGTTGAGTGCGCTTCAAAATAAAGAATCTTGGGAGAAAACTGGCAGATGGAACTCTTTCGATGCGCTGTTTAAGCTTACAAGTAGTTTAGACAATCAATATCCGCTTGGTCCAACCCATGAAGAAGTTGTTGTTCCCCTTGCCAAACCACTTATCAGTTCCTACAGAGATTTACCTTTAGCAGTATACCAAATACAAACAAAATTTAGGGATGAGAAACGGGTTAAGTCAGGGATACTTCGAGGTCGTGAGTTTTTAATGAAAGATCTTTATTCTTTTCATGCAGATGAAAAGGATTTTGAAAGTTTTTATGAAAAGGCAAAGAAGGCGTATAAAAAAGTTTTTGAAAGAATGGGGCTTAACGCAATAGAAACCCAGGCATCTGGTGGAGCATTTAGCAAAGTTTCTCATGAATACCAAGTAATTACAGAAAACGGTGAAGATGAGATCATTTATTGCCCAGGCGGAGACTTTAGTGCAAATATCGAAATTAGTCCTGTTAAGGAAGGCAAACAGTGTGATCTAGGACACGGATCACTAAGAAAGGCAAAAACAATTGAGGTTGGGAATATTTTTCCCCTTAAGACAAAGTTCTCAGATGCGTTTAATCTCACCTATAAAGACAAAAAAGGAAAAGATAGACCAGTTGTTATGGGTTGTTATGGTATTGGAATAACTCGGCTTATGGGAGCGATCGTTGAGGTGCATAATGATGAAAATGGGATTGTGTGGCCGGAGGGGGTGGCGCCGTATAGAGCACACTTGATAGAAATCCGAAATCCGAAATCCGAAATCCGAAACAAATCCCAAAATCAAAATACAAAATTTCAAAACAAGGGAGACGAAACATACGAAACACTGAAAAAAGCGGGAATAGAAGTTTTGTATGACGATAGAGAGGATGTGTCGGCGGGGGAGAAGTTTGCGGATTGTGATTTGATTGGGATTCCTATTCGTTTGGTAGTGTCAAAAAAAACTGGAGATAAGATTGAATGGAAGGAAAGAACCCATTCGACAAGCTCAGGGCAAAAAACAGAGCTTTTGGAAATTGATGAGGTTGTAGAAAAACTGCAGTAGGTTTTACCGCTTCGTCGTATCGCTACCGATCCCGTATCGGCATATCGGGGAGGAGTTAGTTTAGAATGGTAAGAAAGGAATTTTTAGGTTGAAGATTTTTATCCAAAAAAGAGCGTACCCAATAAGAAGAACAATCACCCCTAGCGCAACAAGAACTGGTAATATTTTATTTTTCTTCTTAAGACTTTGGGCTTGCTGCCTTTGAATTGGTTGTGCCTGGGCAGGCTGAGCTTGAAGTGGCTTGGCTTTAAATGTTTGGATAGGTTGTTGTATGGATTGAGATTGAATGGGTTGAGAAGGCTGGGATTGGATTGTTGGCTTCTGAATTATTGGTTGGGGCGTAACAGGCTGTGTAGGCGGAAAAGGATTGGCTGGTTTTGGCATAAATGGGCTAGTCCTTGGGGTAGGCTGAATTGCTGTTCCCATAACCCTTTCGTATGTTTCTTTAAGTTTTGGATCGAGTTGATTAAGCTTATTTAAATCCATAATTTTAGAGATTAAATATATAGTCTTTTATTTTTAAATATTTGTCAAGTGTGTGTGGGTGCTGTATACTTAGGGTTATGAAAATTATTGTTACGCATAGCTCGCCAGACATGGATGCAATTACATCCGTCTGGCTTATTAGAAAATTTTTGCCAGGGTGGCAAGATTCGGTTGTAAGATTTGTTCCTGCGGGAGAAGGAATTGGAAATCTCAAATCTCATCCGTCAGCCGACGGATCAAATCTCAAAAACCCAATTGAAGTTATTGGAGAGCATGAAGTTATACATGTAGATACTGGACTTGGACCTTTAGATCACCATCAGACCGCGTCAGACGCTGTTTGTGCTGCAAGCCTTACGTGGGACTATATAAGACTCAGGAATCAAGAATCAGGAATCAGGGGCGTAGAAGATAAGAGGTGGCAAGAGAAAGAGAAAGCAATATCAAGAATGGTGAAGGTTGTTGTAGATACGGATCATTTTAAAGAAGTTTTTTTGAAGGATCCGACAGCGGATTACCACGAGTTTTCTGTAGCATCTATTTTAGATGGACTTAAACTTCAAAAGCCCAATCAAGATGATTTTTATGTCGACTTTATAAGTTGCTGTTTGGATGCGATACTTCATGAGTTTGAGAATAGAATTTGGGCAGAAGAAGAGATTGCAAAAAATGGGATAAAGTTTGATACACGATTTGGGAAAGGTATTGGCTTTGAGACAATAAATGATTCGGTGATAAAGTTGGCGCAAAAAATGGGATACGTCATAGTTGTCCGTAAGGATCCTCGGAAAGGTTATGTTCGAATAAAAGCGTTGCCCAATAAAGTTCAAAGTTCGGATATAGATTTAACGCTTGCTTACGAGAAGTTAAAAAAAATGGATCCGACGGCGACGTGGTTTTTGCACATAGGCAAGAAAATGCTTCTAAATGGTTCGGTTAAGAATCCAAAGATGAGACCAACAAGATTGGGGTTAAGTGATATAATAAAAGTACTAGAAAAAATATAAATCCGAAATTCGAAGCACGAAATTCGAAACAAATCCAAATGACCAAAATACAAATTGCAAAAACTGTTTAGAGAATTTGAAAATTTTCCGCTAAAGGCGGATCAGCCTCTGGCTGAGAATTTTGAAAATTGTTTCGGATTTCGAATTTTGGTATTTGAATTTTTATGAACGGTTGTATTTTTTGTAAAATTAGAGATAGAGAAATTCCAAAAGAATTTACCTACGAAGACGAGGATGTTATGGTTTTTCCAGACATTCATCCTGTCGCATCTATCCATCTTTTGATTATGCCAAAGAAACACATTGTAGATTTTTTGGAACTTAAAGACAGTAAGCTTTTGCAAAAAATAAAAGATATTATTCAAAAGATAATAAAAGAGCAAAAAATTCAAGACAAAGGATACCGTTTGGTCGTCAACGGCGGCGGCGCGCAGATCATAGACCATTTACACGTTCATTTGATGGGGCCGATGGGTAAAAAAATTCAGAATCATATCTGAAGGGGGGTGTTACGTATGGTGGTAGTTAAAAAGATGCCCGGAGATAGCGATGAATCGCTTATTCGTAAATTTTCAAGAATGGTTTTCAATGAGGGAATTTTGCAGGAAGCAAAAAGACGTGCGTTCTATCTAAAACCCTCTTTAGCCAAGAAGCAGAAAAGAGAGGATAGTCGTCGCCAAAGAAGTAATTGGACATAAATGTTCAATATGCAAAATACGATATGGAAGAGATACAAGTTGGAATTTTTGTAGAGAGCAGATATAAAGTTAATAGAAAGCGTATAAAATCTGCAATAACTAGCTTGTTAAAAAAGCATGAAATTAGAGGTTCTGTTGAAGCTTCGGTTGCAATTATTGGTAATCGTAAGATGCGGACACTTTGCAAAAAATATAGAGGAGAAGATAAAACTTGCAATGTTTTGTCGTTTTCTTTAACAGAGGGTGAAAGTACTTATCTTCCGCAAGACGTTCTTAGGCTTGGGGATATAGTTTTGTCATATCCAGAAATTATAAAGCAAGCAGCAGAAGAAGAGATGCTTGTTGATGACAAGATAGATGAGCTTTTGGAGCACGGACTTAATAATTTATTGGGAATAAACCAGGAATAAGAATAACTCATGTTACGCATTGTTCCTTGTCATTCCCATGAAAATGGGAATCTATATAAATAATTCACTGGATTCCCGCTTTCGCGGGAATGACAGTTGCGTAACATGAAAGAATAATTAGAAATTTACGCTGTTTATGGTTTTTTATAGGAAGTATCGTCCTCAAGCAATCGAAGAGCTAGATAGTAAAGACGTTCGTGATACGCTGTACGCTGTTTTAAGACATAAAGATATTGCGCACGCTTTTTTATTCACTGGTCCTAAAGGTCTTGGCAAGACTTCCGCTGCAAGGATTGTAGCGAAGATAGTTAATTGTGAAAGAAGGAATCAGGAATCAGGAATCAGGAATCATGGAAAAGATCAAAAAATAGAAAAACCAAAAAGTAAAATTCATCATTCATCATTCATAATTCATAATTCAAGTGTTGAGCCGTGTAACAAGTGTAATCAATGCGTTTCTATAACCAATGGTACAAATATTGATGTTTTGGAAATAGACGGTGCTTCAAATAGAGGCATAGATGAAATAAGAGATCTTAGGGAAAAAGTACGACTTTCTCCAGCAGCATCTTATAAGAAAATTTATATTATTGACGAAGTTCACATGTTAACTACAGAAGCATTTAATGCATTACTAAAGACACTAGAAGAGCCACCCCTCCATGTTATTTTTATTCTTTGTACAACAGAACCCCATAAACTTCCACAGACTATTATTTCTCGGTGTCTCCATGTTTCTTTTAAAAAAGCAGGGGTTGAGGAATTAGTCCGTTCGTTTAAAAGGATTGTAAAGAAGGAAAATCTAGATATAGACGACGAGACTCTTTATTTAATAGCAACTCTTTCGGATGGGAGTTTTAGAGATGGAGCAAAGATTTTGGAAGAAATTGTTCTTATAGCAAATGGTGGAAGGATAACAAAAGACTTAATTGATAAAAAATACAAAACAACAAGTATTGCCTATTTAGTAGAGGAAATGATAAGCTTCTTGAGAAAACCAACTAACACTAAAGAGGCGTTCTCTTTAATAGATAAGTTGATAAAACAGGGGGTGGATATGAAGTACTTTATTGAGCAACTTATAGACGATCTTCACAGTAATCTTCTCTTAGATGTTGGAGTGATAGAGACTGATAAATTCCCTTTAATCAATCTGACTGCTGAGGAGATAAAGCCATTGATAGAATTACTGACTAAGGCTTACCTAGATATGAAATACGCAGTACTACCTCAGCTTCCTTTAGAATTGGCAATTGTGGAGTGGGCACAAGTAGAGAAGAACCCGGAACAACAGGCTGAACAACGTGGAGTTGAGATTCAGCCCTCTACAACAACAAATAACTTATGGCAGGAGCTAATTGATAGGGTTAAGTCGCAAAATCATTCAATCGCCGCAGTGTTGCGGGGGTGCGAACTAAAAGAGTATGATGGAAAAAACTTTGTGATAGAAACAAAATATAAGTTTCATAAAGATAAATTAGATAATCTTGAAACCCGTACATTTTTAGAAAAAGTTTGTGAAGAAATTGCAAAAAATAAAGTTAGGGTTTCTGTATTATTAAAAAGCGTTTGAAAGAATGGGGGTGAGTTTTTAACATGTTTAATCCATTGCAACAACTAGGAGACTTAAAAAAAATGCGAGATCAAGCAATGCAGCTCCAGAGGCAATTGGCGGCTGAGGAGATAAGCATTCAAAAAAATGGAGTTGACATTGTTATAAATGGCAATCAAAAGATACAGCATCTTAAATCTAACGGTAGATCAGACATAGACATAAAAGAAGCTGTAAATGAGGCAATAAAAAAGTCTCAGGAAGTTGCTGCAAAAAAACTATCCCAGATGGGCGGAGGATTAAAAGGGCTTCTTGGAGGAATGGGGCAATGAAAATTTTTGGAGGCAGCACAAGTAATAAGCTAGCCCAAAAGGTCGCGGAGAAATTAAAAATAAAATTATCCTCACTCGAAATCCATGTATTTCCCGACGAAGAAAAAAGAGTGCGGTGCGTGGAAAAAGTTTTAGAAGAGGATTGCGTAATAGTTCAGAGCACGTCCATTAATGCAGACAAAAATTATATGGAGCTTTTTCTTATTGTAGACGCATTAAAACGGAATGGTGCAAAAACAGTTACAGCTATTATTCCATATCTTGGCTACCAAAGACAAGATCATATATTTAGGGAGGGCGAGGGGGTATCAATAGAAGTAATTATTAAATTATTAGAAAGTGTCGGAATAGATAAGATTATAACTTTTGATTTACACTCTGTAAGAATTCCAGAGCTTTTTCGTGTGCCAGTGATACATTTGTCGGCACTTTCTCTTTTTGCTGATAAAATAAAACAAAATCAGTGGAGTAAGACTGATACTAGTCTTATCTCGCCAGACATGGGAGGAATAAGAAGAATAAAAATTCTCTCTCAAGTATTAAATGGTATGCCATATGCAATAATTGAGAAGAATAGAAATCTTAAAAGCGGCGCAATTTCTATAGATGACATACAAGGAGCAACAAAAAAAAGAGCAGTTATTGTTGACGATATGATCTCAACTGGAACAACTATTATTAGAGCAGCGGAACTTCTTAGTAAAAAAGGGGTAGAAGAAATATTTGTTTTCGCAACTCATGCTGTGTTTTCGGATAATGCTACTCAAATGTTGCAAGGGTCTGTTGTACAGAAGGTTTGTGTTACCAATACAATCGATGTTGCATCGGAAAAATATTTCCCAAAGATTGAAGTTTTGTCAGTGGCAGGGATGATTGCAGAAGAGTTATGAAGGTTCCAAGAGCAATTCGAAACTTAATTGATTCATTTGAAAAGTTGCCGGGCATTGGGCCAAAAACAGCCCAAAGGCTTACTTTTTATTTGTTGCATGTTCCCCAAACCGAGCTTGAAGTATTTGCTCAAGCATTACAAAATCTTAAAAAAAATACCGTACTTTGTTCTACCTGTTTTTCTATAGGTGAAAACAACCCATGTGAAGTTTGCGCAAACCCTGACCGTGATAGGACAACAATTTGTGTGGTAGAACAACCTTTAGATGTTATAGCCTTAGAAAAAAGTAAGAATTATAATGGTTTATATCATGTTTTGCATGGCAAAATAGATCCATTAAATAATATTGGACCAGACGAGATATATATAAATCAATTGATAAAAAGGATTAATGATGAAGGATTAATGATTAAAGAAGTAATTTTGGCAACAAATCCGACAATGGAGGGAGAGGCAACGGCAATGTATATCGCAAAACAGTTGAAAGTTGAAAGTTCAAAGTTAAAAGTTACGAGGATAGGAAGAGGCTTACCCACAGGCGCAGACTTAGAATACGCGGACGAGCTAACTTTACAAAGAGCAATGGAGGGGAGAAGGGAGTATTAATCTATGAATGATGACAGCATTTTGGGAAATACCCTTGGGCAATTGGGAGGAATAATAAAGCAAACAGGACGGCAAGCTGCAAAGATACCTAAAGATATTGTTGAGGGGGTTGAGGATCAGGTTAGTGTAAAAACAGAACCAGTGACTCAAGATAATAAATATGTGCAAAGCTCAAGCTCTTCCAATAAAGACACAAGAGAAGTTGTACAAGGTTTGTATGCCGCATCAAACAATAATCAAAAAGAAGATTCGGATAAACAGGCAATAAAAGGTCAGCCAGAGTTTGAAAAAATGATGGTTAATAAGACTCCTGAAGAAAGGAAGAAATTATTGCAACTTCATCTGGAAACACATAAATTGACGTATGCAGACAAACTATTGCATCCAACTTCTAAGAAACCAGAAGACCGGCCGGCAGAAAAAGTGGAAAAAGAGAGAAAACAAGAGATTCAAAAGCTGGAGCAAAAAGAAGCTCAGAAACCTCCTCCATTTGTCCAAAGAGCAAGAGAAAGAGTAGAGAGGTTTCCGGGAACAGGAGGGTAAAAAAGAATTTAGAGTTCAGAATTAAGAATTAAATTTATAATTTAGAATAAAATGGTCAAGAATTCTAAATTCTACATTTCATTCTGAGGTTTAAGTTCTGAATTCTAAATTCGTATGTTGAGTTTATATAACACACTAACAAGACAAGTAGAGGAATTTAAGCCAATTGATCCCCCCAATGTTGGTATCTATAGTTGTGGCCCCACTGTGTACAGAGAGGTTCACATTGGTAATTTTAGAACTTATCTTTTGAGCGATTTTCTGCGAAGAACTCTTGAATATAATGGATACAAAGTAACGCTTATTAAAAATATTACTGATGTAGGCCACATGCGCCGTCTGGACGAGGGACATCATCATGGTCCAATAGACCCCGTGATTGAAGAGGCTTTTAAAAAAGGAAAAACCCCACAAGAAATTGCAAATTACTATACAGAGATTTTTCTAAAAGATGAAGAAAAATTAAATATAAAAAAAGCTGCATATTATCCCAAAGCGTCAGAACATGTAAAAGAAATGATTGAAGTGATTTCGATTTTGCTAAAAAAAGGCTTAGCGTATGAAGCAGACAAGAATATATACTTTAACGTGAGGAAGTTTAACAATTATGGAAGACTTTCTGGTAATACTTTGGATAAAATGGATAATTTATTAAAAGCAGTGCGAGTGTCTTTGGAAACAGACAAAAAAGAAAGTATAGATTTTGCGCTTTGGAAAAAAGCGGAAAGAGGGCGGCTTATGAAATGGGATAGCCCGTGGGGAGAGGGGTTTCCTGGATGGCATATAGAATGTAGTGCAATGAGCATGAGATATCTTGGTAGGAATATTGACCCATTCGACAAGCCTTCGACAAGCTCAGGCCCTGAGTCTACCGAAGGGCTCAGGGTCAATGGTGAGCTAAAATGTCGAACCATTGATATTCATACGGGAGGAGAGGATCTAATTTTTCCTCACCACGAAGACGAAATTGCGCAAAGCGAGGGAGCAAGCGGAAAAAAATTTGTTAATTATTGGCTGCATGGGGGATATCTTTTGGTTGATAATCAGAAAATGTCTCGCTCCAAAGGAAATGTTTATACAATATCAGATCTTCAAAAGCGCGGGTTTGACCCTTTGTCTTTTCGTTATCTAACACTCATGACTCATTATCGAACGAAGATGAATTTTACATTTGAGGCTTTGTCTGGGGCGCAAACTGCGCTTTATCGTTTAAGGACGGATATTTCTAATTGGGACAAACCGAAAATTGGTTGCGCAGAATACGAACAGAGATTTTTGGACGCAATAAATAATGATTTAAATATGCCAGAAGCACTTGCTATAGTTTGGGAGCTAATTAAATCAGATTATCCCACATCAGCCAAAGCAGAAAGTCTGTTTAAATTTGATGAAGTGCTCGGGTTTGACCTTAGGGCGAATCAGGAATCAGGAGTAAAGGATCAGGAAGAAAAGATACCAGAAAAATTGATGGCAATGATAAAAGAGAGAGAAGAACTTAGAAAACAAAAACGATATCATTTGGCAGATCAATTAAGAAATAAAATTAAGAAAATGGGATATAATGTGATTGATACAGAAAAGGGGATAGAGATAAAAAAGATTGGAAGGTTGTGATAATTCTTGCATCAAAGGATGCTCCTTGTCCATCTTACTGATCTGACCCAAGACTGCGAACTTCGTATCAAAGTTATCATGAGTAGAGAAATTTCAAATGAAGTAAATAGTTATCCAGAAATAAATAGAGTTCAATGTGTTGGAGTACAGTTGGTAATAGTTGGGATAGGGACTAATAGGTTTTTAGACGATGTGTCTACTCCAAAGATTTGGACAGTTAAAGAGTTAAAGTCTAAACCACAAACAGGAAGACAAAAAGGGCAAATATCACTGCCCACAGAAACAAGAAAAGTTGGGGAGAATAATTTGTCTAATATTTTGGGAGCGTTGGCAGAATTTTGCAGCGATGACCAGTTACCTTATTTAAAAGAGCATTTATTTCTTTTGCCAGACTCTTATTCTTATCATAAGGGAGTGCTTTTATCAAACAACAATCCTGGAGATTTAGCGATACTGGTTTATGATGGATATATGGATATTCAATTTGCCCCCCTTAATAAAGATGAGGTAGAACCTAAGGGATGGATTGGAATGGGAGAGCTAGAGCGTTTAAAGAATATTAGAGATGTTGCACAACAGTTTATTGAGCTGGATAAAACTGAAGATTTAATTATAAAAGCGATTAACTCTTTTCGTAATTTGCCACAGCAAAGAATACCAGTTTTTCCTCCAGATTTTTCTTCAATAGAAAGATTTTATATAGAAAGGGAAAAATTACGCAACGTTTTATAAATCGTAGTATAATAACAAAATGGAAATAATAGGCGGGATGCTTTTAACCGTTGCTGGATTATCGCTTTTTGAAATAGTAAGCAGTGTTGACAATGCAATTATAAACGCAGAAGTTTTGTCTACCATGCAGAAGAAAGCAAGGCGGTGGTTTCTCTTATGGGGACTTCTTCTTGCTGTTTTTGTTGTACGCGGACTTCTGCCTTTATTAATTGTTTGGGCAACGGTACCAGGGCTTAGTTTGGTAGGGGCTTTCACTGCAACAATTGCAAATGATCCCCATGTGATAAAAGCGATTGAGGCTTCCTCGCCAATTCTTCTTATTG
>ERZ1292623.3315-Hain-H51-01um-R1-3315-length-13787-cov-4_pt1 | contig 13787 bp, 9 predicted proteins | sample MGYA00564398_ERZ1292623 | MGnify/ENA primary metagenome ERZ1292623 (study PRJEB36523, sample SAMEA6512633) | groundwater metagenome | collected 2019-01-07 | study: AquaDiva: Metagenomics assemblies of 32 groundwater samples
GGCCGCATCCGCACGGTTGAGGTCGCAATCACCGACTGCTGCAAGCGCTGGGCGATGGAGCACCCGGACGAGGTGGTGGCTCTTAGCCAAAAGGTGAAAGACCTTCGCTCAGGCGCCCTGCGTAAGAACGCCATCTCCGAGTACAAGCACTTCCTTCACAAGGCCGAGATTCCCACCACGCTCTATTACAAGATGAAGGAAGAGATCGACCCTGGGTGGCTCGATAACCCAGAGATTCGCCGGGTGTTTCACAGCGTCTTCAAGATCGGACTGGTCAACCTGCATTCGGAGACAAACGCTTGAGCGCGACGAACGGCAAGCCGCATCTGGCGAAGTATTCCCTGGTGATGATCGTCAGGAATTGTGCGAAGAATCTCGACGAGTGCCTGAAAACGATTGCCCCGCTGCCCGATGAAATTGTCATCGTCAACACCGGCATCACCGAGGACGAAGAAGGCTTCAAGGAAACCAACGCAGTCGCGCAGAGCTACAACGCCAAGGTCTTTCACTTCCCATGGATCAAGAACTTCAGCGCGGCCAGGAACTTCAGCTTCTCGAAGGCCTCGCATGATGTTGTGATGTGGCTCGACTCAGACGACTCCGTATTCGGAGCCCGGGCCCTGGACCGGACGATTCGCGAGAATTTTGGTAGCGGGCAAGTTCAGTGCCTCTACCTGAAGTACCTGTACGACTTCGATGACCGAGGCAACTGCCAGACGATCTTGAATCGGGAGCGCATCGTCGACCGACGGTACTACGAGTGGCGTGCGCCGATCCACGAGACGATGTGCGAAACCTTCGGGGTGCGAGCGCTCGGCGTTCCCTCCGAAGTTGCCAACATCAAACATCGCCGGAGCCGTGATGACAGCCACGGCGAGGCCAGTCTCAAGAGAAACCTAGAGACCCTGGAGTACAACTTCCTGCCGCCGCCGGACGGCCTTGGTTTGTACTGCGAAGAGAGGATGGCCTACTACTGGGCCCAGACCTTCACGGGCCTGAAGCGCTACGAAGAGGCGTTGAGGAAGTACCTGGAGTACATCCCGCGATCTGGGAGCCAGCCCGAGATTCAGTCTGCTCTCGGCAACGCTTCGGAATGCTGCATCTTCTTGGGCCGGTTTGCCGAGGCCAAGGCGCTTGCGCACCAGGCGATCGACATCAACCCAGCCGCGCCAACGCCCTACTGGTACCTGGCCAAGGCCAACATGGAGAGCGGGAACCTGAAGCTGGCGGTCCATTACGCGCTCCAGTGCCTCAACCGAGGGCCGCAATTCGAGGAAGAGATCGTCGCCAACCCGAAGGTCATCTTCGGGGGATCGGCCCTGCTGGCCGCTATCGCGATGTACCAGCTCGGCAACACCGCAAAGATCGAGGAGCTTCTCCAGATCGCCGAGAAGTATCACGGGTCCGATGACAAGACGATCGTGGAGATTCGCAAGAACATCTCCGAGCAATCAGCCACCACCGGCCTTCTCGACGCCTTCAATCGGCTTCGAGTCAGCGCTGAGAGCGAGGGGCGCCCCCAAGATGTGAAGGCACTGGCAAGGGTGGCGCCGATCGCCATCCGTGAGCACGAGGACGTCGCGCGTTTCGTAACCAAGTCTCGCCCCGAAGAGAAGTTGACGATCCAGTTCTACTGTGCCGGCGGGATGGCCGGAGGCTGGGGACCCGAGCTGCTTGAAACCGGAATCGGCGGCAGCGAAGAGGCGGTCTGCTTCATGGCCGAGCAGTTCGCGAAGTTCGGGTGGAACGTCGAGGTCTATGCCGCGTGCAAGCGCCAGACTTGGCGAGGAGTCGAGTGGTACAACCTCGCCGAGTTCTGCGGCGAGAACGAGGACCCTCCGGTCGACGTACTGGTGAACTGGAGGTTTCCGACCGCCATGGTTGGGCGTGGATTCAAGGCCAAGCGCGCGTACTTGTGGATGCACGACGTTGCTGTGAAGGGCTGGTGGGTGCCGAATCTGATCGAGTCCTACGACGGCATGTTTGTCCTATCGCAGTACCACGCGGACCTGTTCAACTTCATCCCCAACGAGAAGAAGATCCTCTCGGGAAACGGGATCCCGCTCGACTGGTTGGTGCCTTCGGACGTACTTGCCAACGAGAGCACCAGGATGATCTACGCCTCCGACCCGATGCGAGGGTTGGAGACGGTGCTGCTCTGGTGGGAGCACATCCGAAACAAGGTGCCGACCGCCGAGTTGGACATCTACTACGGCTTCCATCCGACCTTGCTGGCCGCGGCGGCTGGCAAGGACCCCGCTAGCCGCAACATGGCCTCTGCGATCAAGCGGATCGACGACTTGCGCAAGCAGCCGGGGGTGAACTGGCTCGGATTCGTTGGACAGAACAAGCTGCACTATGGAATGTCGCGGGCAGGCATTTGGCTCTACCCGACCCAGTTTCCAGAAATCTCATGCATCACCGGCATCAAGATGCAGGCCCACGGCGTTGTGCCGGTGACGGTGAACGACTTCGCCATGAAAGAGACCGTGCGCTACGGCGACAAGCTCGACTTGAAGATGGACACGGTTGAGAACCAGAAGGTCTGGGCCGATGCCGTGATCGCTCAAGCACTCAACCCGTGGTCCAAGGAGAAGCGGTTGGAGATGGCGACCGCGATCCGGGCCACCTGTGGCTGGGATAAGATCGCCGCTCAGTGGCTCAGCATCTTCGAGAGGGACCTTGCGGCCAACAAGCCGGAGCGGGTCTACCCGAGGAACCGCTTGGACCTGATGTGCGCCGCCCGGTGAGATCGCCATGCAAATCCTGGATCACAATTACAGGCGCATGCCGCTCAAGATCCGGGAGTTGCTGGGCCATCTCCTCACGACCAAGGGTGACACCATTGTCGGAGGAACCTCTGGCGTTGTTGTAGAGCCAGTCGCCGCCAACGGAACCATCCTTTCCGCAGATTCCACCGAGGCCAGTGGCAGGAAGTGGATCCCCGTAGCGGCGCCGCTTGCCCACGCTGCGAGCCACAATCCAGGTGGTGCTGACGCAGTCTCGTATCAGGCGGCCTTGGTGTCTCAGTCGGTTCAGGGAACAGCGTTCAACGCCTACACGACCGCCAAGACCGTTATCCCTGCCGGTAGCCTGTACACCATCCCTGCGAACACGCTGTCTGTGGGCAAGTCGTTTCGCGTCAGCGTCCTTGGCTCGTTCTCCAACATTGCCGTCACGCCCGGAACAACAACCTTCCAGGTGATGCTGGGGTCCACGGTGATATGGACATCTGGCGCGATCCAGTTGAACGCCACCGCGCACACGACGCTCCCGTTCTCTTTGGATCTACTGCTGACGTGCCGCTCGATCGGAAGTGGAACGTCGGCGAAGTTCATCGGGATGGGGGAGCTGTCGAGCTCCGTGTTCACGGTGACGGCGGCTCAGGTGGACGGTGTCAACTCAGAGACCGTGATTCAGGTGCCGAGGACCGCTCCGGCCCTTGGCAACGGGTTTGACTCGACGGTGGCTAACATCCTCGACTTCTGGGTCGGGTTTTCGGTCAGCGACGCCGCCAACCAAGTTCAGATTGAGATGTACTTGGTAGAGGCCCTGAACTAAAGGAGTGCGCCATGCTCGAGTACGGCACGCTGGGCCAGATCGCTGAGCAGGTGAGCGTCCAGATTCAGGACTCCTCCGCCTCGAAGGCGGTCGCGATCAAGGGCTGGATCAACACCCACTACGCCCGGGTGGCGCGTGGGCATCGCTGGCCGGAGCTGCTGCGTGTCTCTGAGGAGCGGGCGTCCTTGACGGCTGGGCAGAAGTACCTCTACCTGCCCAAGGAGGTCGAGCAGCTCTACCTCGTGTTCCCGCAGAACGCGTTCGGCGTACTTCAAGGGCGGGCGCTCGACAGCCTGATCGAAGAGTACAGCACGATCAAGGACACGGCCGGCGTCACGGTGAACTACGCCGACGCGGGCGAGGTTGGGTACATGACCGACTTCTACACCGCGGGCGAGCGTATCTCGATCTCGCACTCGGGGACAGGCACCATCGAAGCCGTGGTCCGTGGCTCAATCGGAGGGGCCGAGGGTGTCGCCGCCGGCACCGAGATCGTCGAGAACGTCGCCGTGCTTCAGAGCACGGGTGGCACCACAGCAAGTACCTTTACGGATCTCGGCGCGGTCTCGGTGGGTGCCTTGCCAACTGGCGACGTGGTGACCGTCACTGGCGTCACCAGTCTCAGGACCTACGCCAAGATTTCTGGTGGCGAGCGGGTGGCGAAGTACAAGCGCGTGCGCCTCATGGTGCCGACGCTGACAGCGGACCCTTACACGCTCGTCTGGAAGAAGCGCGTCATCCCGCTTGTCGATGACAACCAAGCCGTCGAGATCCCGGTGAGCCAGGCCCTCGTCAGCATGGTGGTGTCGACCATGCTCGCCAACCAACGCGAGTACGCGGGTGCGCAGCTCCACTACAACGAGGGCCAGCGCGAGGTGGAGCAGTTGAAGCACGCCACGGCCGTCGACGAGGCCGTGATTCACATCGCGGTTCCAGCGGCGAACCTGCGACGTGGATACCGTTCTGGATACGGGTGGTAGTGCATGCCCCAGGAAGCCCCCGACAACCCCATTCTCGTAAGAAACCGCAGTGCCTCGGGTGGCATGAACACGTTTTCGTCGCCACTCGACATCAGAGACGACCAAGTCGTTGAGATCCTGAACGGACTTGCGAGCATCCCCGGAATTCGCGGTGTGCGCCCAGGAACCTCCCTCGTAGCCACTGGGCTCACTTATGGGCCGATCATGGCGGCGGCGGAGTTCGTGCCGTCCACGTTCATTCCAGAGCTGCTGGTCATTACTCCTGGTGCTACCCACCCGAACTCCGCAAACCTGCAATTGTGGAAGTGGGACGGGACGAGTCCAACGTTCAGCCATGTGGGCGCGCTGACTGGGATGACATCGGCCACCATGCCGATCGACATCGTGGTCGGACTGGACTTGAATGCTTCTGGCGGGCCGGCAGTTGCTCTGATTGCCAACAAGCAGCCCATCAACTTCCACTACTACTACAACGGATCTGCACTCGTTACTGGCCCGCGAATCAGCACGGGCGCGTTCCCTTACGGTTCCGCGGTCGGCAGGATGTTTTTTGGCGGTCGGTCGGGGGTCAATCGTGGCAAGCTGTTTTTCTCGGACGTTGGCTCGTTCGCGGCGACGGGTTTTTCTACCACCAGCGCGTTTACGATGGGTGGTGGCTCTCGCCAGGAGATCATCTGCCTCAAGGATTTCCGCTCAAGCGATTTGATCGTGTTCATGCAAGACCGGATCGAGGTGATGCAGCTCGATGGGTCTCCGTATGACATTAGTGCCTCTGGTCTTTTTACAACCAACGCAGCCCAATCTTGGGTACGAGGAGTCATCGACCGACAGATTGGCTGTGGCTCTCGAAGGACCGTGCAGACGATCGGCCAAGATTTGCTGTTCATGGATCAGCACGCCGCGGTGCGCTCGCTGGCCAGGACGATTACCGACAACTCGCAAGGCACGCGCAGCCTGCCAGTATCGGCACCGATCCAGAGCTGGATCGACCGGGTCAATCCTGCGGCACTGGACAGCGCCGAAGCGGCGTCATTCGACCGCTACTACGTGATCTCGCTGCCGATCGACAGCGCGACCAGCCCGAGTCACACGTTCGTCTACGACAGCATCAACCAGTCTTGGGTCGGGCCCTGGGACGGGCCGTGGGCGAAGGCGTGCTCTCTCGTAGTGGCAACGCTTGGCTCTGCCAGCGTGTCCACCGACAAGGATCCGACGCTCTACATCGGCGCTTCAACCAAGACGCAGGGAGAGGTCTACCGCTCTTTTGTGGGGACAGGGGACGATGGGGCTCCGATTGTCTATCAGGAGACGACTCGCAGGGAGACGTTCGGCACGTTTGAGGCGCGCAAGATGCTTCGCCGCGCGCGCCTATATGCGTTCCCATCTCCCGGCGCGACGATGAGCGTGGAAGCCCGCGTGGACGGCGGGCAATTCAAACTGGTGGCCTATGCGGATCTCTCGGGCTCTTCTCCTCAGTTGCCACTTACGCTTCCCGTGGATCTCTCGGGCTCTGGAGTGGTTGAGAAGGTGATGTCGCTGGAGAGCGGTTTTGAGAATGCGCTCGATCTCCAGTACCGATTCACCTGCACCGCTCCGGTTGACTTGCAGCTCATCGGGCACACGACCCAGGCACACTTGAAAGAAGTGAACTGGCAGGTGACCTGATGTCCACCATCAACAAGGGTTTCACCTTCGCGCACGACGTGGTGGGCATGATGTCGGCCACCGCTCTGCACGGGCTCGTGGACAACGCGACTGCCACCAACATCGGGCTCACCGAATTCGCCACGAGCGCCCATCTCGTTCAGGTTGCGGCGTCGGTGCCGGCCTCCGATCAAGGAGAAGGCTCGTTCTGGTTCGATTCGACTCTCGGAATCCTTCGCAGCAAGAACGCGAACCGCCAGGACTGTCCATACGTCGGCCCAGAGATGCTGAACAGCACTGGTTCGACAATCCCGCAAGGGGCATGGGTCGTGGCGAATGGCTCTGGCACCATCGCTCCCTGCACGACCCATGCGTGGCCTGAGGTGTTGGGCGTGTTGACGGCGACGGTTGTCAACGGTGCTAAGGCGGTGGTTCGGACGAAGGGTATCGGACTGGCGATGATCGTCGGCCCATGCACCATCGGTGACGTGCTGATTTCCGCTGGACACGTGAACCCTTCCTACGGGGACCAACGTGCTCGAAGTCTCCACTCCTCGGGGCTCTCTACCGCTACGCTCGGCGTCGCGATCGGCCAGGTCTTCGTGCAGCTCGGAACGACGACCGGCTTGGCAACTTGCATGATTTGGCGCTGACGATGTCAAAATTCTCCAAGGGCGTCACATTCGGAACCAACGACTTCATCTCAGCGGCGAAGCTGCACGCTCTGATCGACACGGCGATCGCCTCTTCTGATGGGTTTCCTGGAACGCCGACGCTCTACGACATCATCATGTCGGACATCACCTCAGGGGTACGTGCCTTTCACGTTCAGGACAGTCCATCGGGACCGGTGACCAATGATCTACGAGTGGGCTCAGACGGGATGCTGGATCGTTACGACGGCGCCGCCTTCGTAGACCTGACAACGGACTTCCTCTCGCTGACCAACACGAGTGTGGCGTGGACGCTGGTGACCGGAACTCCGGTTGTTGCGGACGCGGCGTCGGCGTCGAGCTGCCACATATGGACTGGGCCAGGATCCTGCCCAGAGCCGCTTGGAGTAGCCGTTACGGTGGCCGGACCCGGGGTCGCCGCCAACATCCAGTTTCGAGGGATCGCCCCAGTTCGGATCCTTGCGAACTCCGTTGCCGTAGAGGACTTCCTCGTGGTGGCAGCGCAAGGAGCGACCGCTCTCACCAGAACCAACACTTCCGTGAACAGTGACGTCCTTGGCATCTGCATCGCTGCCGAGTTTGGCTCCGGGGTGGCCCTGGCCCTTTTGACGAGGTAGCCAGTGGCGACGCTCCTCTCCAACAGCCAGGCGACGTTCACCTTCGTCGACGACGTCACCACCGGGTTCAAGCTCTACTCGTTTCAGCGGGCCGGCACCGGCCAGATTTGGCTCAACTCCGACGCCAATCTCTGGAAGGCCACCGTCTTCGACACGACCGCGGCGTCGCCGTTCACGCCAACTGCGCTGACCCCGACCGCGGCCACCTTTGGCTCTTCTGGGGTTTCTCAAGACTCCCAGGGTTATCGGCTCACCACGACATGGACGGGAGTGCCGGTCGGCAGCGGCGACAAGATCACCGTGACCATCGTGTTCCGTCTCAACGATGGCGAGGACTGTCTGCGGGCATCCATCTCGGCCGCGTGGGTGGGAACACCCACGAAGTACGCGCTGGACTCGATCGCGTGTTTGCCCATCAAGACCGACGCACTGAACCGAGGCAGCGACTTCGCGGTGTTGCCGGCCGTGCAGGGGATCATCTCCCAGGACCCGGTGACCCACCTGAAGACCGGGGACGGTGTCACGGCCGGCTGGAACGCCCAGAGCATTGACCGCTGGACCTACCCCTCCGGGCGTGGCTGGTGCATGGGGTTCTGGGGCTACTACGAGACTGCGACCAACGAAGGATGGATGTGGTACGTCGAGGACTGGTCGCTCGAAGTCTTCCACCTGACCTACGGCTCGGACGGGACGCGTCTGTTCATCGAGGCGTACCAGCCACAGCCGGAGAACGTCTCTATTGGCAATGCTGGCGCGGTGCTCGGCTCCGGATACAGCTTTTGCCTGCGACCGCTGCGGATTACTCAGCAGCACGGTTGGTGGGACATGGGGCGCCACTACAAGGCCCGTGTGGAGTTGCTGAGCCCGGCCTTCAACATCCCCATCCGCACCCAGCGCACGGATCTATCGACTACGGAGAAGGCGTACTCCGTGTTCATCGACATTTCCCTCAGCAACACCACGCACCCACCTGGAGGCGGCGAACCAGGCGATCTAACGGCGCTTCTCAACTCCATCCGCACCAACTGCGGCGCGCCTGCCGGAACCCCGATCTGGGGGATTGTCGAGGCCGACACCTACAACCTCCGAAACGTGGCTGAGGCTGCGGACAGTGACCTTCAAAGCAAGTTGTTGTCGCTCTACAACGCAGGCGACACCTACCTTGGATTCTGGGATCCGGCGAGCGTGAAAATGGTGGCCCACGGCACTGCGTGGCCGGTGGCGAAGTGGGATCAGAATGTAGGCGATGCCGCGGAGTTGCGGTGGTTCACAAACAACGACGTCCTCGGCAGCTACCGGCTCTCTCGGAAGGGCAAGCTCGAGGGTGGAGGCAACGACCGCCTTGTCGGCACCAGTGCGACGTACTACCGAGAGCGCACCTACCCCATCGTGTCGTGGGCTGGCAGCCCGACCTTCGTTTTGACAGTTACCGGGGCCCCTAGCTCGGACGGCTTTGTCGGCACGCTCCACGCGGTCGTCATCCCCGCATCGGGGGCCGCTCGGCTTGGACGTACCGTTGTCTCCTCGCTCGGGGCGAGCACGATCACACTCACCGGGGACTTTCTCGACATTCTCGGGGCCACGGTGACGCCAACCGATGCCGACACCGTCGTTCTATTCACCTTGTTGGATGCTCCGAACTCACCGTGCTTCCATGCCCTGGTGAACGCCGATGCCTACCTGACTCGCGTCAAGAACAACACTTCGCTCGGCGTCGCCGCAGACTGGGGTGCGTGCGGCTACTACATGGACACCTACGCCGAGCCGACGCTGAACTCGCCGTTGTTCGACACGGTGCGAACGCACTGCTACCGAGATCACGCATCCTGGTCGAAGATCAATCCTGGATATGTCCAGCACCCACACGGGGCCGGTGACTACCACAAGATCGCGTTGCGTGAACTCGTCGGCGAGTTGAGAGATTCCGCTCTCGACTACCAGGCGTCTCAGGGCCGCAAGCGCTTCTTCGCCATGTCCTGCGAAGACATGGAAGAGACCTTGCACGGCAAGTTCGACTGGGGCTGGCACGTCGTCTCGTCCGGGTTCTTCTGGCGAGATCCTGGCTCGACATCTCCGACGATTCACCAGTACAAGACCGTGCCGCTGTATTCCACGGTCTACGCCGGCCGCGTGATGGGGCGCTCCTTCCTTCAGGAGTTCTCGTCCGCGCTGCTTACTGATGCGTCGCCCTACAACCTACTCGCGCTCCATCAGCACTTGGCCTACACGATGGCGTCTGAGTGGCCATACGGAACGACCTTCCCGACGTTGTCGCTGTTCCGCGACAACACGGTTCTTCTGAAGGACTTCTGGGACAACACTCAGTACGCGGACTTCTCGCCACCCGGCCCAATCAGTGTCACCGTCAAGGCCATCCGTGACCTGTGGGTGCAGATCATCACGGCGGAGAGCAATTGGATCCTGAAATACCTGCGCTACGGCCAGTTCATGGCGCCCGTGGTCATCGACTACTCGGTGACATCTACCACCGTAGGAACTTCGAAGGGCACGTTCGCCACTGACTTCTGGAGCTACGACACCATTTACGAGCGGGCCACGTTCCCGCGCGTGACGAGCGGCGTATGGAAAGCGGCTGACGGCGGGGTCTGCGTGGTGCTGGTCAACTGGACCGACACCGCCGCGGATTGGTCAGGAGTGGTAGACACTGACGGGGCCGGACTCGGCTCACCGGGGTCTCTCGCGGCCTACAGTGTTCATGCCACGCGCCTGAACGCCAGCGGAGCGGCGAGCGGGACGACGTTGTTCGATCCGGTTACGGGGCGCTTGGAAGTGCGTAGCATTGCGGCGTTCACCGTGGCCGCGGTCACGCTGATTCAGGGAGGCGGCATGGTCAATTTAGTCAAAGGGACTACCTTCAACACCTGGGTCACGGCTGGAGGCCTGCACGCGCTAATTGAACAGGCAACGATCACCAACATCGACCGCGGCAGCATGCGCCCGAGCGAGGCATCTGTTGCCACGTTGAGCACCACTCCACCGCCGTCTCCGATGGACCGTGAGTTGTGGCAGACATCGCCGTCCAACGCGCTGGCAAGCTACGACAGTGCCGGCACGGCGTTCCGTGGCGCAGTGCCGATGGTCCGAGCGTACACCTTGGACGGCACCGCCGCAGTGGTCGCCGGTGACGCCTTGATTGCCACCGGTTCCGCTACCTTGTCCGAGCTGAAGCTGGTCAAGTCCGCGACGGGGTTCCCGAACTCGGTGGTGGTCGGGATAGCCACGGCCGCCTGTGCCGTTGGTTCAAAGTCGGTCTGCGTGATCGCCGGCCCGGTCAAGTGCAACACCACCGGCACCATCGTGGCGGGGCAGGCAGTGAAGCTGTCGAGCACGGCCGGGCTTCTGCAAAACGCTGGCTCCCCCGGTAGCGGCTTTGGCTCTTTGGTGATCGGGCGGTGCATCACGGACGCGACGGGAGGGACGGCATGGATCAATCTGGCCCGGTGATCTGGCGCAGCCGGTTCAACCTCTACGAACTGCTGTGCATCTACGACACTGGCCGCGCCTTTCTCCAGAAGCGGCATCACGGCAGATGGAAAGAGACGTTCGCACTCGGCGTGAGTTGCGGCGGCGTTCTCACGGGCGAGGAAGGCACCATCGGAATGCTGAGTGTCTTCTGGCGTACCGACAACCCCGTAGTAGACCTGCGGTACAAGGTCCCGGCCCCGGTCGCAGACGGGGAGTACGCTTACGTCGGCTGGTTGTGGAACGCCTATGGGAAGATGGGTGTGCTCGCCCTGCGCTCTCATATCGCCAGCGCGTGTCCAGGGGCCAAGTACATCGCGCATCACGACCATCGCTCGAAGGCCTCTCAGAAACGAAGTGAGACCGAGCGTGCCCGCGGAAACGGTAGACTGATCGTCAAACCCATGAGAACAGAACAAGGCCAGTCGCCGTCGAATATCCTGAGCATGGCCGGCAGGCCGTCGGAGGTGGCAGATGGGTAGTGGGACCAGTAGCCTTCCAAGCGGCGGACCTTCCATCCCGTTTGGAAAGGTACGGGACACTTTCGGCGGCGGCGGCGGCGGAAGACCCGGTGGCAAGCGGCGCTTCAACCAAGGCGGAAAAGCCGGCCAGTCCTTCGGCCAGCTTGAAAACCTGCTCCTGTCCTACGAGGACCTGGTGGCCCAGGGAAGAATTGGGCCCAACGAGCGCGGGTTTGAGGGACTTGAGCCTGGACAGTCCCGCTTTGGTCGCGGACTCGAGGCGTATGAAAGCTCTCTGGCTGAAGGCAGCCCTATCTTCGCCGCCTACCAGCAGACCATCCAGCAAGGGCTTAAGGGCATCGAGTCGGGACTCCCCGATGACGTTCGTCGTTCCATCACGGAGAGCCTTCGATCTTCTCAGGCATCTCGCGGGATCCTCGACAGCAACGTGGCCGGCATTGAAGAGGTGGTGAGGCTCTTCGGTGGTGAGCAGGCGATTCGCTCGCAGCGCATAGCTGAAGCAAATCAATACTTCGGCACAGTGCAGGGCGGGGCCTTGCAAACCCTGCTGCCCGACTTCAACACGCTTTACACGGGGCGAATCAACGAGTCGCTCGGCAGGGCTGGACTACGGCAACAGAAGAACGAAATGGCCGGTGACATCATCGGGAGCGGGGTCGGCGCGGTCGTAGGCGCCTTTGTGTAGGTGAAACATCATGTCAGTAGGTGACTCTTTTGCCGCTGTCTTCAACGCGATCCAGGGCGCCAAGGCCCGTCGGGCCAACACACAACAGAACGCCGCAGAGCTGGCGTCTCGCTCGGCGCTAACCAACCGCTCGATCGACGTCCAGGAGCAGAGCAACCAACGCATCGAGGCCCGGCAGACGTTGGAGTTCTTGGAGCACCAGCGCGAGTACCTACTCGGCCTGAGGGAGCGACAGGACGCAAAGTCACAGCAATTGCCTGTCCTGGCTCATTCGATGATGGAATCGCTGAACATGGCCGCCGCGAACAGGCGCGCCGGGGCTGATCCAGAAGTTGTAGCTCAGTACGAGCAGCTCTACCAGACACAGAAAGCGCTTTACGAGGCAGCTCAGACGAGTGCTGGCCACTTGGAGGGCGAGATTGATCTGGCGACACAGTCCATAGGAAAAGCGTCCAACTTCACAAGGGACGCAATGATGCTTGGCGACATCGCCAAGTGGCAGGCTGGTGGCGGACAGCAGCAGCGAGGCATGTCTGAGCCACCGGCGATGGCGCTGCCCTCTGCATCTGGTGGGCAGCGGATTCTGCGTACTCCCGACGCGGGGACTGCAGACGTTCCCGCGCCAGGTGCCGTGGAACAACCAGCAGAAGCGGCGCCGGCGACGGAGGAAGCCTCTGCCGATCAGTCGGACACCCGACTCGCCTTCGTCCAAAGCAGGCCGTGGGGTAAGAACGCTGTAATCGAGAACGGCCAGATTGTTACACACGCACAAAACAAGACGCAGTTCGATCAGTTCATGGCTCAAAAGCAGCGGGATGAGTTTGGGCTGGACAAGGAAGGGCGCGTGAGCCTTGGAACCGTGGTCGACGACGAGGACATGAAGCGAGCCGCTCTGGACACTGAGGTGGCAGACATCAAAGTCAAGGATTTGAAGCGGAGCGAGGGAAGGCGAACTGCCGGGGATCAGTCGGCCGCCGTCAATACGGCGCTTGCTCAGAACGACTCCAACATGGGATTGCAGGCCACGGAAGAGGGCGTCGGATTCACGGAGAGCAAGGTAAAGGACGGCGTCGAAGCCATTTCCAGGGCCTCCTTCTCTGATGACCCAAGGAGCGGTGTCTCTCAGATTTCTCTGGCACTGGATGCAATCGTCAAGAACAGCCGCAATAACCCAGAGATCCTCAACAGTGCGAACAGGCTAGCCGCCACAGCCGTCCCTGTGATGGAGAGGGAGGTTCAGAACGGGGCCTTTGAAAAGCGTGGGTCACAGTATGTCGTGAACGCCTTCTCCAGGTTCTCTCGTCAGCAAAAGGGATCCGCAAGAGGGGTTCTGGCTGGCAGCACGGATGAGATCGACAGCTCTCCGATGACACGGATCAAGTTGGCAGACACCATGTTTGAGCTGAACATGGCGCTCACCAACGCTGGGATTCAGCCATCCTTCGAGGTGAGAACTCCGACGCCAGATGAGGCGTCAGAACAGTTCAGAGCAGCTCTTCGAGAGAAAGGTCTGGGTGGCGCGGCCGGAATGGCGATTACCGCCAAGGACCTGGCCGTTCTCGTTCACAACCTTTCCATCTACGCCTATGGCGTGGACGGGGAGATTCCAAGGGATGCCGCCGAGACCATCCTCCAGTCGATCAATGGCGGGGCCAATGGGG
>ERZ1292623.3316-Hain-H51-01um-R1-3316-length-13786-cov-11_pt1 | contig 13786 bp, 16 predicted proteins | sample MGYA00564398_ERZ1292623 | MGnify/ENA primary metagenome ERZ1292623 (study PRJEB36523, sample SAMEA6512633) | groundwater metagenome | collected 2019-01-07 | study: AquaDiva: Metagenomics assemblies of 32 groundwater samples
GAAAGTCGGGCTCAGCGACCCCACGTGGCTTTTTAATAGGGCCCGTGTGTGACAGAAAAGGTACTCCAAGGATAACAGGCTTGTCGCGCCCGATAGTCCATATTGACGGCGCGGTTTGGTACATCGCTGTCGGCTCTTCCTATCCTGGCTGTGCACAAGCAGCCAAGGGTGTCGGAGTTCACGCATTAAAAGGGATCGTTAGCTGGGTTAAGAACGTCAACAATAAACTAACGATTTCGTATCAAATCGCAACTATCAAAAACGCGGCGTTGCGTGCAAGTAATTGCATGAAAAATAAAATCAGCTCATATCGGGGGAGTCTTTCTCTCCAAAATAGAGGATGATAATCCCGAGGGAAGATGATTATCAAAATAAATAAATCATCCCCGTAGAGACTTTGATCTTTTCTCATATGGAAATAGGAACCGTCAGTTCTGACAAGATCAGGAGCTTTTAATTAGAATAAGCTAACACGCTGATCTCCTTTTTTAATAAAAGGATGAAGGTATAGTCCACTCTTTAACAAATAAATAAGTTAGAGGTTAAGTACGCGAGACAGTTTGTATGATATCTACTAGACGCGCAGTTGTCTGAGTGGAACGAGTTTTTAGTACGAGAGGAACGAAACTCGGGTGCCTCTGGTGAGCGGTTGTTATGTAGCAGGCCGCGCAGCTACGCACTAACGGATAAGTACTGAAAGCATCTAAGTACGAAGCCGTCCGCAAGACGAGACAACAAAGGCCGTCACAGAAGATGACGTTGATAGAGTTGATGTGTAAGATTCAAGGCAACGAGAATTTAAGCATGCAACTACTAATAGCCTCAATATCTTTTTGTAAACCTTTCCTGCCGCTCATTTTTTATAATATTTTCACACTAAATTAATTTATTTTCATTAGACTTATTTCCTGCTTACTTTAAACAATATCTAAAAAATTAATTTCTTTAAAAAATCGTCTCTTTACTTTCTTTTTTTCTTAAGTACAACAAACCAGATAATCGCCGCAATTATTATCAAAGCGATAGCAATAACTGCTAGAACCACACTAGAGGATATTTGCGATTCTTCTGTCTCAGGCGATAATTGTGGTTGTGCACTCTCGCTTGTTGAAACTTCTGTCGGAGCAGGCTCCTCGACAGGCTTTGCTTTTTCTCCGATTGCAAAAAAGCTAAACGAGTTTACTTTAACATTATAAATTTGATATGTTAAGCCCCCTCTTCCTATAGTTCCTCCGTCAGAAGTTGGTAGCTCACTCCATCCCCCGTTCACAAATTTATATACAGCAATATTATCTTTTGCTACGTTCTTTTCATTTAACCATGATGTTTCGACCTCAAATTGTATGCTAGATTCTTCCATCTTGCTTACGAGGTTTGTTGCATTTATTTCTAAATATCTATAAGTTGCCCCGTTTCTTTCTGTAACACTTGAAGGCTGTGTATCGTACTTTTTAAGAGTAATCTGAACATTATCTGCTTCTTCTTTAACTTGAATATTCATCTCTTTTATTCCATAACTAGCATCTAAAAATTGAACTTTGTTATCATCGCCTGGATAGAGTGTTCCTAAAATCTTTGTTGTTGTTTTTGAAGGTGTACTCGACGTTCCTCCGCTCCCAGAGCCACCGCTACCGCCAGAACTTCCACCACTACCTCCTCCGCCCTGTTCTACAGTATAACTTGCAGTTGCTGTAAAAGAGTTTCCCGCATAATCTGTAACAGTGCAATCAGTCGTACCAGTTCCACTTGATGAAGTTGGCGGTTTTCCACTATTCTTATTGCTTGTTGTTTTAACTCCAGAAGTTGCGTCACTTGCCGAACAAGTGCAAGTTATTGTATCTCCAGAATTAACTGTTGTTGGCGAGCAACTCAGAGACGCACTAGGCTGAGTATTATCAAATATAACTGTATGATGCCTTGCAGTGTTATTAAGATTACCTAAAGTATCATTAACAAATGCAGTTATATTATATATTCCATCCTTGAAGTTAGTTGAATTTATCTGAACACTCCAAGAGCTAGTTGAGCCCTCCCGCGTCGCAATGAATGTTCCATTTTGATTTCCAGTGCTGTTTGTTACATTAAAGAACACATACAAATTCGGTTCTTTGAATACAGCATCTACAATAGAAACATTTAATGTTAATGTCCCAGCAAGACTCAATTCAGAATGATTACTCGAAGTTAAATTAGCTCTTGCGTTCGAGGTAATATTAACATTAAATATCTCAGGAGAAGTATGGTCTAATCTTACAAAGACCGGTCCCACGCTGGCATTAACCTGAGTTGTTCCTGCGGCATTCGCTTGCGACCTATTAAATATCGAAACATTAATACTGTAATCTCCATCAAATGTTTTGTTTATTGTAATATTAACCCAGCATGATCCCAGCGTGCACGAACCAACTGCCGGACTTGCATTTCCAAATGGAAACGCGCTCCAGTTCCCTCTTGCATTGCTTGTAAAAGCAGAATTATTTGTGCTGAAGTAAACTGTAAGATTAACAGCATCTGTTATGTCGGTGGTATTAACATAGCTGACATTAATAAATATACTTCTTGTAAAGTTTTCGCTGCTGTTAGGAGATATAATAACAACTGCTCCCGAAACAAAGTTTAAGATAAGAATAGCAGTTATCACACCAAACAGCACCGCAAAAGAATACGCTGCAATATTTTTTCTGTTCATCATTCCTCTTTTTTACAAATTTATTATTCAATAATTTGTAATACATCTATAAATCCTTTTATTTATAAATCTTTCGTCTTTTAAATTTTTTTGTAAAAAATGCATTCCCGTCGGAAAATACAAATCTCTGCAAACAGTTACCCTTATAAACCCTGAATTTTTAATAATTCTGAGTCGGAGAGCTGACTTCGGAACTGTCCATTAAATTGGAAAGAACTGTTATGAGTTCTAGTTTTGAGGAAGGTCCGGGCATCCGTTGTTTGAAAGCAAGCAATCGTCGTGCGATTCATGAAAGTGAGCTGTCGTGAGGCAGAGCTCCAGAACAGAAACGGCACAGCCTTTCCCGAGCAATGAACTTTGCAGGAAGCTGAGAAGGAAAGGATTTGATGAAACGGCTGTCTTCGCTGATGCAAGAGCCATAGCCGCTCGCTAAGACAGATGTCAGCGCAAACTGTTCGTCCTCAACGAGGAAACGAAGTCTGACAAAACCTGGCCTACTCCGGCTCGTTTCTATTTATTGACTATTCAAAAACATTTAAAAGCAAAATAGAACTTATTTTTTTAAGGGAGTGTAGCTCAGTGGGAGAGCATGCGACTGAAGCTCGTAGTGTCGGGGGTTCGATTCCCTCCACTCCCATTTGGAATCGAAGACTGCAATTCGTCAGGAGTCGAAAACATTATATAATATAATAGTCTTATAGAATTAAGAGGTTTGGCATGGCTTCAAAAAAGAAAAAAGTAAAAAAGAAGAACTATTATTCCAAAAAATCAGTAAGAGGTTAGCTCTTAAGAAAATTCGGTATAGCGCATTCTTTCAGTTCATTTATTATATTGTCGGAATTAACTGGCATAACTATTCTAGAGACCAATCCATGCAGGCTGTAAGGAAGGCGAATTAAACTAATATTCCCTGAAGAAACCCAAGGATCAATCGGAAACCTCTTAAAATAACTAACAATTTTCTTGCGTTCTTTAATACTCAACAAAAACCCCTTTTTATCAAAAACATGAATATGGAATCCTCTTCCAGAATAAACTATTTCTACTCTCTCAAAATTAAATTTCTCCTTCAGCTCTTTTTTCATTTTCAAGCTCCAGTAATACGCTTTCTTTAAGCAAACCTGACAAACTTGTTTATTTTTTTCATGATTGCATCGAATATTATCAGAGTCTATATCGAACACAAGCTCCTGCGCTTTCCAATTCCTAAACTTCAATATTTTCATCTCTCTTTCGGGATTTTCATAATAATTCCTGTCATAATATACATCCTCTGGAATGTACTTCTTTATTTTCCTCTCCAATTCATAAAATCTAAAATAAAGCATATTCCCTTTCAATCTCCTATCAACAATAATCCCGCTTTCACTGCCAGCATCAATAGCACAGATTTGCGGAAAATTCACTCCATTTTCTTTAAACCAGTGTTTTACTTTTTTAATATCAAATTCAAACTCATAAAATTCTTTTCTTTCATCAAATGAAGAAACACTGAATTTATGAATATTTTTCATGCTAAAACTAATCACAATATTTATAAAACCTTTATGTTTTATATGAGAATGAAAAAAGAGGCTGAGAAAAAGCAATCTAATATAAAAGACAACGATAATAGCTACGGCATATCTTCGTCGACACTGGGCATTGTAAGCCTGATGCTTCTATTCTTTTTCCCAGGAGGCAGTTTAATTCTCTCCACAACTAGCCTGATCTTCTCGATTAAACAGAGAAAAATATCTCCAAATGGATGGAGCAAAGCAGGACTTATTATCTCAATTATAGGCTTAGTCCTAGCAATCTTGACTATTATTTCTAATATTCTGCTCAGTCAAAATCCAGAAATTCTAGCTAATGTAGTGAGTCAATCTGCAAATGCGCCTTAACAATATCAATGAAAAAAAAGCAGCGATAGAGCTTTCTATTGGAACAATTGTAGTCATAGTCCTGGCAATGACCATGCTTATTCTAGGAATAGTATTAGTAAGAAACATCTTCACCTTTGGAATAGACTCAACAGATACTTTAAATGATAAAGTCCAGGACCAAATAACAGCCCTGTTCACTGAAGAACAATCTAATGTTGTTGTAAGGCTTGGCTCTGATAAAACAGCAAAGATAAGAGCAGGAGATTTATTCAATGTTAATTTTGGAGCCCGTCTTAGTGAGGGAGGAGCATTAACAAGAAGAGAAGATTTAATTTACACGCTAAAAGCAGATAAAAATTCAAGGGACAATTGTATGGACAATCCCTCTATTGGCGAAAACAAAGTAGAAAAGTTCTTTAAATATGATTTTGATTCTACAATAAACTTTGATAGAACAGATGGGAAGTCTGTTTTCGGGACAATAGAAATATCAATTCCAGACGGAACTCCTTCATGCACCCAAAAGATATTCATTGATGTAAAAGACAATAGAGCTGGCTCAGTTAGCAGCCCAGTAGGAAGTGACTATTTCATAATTGAAGTAACACAGGGTGGCATATTCTCTTAGGAACCTTAAAACTTAAAAAGGAGCTATCTTTTCTTTTTCTATGGACACAGTTGAAATAATAGGAGACTATAAAAAATACAGATGGTTTTTTACACTATCAGGAAAATTAGTTGTAGGCGGAAAGTCAGCTATGCAGAATGAAGAGCTTCTTAAAAGATTAAAGCGTCAAGCCATGAATTTTACACTAATGCATACTGAATCTCCAGGAAGCCCATTTTCAGTTATCCTCTCAGATAAAATAACAAAGAGTGATATCGAAGAAACAGCAGTTTTTACCGGTTGTTTTAGCAGGGAATGGAAGCGTCTAAAGAAAGAAACAATAATTCACATATTCGCTCTATCCCAACTTTATAAAACAAAGAAGATGGGGATAGGAACCTGGGCTGTGAAAGGCAAAGTAGAGAGAAAGATTGCTCCCTTGGAATTATTCTTGACAAAACAAAAGAATATATTAAGGGCTGTTCCAGAAAAAACGCTAAAGACAAAGAAATACCTTTTAAAAATCACGCCTGGCAAGATTGATAAAAAAGATATCTTGCCGAAAATCCAGCTTGAAATCGCAGAGCATTTAAACCAGGAAGAATTATTATCTGCCTTGCCTTCAGGAGGAATATTCATATCAAAAAAATGAAACAAGGTCTAGCGAAATTCCAGATAGGAAAAAACGGCGTTACAGAGGGGGTAATAGAATCCTTAAATTTGGCTTTTAAAAACCACAAACAAGTTAGAGTCTCATTATTAAAATCTTCTCTTAGAGACAGAAAAAAGAGGATGGAAATAGCTTTAGAGCTGGAGAAAAAACTTCCAATTAAATGCAGTTATCGGATAATAGGTTTTACTGTCATAATAAGAAAACTAAAGTAACATTTATAAGCCCAAATTTTAACTACCTAATATTAACATGGCTGATATAAGAACAGTTGAAGCTGGAAAATATAATGCCCTGCTAGCAGATGCCCTGAAGAAGTCAGAGCTCTTTGAGAAACCATCATGGGTTGATTTTGTTAAAACTTCAACACACAAACAAAGACCAAACATAGAGGAAGATTTCTGGCATAAAAGAGCGGCTAGCATATTAAGACAAATTTACATAAAAAAAATTGTCGGTGTTGAAAGACTAAGAACTCGCTACGGCGGAAGAAAAAACCGTGGCTCAAAGCCGCCTGAATTTAGAAAATCCGGAGGTAAAATTATTAGAACAATATTACAGCAGGCAGAAAAATCTGGGTTGATAGAAAAAGCTAAAGAAGGAAAAAAAGCAGGAAGAAGATTAACTCAAAAAGGCAGAGAATTTCTAGAGGGTGCTATAAAATGACCAAGCACTATCAAAAAAAAATCAAATTAGGCGTCCGCAATAGAAGAACAAAATGGGCTCCTGTCTGGGCAGTTCTAAGAAAACATGGGCCAAAGAAAAGAGTTCATCCCTCGCAAATCACAAAACACAGACGACACTGGAGACGAACAAAACTAAAGATTAAACCAAGAAGAACACCAAAGAGGCATTTAGGATAAAATGGCAGAAACACAAATACTTGAGCGGGAATACATAATACCTCTTAGAAGAGAATGGAGAAAAGTAGCGAATTACAGAAGAGCAGGCAGAGCAGCAAAATTCATAAAGAAATTTATAGCCCGCCATATGAAAGTCCCGGACAGAGATGTTTCCAAAGTCAAGATTGATACTTATCTAAACAATGAGATATGGTTTAGAGGAAGAAAAAAACCTCCTGCAAAAATAAAAGTTAAAGCAACAAAAGAAAAAGACATTGTCAAAGTGGAATTAGCAGAGACTCCGGAATACGTGAGATTCCTTAAGCTAAAGCACGAGAAGCGGCACAAACAATCCGGGAAACCAGAGATAAAATCTCCTGTTAAAGAAATAAAAGAAACAGAAGAGAAGAGCGAAAAAAAAGAAGAAGAAAAAGAAAAAGAGCAGGCAGTTGCAGAAGCAAGGCAGTTGGAAGCTAAGCAGGAGGCAAAAACACTTAAACATCTAACAAAAATAAAAGAGCCGAAGATTCAGAGAAAAGCTCTTAAAAAATAAGTCTTAAATGCCAGATATAAAAGAACTAAAAAAAGAAACTCTTTCAAAAGCAAACCCGGAAAAAGCGAGAATTCTAAAAACATTCTTCAAGACAGGAAAAGGTGAATACGGCGAAGGCGACTCATTCCTGGGAATTACAGTTCCAGAATCAAGAAAAATAGCGATAAAATATTCACATCTCTCTTTAAGTGATATAAACGAGTTACTAGAATCAAAAATTCACGAAGAAAGACTGGTAGCTCTGTTAATCTTAGTTAATAACTACAAAAGCTCTCAGGAAAAAGAAAATATATTTAACTTCTATCTTAAAAACACAAAATACATCAACAACTGGGATTTGGTTGACCTCTCAGCAGATAAAATAGTAGGAGATCACTTAATTAACAAGGACAAGTCAATTTTATACAATCTCGCCAAATCAAATAATATTTGGGAAAGGCGCATTTCAATAATATCAACATTCCATTTTATTAAAAACAATCAATTTGATGACACATTAAAAATATCAAAAATTCTCCTAAACGACACACACGATTTAATACACAAGGCAGTTGGCTGGATGTTAAGAGAAATAGGAAAACGCGTCCAAGAAGTTGAAGAGCATTTCCTAAAACAGCATTACAAGCTCATGCCAAGAACAATGCTGCGTTATGCAATTGAAAAATTTCCTGAAGAAAAAAGAAATGCTTATTTGAAGGGAGCAGTTTAGCTCAACAGCTCAAGTTCGCTAAAGCCGTAAGCCCGCCCGCATTTGCCGCACTGCAAACCATCCTCGCGTTCTTTAGAAGAATAAAAATGCTCCAAGCTATCAAGAACATCTTTTTCGTATGTGCTCTCATTATGAACAACTAAATGTCTTCTTGGACATGTATATCTAGTATTTTCTACCAAGTTTTTCATGCAAATAAGAACGAAAGGGCTTAAAAATCATTTCGTATTTCCAATTATAGTCAAGGACATTACAAATTGAACAATTGTGCCTTGACTCTCAAGGGAAAAACATACTATTTTGTTCAATCATTTATGTTTTTCACTATACATATTCCTAATTCAGAGAAAAGAAAGAGCTCAAGAAAACATTTAAATAGTAGATGTGTATATGAAATACACAAGGAATGCACATAAAAAAATGGAGCAAAATACTGTATCAGCAAGAGTAACTTTAAATGAATATACTAATAAAGTACTTGGAGTTCTAAAAGCTAAATATGGCTTAAAAGATAAATCAGAAGCAATAAATAAATTTATTGAGATTTACGGAGAAGACGTTGTTGAGAATGAGGCTAGTGATGAATACTTAAAGAAAGTTATAGAAATTACTGATAGACATATGAAGAAATATGGAAAAAGAAAGATGAGTCTCGTTGAATTGGACAGGCTTACTGAATAAAATGTTTGAATTTGACTTAACAGACGAATTAAAAATAAAATTAATAAAAATATCAAAAAAGGATAAGAAAAAATCTGAAATAATAAATAAGAAAATTAAAGAAGTAATAAATTCGGATTCTATTTCAGTCGAGCATTATAAAAATTTACGTTATGATTTAAAAGAATATAAAAGAGTACATATTGACAAACATTTTGTTTTAACATTTAAAGTTAATATTCCAAATAATTTTATTCTCTTTGTTGATTTTGACCATCACGATAATATTTACAAAAGAAAAAGGCAAGGAAGTTCATCTTAGTTTAAGTATAGTCTAAGACTTTGAAAATTGAGCAAATATGTCTTGGACTATTAGCGGAAGACTAAAAAGCTGCTCAAATATTTTTGTCTTCTGCTATAATTGCGGGACGTTGAACTTAAGATTAAATTTACCCGGAGAAAAGCTCGCTTTAATGTCGTGGACAGACTTGACTAATACATATAATAAGAATGACAGGGCTTTAAAATCATTCTGCCAGTATACAAAGTAATTTCTAAGTAGTTACAAATAGAAATGTTTAAATATTCATCCATCAAACTAAAACCATGACAAAAGCAATAATAAGACGAGGAAGAGAAAGAACAGAAATAGATATTCTTTATTCAGACGGAATACTAACAGCAGTTTATCCATTCTACGGTCCTGCAAATGCTAAAACTTTGAGAGAGCAAATAAGACAAGATAATTTGCAAGAGCCAACCTCAAAAGAGTTAGCTATCTTCGCAGAAGCTATGTATGGAGGAGGAGAAAGAGAAGAGCAAGAAGTAACAGAAACAATGAGAGAAAATTATTTTAGAGGGTTTACCGGAATTTTATATGTTCCGAAAACACAATTAGCCCATTTCATTGACTATCCTGAATTTGACGAAAATAGTGAAATAGACACGCAAAATCTATTATTAAGACTCAGAGATAGTTACGCGCAAGTTCCTTTTAAGTATATTAGACCTGGCGTAATTGAATGGACGCAAGTAGCAAAACATCCTTACATTCAAGCATGGGCTCATGGAGAAGAAGGTGCTGAAAGACTCGCAGAGCTTACATCAAAACATCCAGCAAAAACGACATATATTTGTGTTCCAAATTTATCAAACATGAAAGAACCAGAAGCAAGACTCGCGTCATTGGGCTCCTACTGGCACGACTATGGGCTCGGCGTCCGTGGCCTCGTCGGTGGCGACAGCGGTTACGATTATGCTTTTGGGGTGCGTCGTGAAGGCGCGAGAGCTGGCGGGGTCGCGCAAAAAATTTGACTCATAAGACACCAAAGAAACAATTTTAAAAGCAATAGAAAGCGCCGGCTTTCAGGGTGCAGTGGAATCAATCCTAAAAAAATTAAGATAAATTTATTAACAACTTCTTTCTCTCAAAAATGTCTTAGTAGACTCGCCAAGAGTTGAGCTAAGGCCGCACGCCAGTTTATTAGTGCTTTACAAAAAGACAGTAAAATTCAATCGCGACAGCAATCAGTAAACAAATAAAAACCAGCTAGCTTGGGATATTCGACCGTCGGCATTAGAGTTGACCAAATTCCTGTTCCTAGCGTTCAAGTCGGAATTCCTGTTCCGAATGAGCACACAAGCTGGCTTATCCATAATCATTATTCACTGCAACTTGAGCGTTCGCGAAAGGGCTTCCCACACACCTTTTATAGCTACCAGCTTTTGTTGCTGCATTTTATCGGCTTTCACCTTATGAATAAGCTGTAACCCAAGTTGACGCCTTCACTAGCCTATTCTGGGAATAGGTTTCCTCACGTCAAAGCCAGGGTATTCATAAATTGAAAAAATACTTTATAGGATTTATTGTTATGGATAATACACAAAAGATACACAATATTATAATGTGTATTCACTAAATAGTTACACTAACAGAAAGGTTTATAAAGTACGATTTCACACTATTTTACAAGATGAAACAAAAACTAAGTATTACGATAGAAGAAGAAACTATTAAATTGTTAGACGATGTCATAAAAGGTGGAGTATTTAGAAACAAATCTCATGCTATTGAGTTTAGTTTAAATAAAATATTGAAGGAGAAAGAAAATGGCCAATAAAAAGGATACATTACAGGATAAAGTGCAGGGATTATACGGAAGAATTAGTCAGGACTTTTATTTAAATAGAGATGATTTTGAAGCTAATGGTCAGAGATATAATTCTGCTTTACTTTTAGGAACATTAACAGAGTTGAACAAAGGGAATATGCTTTTATTTGGAGAGTATGGTGGAGGTAAAACAACTTCTGCTGAATATCTTAACGCAGTGTTCAATGGTTTGCCATTAGACTTAGTTAAGAGAGTTGCAATTAGAGGTAATCCTCAATTAACAGAAGAAAAAATGGTTGGTCGTCCACATTATGGTAAAATGCATAAAGGAGAGGAAGATGTTGTTTGGCAACATTTTGTAATGATTGGACCTAAAATATTTGACGAGTTTAACAGAATTCCAGAATCTAATCAGGCAGTTGTTCTTAACGGAGTTGATAGAGGAGAATGGAATTACTTAAATGATTTTGTATCAACTGGAAGACAACCATTTTTCGCAACTTGTAATTATGCTGATAGAGGAAACAACGGTTTAATTCCTCCTATTTTAGATAGAATTGACGTTGCTGTTGAATCTGGATTTCCAGGAGTTATGAACGCTTTACACATAGCACAAGATTATCACAATGATAAAGATGAAATTTTAAGAAATCCCGAACTTACAAGAAAAGCTTTGGCTATTCTTAATTCTGGCAAGTCCTACGAAGAAGCGCAAAAGGAATTAGAAACGATAGTGCAACAGCAACAGACAAGATTAAGAGATGCCGGATTTTCTGTTTTAAGTGAAGAAGACAAATCTAAAATTGAACAAGGAGTTAGAGGAGTTGTCCTAGACAGAGATGCAGAACAGTATTTTGCGTTTTTAGTTTCAGAGATGAATTCATCCCCAAAATACGGACAGAAGAGAAGTATTGATAATCCAGAAGGAGACAAACAAAATGGTTTGTACCTTAATGCTACTTTTGCAGGAAGCGGAAGTAGAAGGGAAGAGAAATCTTTAATTAGATATGCAAAATCTTTAGCATGGTTGCAAGGCGAGGGAGAAGTTAATTTAGACCATATCAGTCAAGTAGCTCCTTATGTATTGTGGCATAGAGTAAGATGGACACCAGAAACTGAACAGACATTTAGAGATTCGGACAGAAAAGACCCCTTAGATTTGCATATTGCAAAAACGCTTTTGGGAGATGGAACAAGTGAAATGCCCGGAGTTAAGAAAAGATATTCTGAAAGTCAAGCTAATTATCAAAGAGTTATTGATTTAGCAGGTCACGGAAAAATAGACCAAGCAGTGCAAGAAGCTAAAGAATTTTATGCAGATGGTAGAGGACATCCAATCTTCTTAGATACTCTTAAGGATTTGGGAGGGAGATAAGATGCCTAATCCACGATTCTTACAAACGGCGGAACGTTGGAAAAATCAGGCACCTCCAGAAGAGAGAAATAGGGTTGAAAAAACCAAAAGAGCTGTGGACACGCAAGATTTAGATTATTTTTTCCTAGGCGGCAAGTTAGGAAAGGAAACACATGACTTGATTGTAAAGAAATATGGAGCAGATAGTCCTTTCGTCACGCAGAACGTGGTATATGATAAAAACGTTGGATTAATAAAAGGTTCAAAACTTGGATACATTATTGCTTTAAATGAATTTCTTCCAGATGGGATGAGAACTTCAACTTCTTATGATTTACAAAAAGCAATAGATGGGAAAAAGGTTTTCCAAAAAGGAACTTATGAAGATTTAGGATTGGTTTTATATAACGAATCGGGAATGAATGAATATTTAGCAAGGGATTTGGCAGGACAAATTAAAGATAGACAAGAATTAAGATTTCCGGCACTAATTAATCTAACAGGATTGAAATTAAGATTTGAGAATAAGGCTCCAAATGGAATAGCTTTTAATTTAGGAGACGAATCACAAATAATCTACGCCCCAATTTTATCTTGCTCTAATGATAGAAAAAAGTTTTCAAAATTAGATGGAGATGGACTTCCTATTTTTGAAGATAATGGAGATCACACTTTTTATGCTGGGAGTTCTGGTTTGAGTGTGCTCTTTCGGGACAGGTATTCCGACTTGTACGCTAGGGACAGGTATTTGGTCTACTCTAATGCCGACGGTCGGGTACTTGTTTGCCGCGAAGCGGCGCGCTCGAAATCTGGAGGTAAATAGAATGCCAAATCCTAGATTTTTACAAACAGCTGAAAGATGGATGAATAAAGATATTCCAGCAGAAAAAACAAAACCAACTAAACCAAAAACTTCTCAAGTAGTTGGCACAAATCTCGTTTTTCCTGATAGTGTTCCTGAAATTTATAGATTTAGTTATGATGGGCAACATAAAGAATTTTATCAAGAAGTTATAGCAAAGGCTAACGAATTGCTTAGAGGAACTCAAATAGAGATACCAACAGGAAAATCTGGCGAGGTTCAAAATATGTATCCTCTAAAAAGATTTGGATTAATCACAGCGATATACAATAATCCTCAATTAAGAAATCATAACCTATGGCCAATCACCCCAACTCAATCTGAGCATTTATTAAAAGCAGGAGTGTTAACAAATAACGAAGACTATTGGGAAGGTTTAGGTTTAATTTTGTATGACAGAAGTGAGAGCGGAGAAAATCCACAAGAAGCAAAGGCTCTTTATGATTCACTAAAGAAACATAGACAAGATTTAGGTTTAAGTGCTAGTGATTTAGAACAAAGATTAATTATTGTTAGTCCAGGATTAGAAAAAGATTCTTCAATGCCACAAGGAGTTAAACCAATAATTCTACCAGGAATAACTCAAGCATATACCCATGAAGTTTTAGAGAAAGTTGGAGAAGACCATAACTTTGATGGTTATGGTTTGAAAGGTGGACTCCCATTAATTAAACAACTTGAGAAAGGAGATAGGACTTTATACATGCCTGATGAAACAGAAGACATTGGTTTGCGTGTGCTCGTTCGGGACAGGGGTTCCGACTTGTACGCTAGGAACTGGGGTTTGGTCAACTCTAGTGCCGACGGTCGGGTAAATTTCGCGCCGCAGGCGCGTACGCCGAAAAAATAGGAGTTCAAAATGAC
>ERZ1292623.3318-Hain-H51-01um-R1-3318-length-13785-cov-7_pt1 | contig 13785 bp, 16 predicted proteins | sample MGYA00564398_ERZ1292623 | MGnify/ENA primary metagenome ERZ1292623 (study PRJEB36523, sample SAMEA6512633) | groundwater metagenome | collected 2019-01-07 | study: AquaDiva: Metagenomics assemblies of 32 groundwater samples
ATGCATCAATGTGTAAATTGCTCTACTGTTTATCCTAATGCTTCTAAGGAACTATTGGATGGTTGTAGTAAGTGTGGTGGAAGATTCTTTTTCTTTATTCGCGATGATCAATACCATCGTATTAAAGAGGAAAAAGAGGCTAAGTTCCTTCTTGAGTTGAAAGATGACGAGAAGCAACAGATTGAAGAAGATGTTAGAGAAATTATGGAAATGGAGGACGATGAAACTCCAGTAATTCTTGATTTGGAATCTGTTAGAATTTTAGGTCCTGGAAAGTTTGAAATTGATGTTGTGAATTTATTTAATAAAAAAAGGCCCATTGTTTACAGATTAGAAGAGGGCAAGTATATAATTGACCTTGATTCTACTTTTGAGAGGCATGGTAAGTTGTAACAAATAGGTAACACAATTCATCCCTTAGTTAAAGTAATGGGATTTCTTGATTAGGTTTTAACTTTGAATCATATTAAATTTATGATTAAACAATCCATTTATCATTATTACCCATAATTTATCAATTTATTATCATTAAAACATCCAAAAAGGTTTTTAATGGCATTTTAAAAACCTTTTAAAATACTGAATTCTTATAGATTAAATGAAAGAGGTTATGAAAGAGATTTTGAAAGAGGCTCTAGCTGATATAAAAATCACTAGTGATGAGAAAAAAGCGATAACTTCTATTTCTAAAGATGTTGTTGAAGAGTTGAATAGAAGAATCAAAAAAAAAGGCATAGAGGCTAGTGTGTTTATTGGAGGGAGTCTTGCAAAAGATACAATTGTTAAAAATAAAATATTTGATGTTGATATTTTTGTCAGGTTTAATCCTAAATATAGTGAAGAGGCAGTAAATAAATTATTTAGAAAGATATTCTTTTTTTTCAGAGTTAAAGGGCATAAAATAAAACTTGTTAAAATGCATGGATCAAGAGACTATAGGAGATTGATTTTTAAGGCCCATGAAGGGATTGAAATTGAAGTTATACCTGTTTTAGCAATTAAAAAACCTGAAGAAGCAAGAAATGTAACTGATATGTCTTATTTTCATGTTAATTATGTAAAATCAAAGCTTAGTAAAAATAAAAAGCTGGCAGATGATATAATACTTGCAAAGGCTTTTTGTCATGCTAGCAAGTGTTATGGGGCTGAATCTTATATTAAAGGATTTTCAGGATATGCTCTTGAACTTTTAATTATACATTATAAAGGTTTTGAAAATTTTCTTACTGAGTTAAAGAATCAAAATGGAAAGCTTATAATTGATCAGGAGAAAATGTATAAAGATCATTCTGAGGTTATTGAAAAAATGAATAAATCCCGACTAGATTCTGTAATAGTCTTAGTTGATCCTACATATAAAGAAAGAAATGCTGCTGTTTCTCTCTCAAATGAAACATTTAATTTATTTAAGAGAGCTGCAAATAAATTTTTAGAAAATCCTTCTCTTGAAGCATTTATTCAGAAGAAGCTTGATATTACTTCACTAAGAAAAAAAGCTCATGAACTTGAAGGTATTTTCTTAAAACTTGAAGTTAGTACAGATAAACAGGCAGGAGATATTGCCGGAACAAAGCTGTTGAAAATGTATAGTTTAATCAATAGACAGATTGGAGATTATTTTGAGGTTATTGGAAGAGCATTTGAGTATCATGAAAGTATCAATAGAGCTTATTTCTATTATGCTTTGAATAAGAAAAAAGAAAGACTGATTAAAGGGCCTAAATTAATATTCAAAGAAGCTGTTGAAAATTTTAAGAGAGTTCATCCTGTCTGGCATATAAAGAATGATGAAATTTATAGTGCAAAGCCAACAGATATAACTCCTAAACATTTTGTAGATGAATTCACAAGCAGGTATAAAAAGACGATAAGGGAAATGGGCGTTACAAAGATAATAATAGTTGAAGATTAGTTAAGCTGCTGCATCTTGTTTTTTTCTTTCTTCAATAACTTGACTTTTTAATTTATCTTCTTCGTCTAATTTACCATTATTAAAAATATGAAATTCAAAAATTAAATCTCCAAACATATCATAAATTCCTTGTTCTAAACTCTGGAAAATTCTTTCTTCAGGATTTGTAGGTTTATCATATCTTACCGTTAATTCTGATAATCCGGATCTTAAGAAATTACTTGCAGAACAACTTTCAAAATGACAATTTGATCTATATCCTAAAATAACTTCATATCCCTTCCCTCCTGGAATTGCATAAGATTTGATATCTAAGGCAGGGTTTTCAGGAATTTCAAAAGAAGGACTTGCTGAATAAAATAATTTTGAAAGAGGTGAATTTGGGAGATTCATTTTAATAATATTACTTTCCGTTAGGTGCTTTCTTCATAGCCAAATCAAATAAAGAAGTTAAAGCATTAACAAAGAATTCGCTTGAAAACCATACAGCTAACTGGTCTTGATTTTCAGCTGTTTCATTTAACATAAATAAAATTTCTTTTTTATCAGCTACATAAAATGAGGCATTTATATCAATTTTCTTTGATTTTAGCCCTAACTTGTCAGAAATTGCCTTTATATCAGCATCAGTTCCATTAAGAGCAAGAGTTATCTTAACTCCACTATCTGATATTCTTTTAAGTATTGGTTCAAGAAGTTTAGTTCTCTTTTTTAATTCAGCTGATGTAGCGCATATAATTATGTTGTCTTTTGCAAGAGTTAAAACATCTGCAATCTGGCTATTAATATTTGTTCTTCCCCTTATTGTACTTGAAATATCTTGCTTTCTTATCATTTCAGTTTTTGTAGAATGAAGTGTTTCCAGTTCGTGATATTCTTTTGTATCTTTTATGTTAGAAAGCATGCTTATTTTATCATTCATTTCTTCAACTGTATTTTTTTTAAGCTTTTCAATAACAACTGTTGGTTTAACTGCAAGGTATTTAACCGGTTTTCCTATTTTCTGCATTGCAAATCCTTGTTTTTCAAGACTTTCTAAAACATCATATGTTCTAGATCTAGGAACTCCAGAAAGATCTGCTATTTCTCCGGCACTTGCCACTCCTTTTGTTAAAAGAGCAAGCCAGACTTTAGTCTCATAAATATTCAGACCAAAATGGTCCTTCACTTTATTAACAATTTCTGGTTTAAACATCATTTTATTGATCTTCCTCACTTTCAATTCTATAATTATTAGTTATTAATGTATCTCTCATTAATTTAAAATTTGGTTCGATTCCGGGTTCATAAGTTGCAATAACATTAGCTTGTTTTTTTGAGTCTCCTCTTACTACTTCAATAGATGGTGTAGCCTCATGAGCCCTTGTGAAATTAGTATATAATCTATTCGCTAAACCTCTCATTTCTGGACCTTTAATTGGTAGGTTTTTTTCACCTTTGTCTCCAGCAAGATAAGACGGTAATATTCTTTCTGGCTTTGATACAGTGATCATATGTTTCTTATAATGTTCCATTTTCTTAAAAGTGTATTAACTAAATAGCAGTTACAGTCATTTATAAAGCTTTCTGTTTGTTACTTTTCACTAGTAAGGACAAGAGTTAAAAACCTAAACTGGTGTAAAATATCATGGAATTTGTAATAAAGAAAGACTTTTATGCTGACTTGATAAAGAGATTTGACTCGTATTTAAAATGGAGTATTGGCGAATATGAAATGGTAAAACTTCAAAGACTATCTCTCACAGTAGATCATTATTATTCTAGAGAGAAAGCTGAAGTTGAATGTTCTTCCGATGATGATCTTGCTTATCAAGAGGTAAATTTTGGGATTGATAGCTATTATGGATATATTAATTGCATTGGAGGTATTCTTTCTGAAATAAAAAGGAAAAGACTAGCAAGAGAATATAAAAACCGTCCGGATAATGATCTTTTACTTAGAGAATCTGGTGCTTTCAGAACATTAGTCAAAGAGTATAATCTAGCTATTGATGATGTTAGAGATTTAGAAGATAAACTATCTGAACTTAGATCAGATATTTCACAAGGTAAGCAAGAGCAATCCCTACGAACAATCCAGCTGTAATAAATGGCATTGCCGGGTAGAATTTTCCCTTCTTAGCTAAAGTAAATAATCCTAACAAAGCAATTGTTGCACATAAGCTTACTATTAATGCAGGTATAAACCCTAATGTATAAAATATTACTCCTGCAGTTATTATTGGGAATACGACATCTCCTCCACCAAGAATTGCTACGCTTACTTTCATTTCTTTATTTTTAAGAGATTTAGATTTTGTTTTTGAAAGTTTAGCTTCTTGAACCATTGCTTTTTGTTTTTTATTAAGATAAGGTAAGAAAAATCCTGCAAATACTTTCATTTCCTGTATCTGGAATTTAGCCATCTTCTGCATAAGTCCAGAGTGCCAGACAGCCCAGATATCATAAACTGAAATAATAACTAATAAAAGAATTATAGACCAGACATTTAATAGCGGAATAAAAACAACTGAAATTCCAGGATATATAAAAAGTTCTGTTAAATTGTGGACAATCATATTTTGCTTGAAAACTTTGAAAATTGCAAGAGGTATAGCTATTATTAAGGCTATTATTGAGGAAATAAATGTAGATGGTAATAAATATTGAAGAGGGGCATTAAATGAAATTCCCAAAACTAAGACAACTACAACAAAAAACCAGAGTTTCATAAATAATGCTGCTTTTAATTTCGTAAGAAGAAATACAAAAAGAATAGCTATTACAAATGCGATTAACAAGGAAACTAGAGAAGTATCTTTATCTATATCTTTTGCAGGTTCCATTCCATATGGAATAGGATTTGTTGTAACATTTTGAAGCGTTCCATTAATTTCAATTTGTTTTACATGAGGCATATAAGCATAAATGACAGCAAGGCCAATAAACTGCGTAACTAGAAACATGATAATAAGAATTGCTGTGACTTTTACGTTGTGCTTCACTTTTTTACCTCTTTATTTAATGTTCTGATTAACCAAAATGGGTTTTTAAAAGTTCGGAAGGTTTAAAAATGAGGTATTAAGATGATTTTTATGGAATTAATAGAATTAGAAGAAAGAATTGCTGAAAGAAAAGTAGCTGTAGAGGTTGAACTATTAAACAGACATCTTCAAATGTTAGGCAATGGAGCTAACATACACAGAATTCCAAGCGATAGAAGTGTATTAATTGGTATTGATTGTTTTTTATTTGGAAATAGAAAAGAAAAAATTACATTTAGAGAATTGTCAGAGTATCATCCTGACCAATATGACAGGGCAATAAATGTTTTAGCAAAGGCTGTTGAGCTTTATGGCTGGGCTGTTTAGATGAATCATTTTAAGATTAATTATAGATATTTAAGAGAAAGGGCAGATACTTTGATAGAAGGAGAGATGAAAGGATTTCAATTAAGACTTTATGATTTTTTCTATGATTCAAGAAAAGGAACTTATAATTTTAGTTTAACAAAAAGGATGCAAGCTCAAAATATGGAATATGAAAGTTCTACCCCTGAAAATGAATGGGAATATAATAGATTTGAAAGAAGTAGAAAAACTGCTTTAATTGCTTTTATTTTATTAAATCCATTGAAATTTATGAAAGTTAAAAGTATTGAAAAAAAGTGTGAAGAATGGGAAGCAAGAGAAAGACCTTAAGTTTTACTTCAATCTTAAAGTTTCCAGATTTCTTGGAACATTTGTTTCAACTTTTTCAATTTTATACAGAGTTGACGCTAGGTCAAGAGATTTTGAAACTTCACCATGATTTATTATAATTCTTTTTGGTTTTGGCTTGCAGTTTTTAATAAAATTAATTAGCTCTGTTCTTCCTGCATGAGCTGAAAATCCATCTAACTTATTTACCTCAAGATTTATTGGTATTGACTCGCTGTTTTCTGATCTAATTTCTTTAAGTCCTTCTTGAACTTGGCGACCGAGAGAACCAACTCCCTGATAACATACAAAAATTATTGAATTTCTTTGATTGCTTGCAAAATGTTTGAAATATTCAACAGATGCTCCTCCAACCAACATACCCGATGTAGCAAGAACAACACAAGGGCCTCCTTCAATTACCTGCTTTCTTTCCTGAGGAGAACCAACTCGTTTGAAGACCTCTGAAACAAATGGATTTTTGTCCTGGAAAATTTGTGCTTTCACAGACTGACTTAAATAATCTGGATATGCTGTATGAATAGCATTAATATCCCAAATCATTCCATCAATATAAACAGGTATTGGTGGCAACTTGCCGGATTTTATTGCATCATCAATTATAAGCATTGTTTCCTGAGCTCTTCCCAATCCCAATTCAGGAATTAAAACTTTACCTTCTCTTTCAATTGTTTTTTTAATTATTTCTAATAATGCAGCTTCTGATTCACTTCTGGGAGGAAGAATATCATTTTTTCCCCCATAAGTTGATTCAATTATTACTGTTTCAACTCTTGGGAAATTTGTAACAGCTGGATCTAAAAGACGAGTTTTCATATATTTTATATCAGCTCCATACAATAAATTATGAGCTCCGTTTCCAATATTAATATGAACCATTGCTGACCCTAATGCATGCCCGGAATTATAGAAAGTAATTCTAACATCTGGAGTAATATCTGTTACTTCATTAAAATTCAAGCATATACTATGCTTAACCATTTCCTTAATATCTGTTGAATTAAATATTGGTGCTGCTGCCTGTTTATATGCAACTCCAATGAAATCTAGTCCAAGAAGAGCTGCTATATCTCTAGTTGGATATGTCAGATATACTGGCCCTTGATACCCCATTTTATACAAATAAGGAATTAGGGCACAATGATCGAGGTGAGCGTGGCTTAGAATTACTGCATCTATATTTGCAATATCAAATTCTGGAACATCAAAATAAGGGAATCTTTCAGCACCATGAGATGCAACATCTACACCACAATCAAGAAGTATTTTTGAAGTTGGAGTTTGCAATAATAAACAACTTCTGCCGACTTGGCGACCAGAACCTAACATTGTAAGTCTAACCCATTCTTCTTTCTTTTCATTAGACCAGTCTTTGTATATTTTTTTTCCAACATCATTTAGAAATTTTCTTCTGTAACTATTATTTGCATATAAAACCTCTCTAATGTTTTCAGTTATCTTGCTTGGAATTGATGAGCTTCTCTGAACTTGTGGTATCCATAAAGTTTTATTTTTTATATCTTGCAATATTGAACCTTGTTTTCCAATTACAAGGCCCGGTTTCTTAGCTTCAATTATAACAACGCTTCTTGCATGATCAAATATGATATTTGTAAGTTCTGCATCTACTGGAACTACTTCTTCAATTGTTTTTTTTGTCTTGTCCTGGCTTTCAAGAAGTTTTTCGTCAGCTCTTAACTCTATTCTTTTTTTGAATTTATTAACAAGCTCTTTTATTTTCGGCTCAGCTTCTCTAAAAAAATCAGCATCATCTGTATACAAAACAATATTTGCTCCTTCAAAGCCTGCTTCAACAATACTTTTAGGTAGTTCTTCTGTTATACTTTTTAAGATATCCATGCGTAAAGAACCTAGGTTCCAAGAGAATTATTAATTCTCTGGTTCCCGAGAACTGGCAAGTTCTCTAGGACTTTGACGCATCAATCTCCTAATATTGTGCATCAAATTTCCTTTCATTTTATTTAGATTAATATTCATTTTAATTTATTAGACAAATAATACTGCTATATTTTTACTTAATTTAGATAGTTTGATTAGTTTTATTTTAATTATTTAATATCATATTAAAATTCACGTTTAGAATTTTATTTGTTTAAATCAATATAATTATTTATAAACTGATTGAATTTCCTGACTTACAACTTTCTTAACTCCTTCTTTAGTCAGAGTATAAATATCAATTCCAAATCCGCTTCCTGTGTCTCTTTGAGTAGAAGCTTTTAGACATTCAATTGCAAGCTGAACACCATCTTTAACTTTAATATCTTTTCTATATCCTCTTTCTAAAACTCCAAGAATATACGGCATTCCACTTGAAAAGTTAGCGTCGTAGTCTTTAACTTCAATTATTCCTCCAGCTGGTTCAATAGTATAAATGTGAGAAGATCCATCTTCATCAACTCCAGCCACTAAAGTTCCCACAATACTTGGAACCATTGAAGGTTGTCTTATTCCTCTGTATGTAAGCATTGCAAGAAGATTTGCAGCTTCTTTAACACTTGAAAGTCTTTTATTTTTTATCTCTTTAATTCTAAGTTCTGCTATTAAAAGCTTTAGTGTAAATTGTGCGTCTGAAACACTTCCAGTTGTTGCAACTAAAACTCTTTCATTAATAGGAAATATTTTTTGGAAGTTTTTATCAACAACTAGATTTCCAGCTGTTACTTTTCTATCTGCTCCAAGAATAACTCCGTCTGTACATACAATACTTACTAGGCTAGTTCCTGTTTTAAGCATTGAATCTTTTATTTCTTTATTACTTTCCATCATTTTACAGAACAATCTTATAATAATCCCTCAAGAATTTACAATATTTCTATAAGTTAGATATTTATAAATGTTTCGGACAAAAAGCTTATTGTCTGGTAGAGTTTTTAAACTCAAAATAAGTCTATTTTTATGGAATCTTATAGAGATATTGAATATATTGTTATGCCCAGAAAGAAAAAACATGAATGGCCTGGCAGAATTGATAAAGGGAGAATAAAAAGAGGTCCAATAATAATAAATCCTAATGAACCTGAAACTCCAGTAGATAAACCAAATCCCAATCCTTATAGGTCTCCTTATGAAAGAGGTCCGGGAAATGACAGAATAAATCCTGGAATTCCAAAGAAAAATCCCGATCCAAGTTATAGATATTTGAATTATAATTAAACTTAAATAATACTTATTTGTAATTATATTATGGGAAGAGAGCAATTAGAGTTTGATTTTAATCCAAGAAATTATGATGCTCATGAATTAATTATTGAAATGGGTATTAATTATTCTTTAAAACCATCTAGACAAGAAATACTTTTGAGAGAAAAGGAAAGGAAGGAATTTCTTGAAAAGCATCCTGGCGCAGATAGACTTATTCCAGGACCTAAACCTTATCCATATGATGAACCGGATATTTGGAGAAGAAGATTTTATGGTTCTAATATCTTAGTTAGATATCGTGCTCGTGCTGCTTAATTTTCAATTTTATTCTTTTAAGCAATATAGGTAATGCAACTCAATTTATTTAATTTAAAATATCTCTTCTTAATTTCAATTAACCAATGTAATCCCATTTAATTATTTTATTTATTACCTATTCTTTAACTTATACTAGAAATGCCTTCTTGTTTGTTTAATCTAATTACATTATCTACAAAACTTTCTATTTTTGGGTCGTGGCTTACAATAATTAGCTGATCAAAATTAAGCTCTTTAAGAACATCTCTCATTTTATCCAATTGTTGTTGCGAGAATCCATCTGTTGGTTCATCTAAAATTACAATTCCTTTTGTTTTAATCTCACTTAAAAATGAATTTATTGTCTGATTTAGTGCAAGCCTATATGCAAGTGCAATTGCTGTTCTTTCGCCCCCTGAAAGATAATCATAATCTAATTCATATGTCTGCTGTTCTATTATTGGTGTAAACTGTTCATCCAAACGAACCTGGAATGTATCTGGGACTAAAATTGAAAACCATTCATTGAATAGTTTTGAGAATTGATTTTTTAATTGAAGCATAACATTTTTTTCTATAAAATTTACAAGTTCTAAAAAATCTGATGCAAGCCAAGTTTCAAGTTCCATTATATAAATCAATTCGACTTTTGCTTTTTCTTTTTCTTCTATTTCTTTTTCAAGAATTAAAGTTTCTTTGTTTAACAGTTCTATTTCCTTTACTATCTGGGCTTTTTTTATTTCAATTTCCCTCTCTTTTAAAATTACATCTGCAAGCTCTTTTTCCCTAGACTGAATTATTGGTTCAAATTTCCTCAGTTCAGAAATATCTGTTCTAAGAGTTAAAAGCTGTTTTTCAAGCAACTCGATATCATTTTCCATAGAAATCTTTGATTTTTCAAGATCTTCAAGTTTTTTTGAGTCATCTTTTATTGTCTGAATTTTTATCTTCAAAACTTCAAGGTAATTTTTCTGCTTTTCAAGTTCAAGAATTTCTGATTTAAATGAACTTAGGGATATTTCCTTTTTCTGCCTTTCTGTATCAAAGTTTATTCTTTCATTTTTTATTAAAGAAATCTCCTTTTCTGTCTGATCAAATATTCCGTGTTTATGATTTTCATTAACTTCCTGAAGGCAAGTAGGACATATTTTAAGATTAGCAATTTTTTCCTTTACTTTTTCAAGCTCATATTGCTTTGTTATTAAACTTGATATTTTTGTTGAAAGCTCTATTACTTCCTTATTTAATTGTTCTTTCAAAACATTTTTTTCCTTTAATTCCTGAGTTGCTTTTATTAAAGAATTTTCATCGAAGTCTTTTGAAAATTCTTCAAGTTTCTTTTTTATAGAATTAATATCCTTAACTGCCTTGGAAAGTTGGTCCTTCTTGCCAAGGATAAAAATATTTGTCTTTTCAACCTCATTTTCAAGCTTTCTTTTTTCATCAATTTTTGTTTTAACTTCTTCAATTGATTTTTCTTTTTCAAGTCTTTCCTGCAAAATAGTAGATATATGAAATTCTATTTCTGGAAGTTTTGTATTTATCTCCATTATAGACTCTCTTTTTAAGGTAAGTCTTTCTTTTTTAGAATCAAGATCTGACAGCTCTCCTTGTTTTAATCTTGAAAGCTCTCTTAGCTTTGCTGTAAGAATAGACAGATTTTCCTTTATTCTTTTGTATTTGTCTATTCCAAAAACATGTCTTAATGTATTAAGTCTTGATTCTGGATTTTCAAGAATAATCTGCTTCATTTCTTCCTGAGGAGTATAAACTGTGAATCGGTAGAGTAAATTTGTCTTTTTAGCAAACTCCAAAGGGTAATTTAATAATTGAAGAATTGTATTTTTCAATTCAGTAACTGCCTTTTCTTCAGACTTTCCATCTATTGAAATAAATGATTCTTCCTGACTTATTGTTTTTTTTCTTTTCAGAGTTCTGGTTATAATTATATTTTTTCCCTCTATTTCAAATTCCAATTCAACAATCCCTGAATCTTTTCCATTTTTCAATAATGATGATCCTTTCTGTCCTGGCTGGAGACCGAAGAGGGCAAATTCTATAGACAACAATATAGAAGTTTTTCCAGCTCCAATATCTCCTGATAGAAGAACAGAACCTTTAGGAAAAACTATTTCTGCATTTTCATAGCTTCTTATATTTTCAATTTTTATTCTTTTTAATAGCATAGGTAATGTAACTCCATTTATTTAATTCAAAATATACAATCAATTCATTTAACACTTTATTTTTATTTTTCATTTTTTACCTTTACTTTTATTAATCCATCCATATCTTTCCCTTATTTTTGTTTATTTTATTGATAGAATCACATTTTAATGATAATTTTATTTTATTACATATATTCTCTTTCTTCATTTTTATTTTATCTTTCATTATTAATTTACATTTACTACATATTAAAGTTCAAGACTTTTTTCATCTCGCTTAAAAGTCTGTCGCTAAATATCTGGTTTTTTTCATCTTCCTGCTTTTCTATATTAAGAAATTTCATTAAATCTGGAATTTTCTGTTCAAATCTCTTAAGACTTTTTTCAGAGCTTTTTGATAAATAATCTTTTATTACATTTTCTTCAATATCATGCATATCCTTAACTTCAAGCTGAATTTCAGACTCTTCAATTTTTAATCTTGAAATGTTCCTTAATAAAGAATATACTTTTTTCCCCTGGGCAAACTTTTCTATTTCATTAAATTTTATATCAGAAATTTTTCCTTGGTTTAACTTGCCGAAAAGTCTTAGAAGAACTATCTTATCAGTAATATTAGATTTATTCAGTTCAGATATTATTCTTTCTGTTGCTGTTGAAGTATTTTCAATTTTTATTTCCATTTTTAAAACATCTTTTAATTTTAAAAGTATTTTTGTTCTTTTTATTTCATTTAATTCATTTATTTCAACAATCTGAAACTGTCCATGGGAAAGCTCTTCAAGTTCTTCAAAATTATTTGGAAAGATAGGACCTGAATATGCTGCATCTTTTCTTGTAAAGTCAACATGCAAATGTCCTAAAGCATAGTAGTCGGCTTTTGGAAGCTCTGATAAAGAAATGGCATCCATTGGAAGATTTCCTATAGCTTCTCTTAAAGCTGTATGGAGAAGAAATATTTTGAAAAAGCCCGGAGTTTCGTTTAAAGTCACGCGCCTTAAATCTTCAATTTCAAGACTTGATTTTTTTCCAGGATATCCAAAAAGTGCATAGTTCTTGAAAATTGTCGGCTGAAGAATTATTTTTTCATCTCTTTCTTCTGATTTGAAAACATTAACACAAAAGCCTGCATGCTCCAAAACTTCTAAAAAGGTTTTACCTGAAACACTATAATCATGACTTCCTGCAATAATAAAACAGGGGATATTTGCATCTTTAAGTTTTTTAAATTCTCCAAATGCCTGTTTTAAAATTTCTATTGGAGGATAGGCTGAGTCAAATAAATCTCCAGTTATTAAAACCATATCTAGCCTGTCTTTTATTATTATCTCTAAGGCTTTTGAAAAGCTTAACATATTAAGCTCTCGTATCTCTGGATATCTCCAACCCCCAAGATGGCAGTCACCCATATGTGCAAATCTAAGTGGCATAGTTCTCCTCTTTTTTAATCATATTTTCCTATAGAACTGGGTTTTTATAAAGATAATTATAGTATTATTTATGGACTATCTTCCAGACAAAAATGGTTTCCTGGAAAAGTTTTTTTGAAATGACTTGTTTAACTTCCAAGCTTTCATTTTCTGCAATTTCCATCCATTTTTTATGCGGGGTAAAACTGGAGGTTAATAAAAAGCAAATACCCTCTTCTTCTAAATAATTTGCTAGATTTTTTATAAATTTGATAATTGTTTCATCCCCGTATTTGCCGCCAGTTGTATCTTTTACCTTATCATGTTTATCTTCTGGAAGGTATGGGGGATTGAAGATAATTAAATCATATTTTATCGCTTTGTTTAATTTGTAAAAAAGATTTGATTTTATTATTCTTACTCCAATCTTTCTTGCTTCTTTCAAAGCATAGTGGTTAATGTCAACTGAATAGATATTTGACATTTTTATTTTATTATCTATGCAGTTTTTTGCTTGAATAGCAGAACCTGTTCCCATATCAAGAACTTTTATGATAATCCGTTTACTAATTTGTATTTTTGTAAGGTAATGAGAAACTACTTCTGCTAAAAGATAAGAATCGTCAGATGGTTGGTAAAAATAACCTTTATTCATTTTAATTTTTATCCTAGCAGAGTTTCTAAGAAACTTATAATTGATTCTCTGAAAATAATTACCGATATAAGGATTAATATTAAGATAATTAATAATCCCCCTAAAAAGAAAATTTTCCATGGGAATTTGAATTTGTGCTTTATCATTGCTTTTTCATAACTTGTTCCATAAGTTAATGGTTTTTGCTGAAGAGTTTGATTTGATATTTGCTGATTATCTATTTTAGTTTCATTCTGTTCTTTTTGAGATGGTTGAAGTGGCTGTGAAGATTTATTTATTTGAAAGGCATTTGAAGTTTGGGATTGGGGCTGAGATTTTGGAATTATATCTTTTAGAGTTACGCCCCCAGTAACATAATTAACTGCTTCATTAATTTCATCTACAGAATACCCTGCATTTATCAAAGATGTTTTTGCTTCATCTATTGAATATCCTCTTTCAACTGCATTCTTTATTCCTGCTATTATATCTAATCTTACCA
>ERZ1292623.3320-Hain-H51-01um-R1-3320-length-13783-cov-12_pt1 | contig 13783 bp, 18 predicted proteins | sample MGYA00564398_ERZ1292623 | MGnify/ENA primary metagenome ERZ1292623 (study PRJEB36523, sample SAMEA6512633) | groundwater metagenome | collected 2019-01-07 | study: AquaDiva: Metagenomics assemblies of 32 groundwater samples
GCAAAATAACAGTTTAAAATTCAAAGTATTTTCAATTTTTAGTTGTTGTTTTGAGTTTTTCATTATGTACTTTAAATTTTTCGTTTTACGCTTTGAACTTTTAGTTTATTCACTAACCACGCGGAACACTTCTTCAATACTGGTAACCCCGCGCGCCGCCTTATAAATCCCGTCTTCGAGCATCGTGTTCATCCCCTCCTTCTTTGCCTCGGCTTCAAGCCGCGCCGCCGTCTCCCCTGTCATTACCATCTCCTTCAAGGTCGGCGAGAGGGTCATGATTTCATGAATGCCGATCCGATGAGCATAACCATCGGCGCATTCGGGCGAGGCGAGGGGCCGGGCGAATGATGCCTTCGACCAACCATCACTCTTCGAAACGATGTTTTCGGCGACCAAGACATCCAGCACGCGCTCCGCTTCTACCCGGGTCTTCAACTCCTTGAATTCGGCCTCGGTCGGCGTGTAGCGTTCCCGCGCCGAGCAGAGTTGTCGCACCAAGCGCTGACTCATAATTAACCGAATCGTCGAGACGAGGAGAAACGGCTCCACCCCCATGTCGAGGAGTCGCGGGATGGCCGTGGCGGCGGAATTGGTGTGAAGCGTCGAGAGGACGAGGTGGCCGGTTAAAGCGGCGTTGATCGCTAAGTTCGCCGTCTCTCGATCGCGAATTTCACCCACCATAATTATATCCGGATCTTGACGCATGAGCGAACGCAGACCGGCGGCGAACGACAGTCCAATCTCTGGCTTAACCTGGGTTTGGTTGATTCTCGGGATTTGATATTCAATCGGGTCTTCGATCGTGGAAATATTCACATCGGGCCGATTGAGAATATCGAGAATCGTGTAGAGCGTCGTAGATTTACCGGAACCGGTCGGCCCGGTAACGAGAATAATCCCCGTCTTCCCGCGAATCCCTTCGTGGATTCGCTCGAGCCCCGCGCCGTGGAAGCCTAATTGCTCGAGAGTAAAACCAGCAATCGCGTCGGGGAGGAGTCGCAGGACAATCTTCTCGCCGTAAAAAGTCGGGAGGATCGAGACGCGAAAAGAAGTGTGTTCGCCCGAGTGCTCAATCTTGAAGCGACCATCCTGCGGCAGGCGCTTCTCGTCGAGGCGCAAGCTTGAGAGAATCTTAATCCGGGCGGTGAGTCCGGCCGCCACATTCTTGGGTAAGATCATGGCGTCGTGGAGGACACCGTCAATTCGATAGCGAATCACGAGCTCGCGCTCGAAGGGTTCAAGGTGAATGTCGGACGCCTGCTGGAGAATGGCGTGGAGGAGGAGCGTATCCACAATTTTGACAACCGGAATATCTTCGGCCAGCTTCTTCAACTCGCCCTCACTTACGCCCAACGCCCCCCCCTCGCCTTCGGCTTCGAGGAGACGCGACTCCTTCTCGATGATGTCGCCAAACTCGGACTTCAAACTCTTCTGATATTGGAGCAGGATGCTCTTGATGGATTCATTGTCGGTGAGTCGCGGTAAAATCTTCAACCCCACCCCTTTTTTGATAAACTCGATTGACTCGAGATCCTCCGGGTCGAGCATGGCCACCTCAAGCGTATTATTGCCTTTCTTAAACGCCACAATGTTGTGCTTCCGAGCAATCGGCTCGGGGATCATAAAGAGCGTGTTCCGCTCGATCTTCTCGCGTTGGAGATTGACGAAAGGGATGCCGAGGAGATAGGCCTTGATCCGGCGGAAATCATCCTCCTTAATTTTGCCGCTCGCGAGAAACATCTCCTCGAGCGACTTGCCCTTCGTCTTCGCTTCGAGGGCGACGGCGTCAAAGTCGGTTGGCGCAATCAACTCCGTCTCGAGAATAAATTCCCGCAACTTATCCGGATCAATCCACATGACACATAGTATAGCACTACTATTGCTTTTTAGGATCAAGGATATTAGAATAGTGACTGGATGTTAGGTTAAAGCTAACTTCCAGTTACAAAATGGATAGAAAACCCACAAAAGGTGAATATCTAGACACCTTATTGAGAACACCTAAAACTATCTTTTCCACCAAAGATGTGGTTTTGTTGTGGGGGAAACAAACCGCGGTGGCAATTCGAGTTCGATTGAATTATTATGCCCGGATCGGAAAATTAATTCGAGTGCATCGCGGTTTCTACGCGAAAGATAAAAATTATAATCCTTTTGAATTAGCCACTCGTATTTATACTCCTTCATATATCAGTTTCGAAACCGTCCTAACCCGGGCGGGAATTAATTTTCAATCTTACGGAAATATTTTTGTCGCCTCTTATCTCAATCGAGAAATTACCGTCGGCGAACAAAAAATTACCTTTATCCGAATAAAAAACTATGTCCTAAGTAATACGACTGGAATTGAGCACACGGCGGGCTACGCTATCGCGACCCGGGAGCGGGCATTCTTGGATCGGGTCTATGTCAGTAAAGACTATCACTTTGATAACTTGGCTAACCTAAATTGGGACAAGGTGTTTGAAATTTTACCAATTTATCACAATCAACGATTAGAGAAAAAGGTGGAAAAATATTTTGAATCATATAAAAATAATCAATCCGTATGACATTGGATTATTCAAAACATAAGAACATTCTGCTTCAAATTTTGAAGGATATTTACATTGACACTTCAATCGCCCCCTATCTTGGCTTCAAGGGCGGAACGGCGGCGCTTATGTTCTATGGCCTGCCGAGAGACTCATTTGACCTGGATTTTGATTTGCTAGATGAAAGTAAAAAGACCGAAGTGTTTGAAAAAATTCAAAAGATCGTTAGTGAGTATGGAAAAATTACTGACTCCCATATCAAACAATTCAATTTAACGAATATTATTTCTTACGACCTAAAATCACAGAGGATAAAAGTTGAGATCAATCTTAGGCAGTTCGGCTCGCGATATGAGGTTAAAACACTGCTCGGCATCTCCATGCTGGTGATGGTCGAAGAAGATATGTTTGCCCATAAACTCATGGCGATGTGCGAACGAATTGGTAAAACTAGTCGAGATATTTTTGATATCCATTACTTCGCCAAGAATAATTGGCCCATTAATCGCCAAATTGTTAAGGCGCGAAGCGGCCTGTCTTTCCGGGAAACCGTAACTAAATGTATTGATCTCTTGGAACAAATGGAAAATCGTCATATCTTGGATGGTCTAGGTGATCAACTGACTGAACCGCAGAAAGATTGGGCGAGAATTAAATTAAAATCAGATACAATTTTCTTGCTGAAAATGATGCGCCATAACGAAAAATGAAAAGTGCTAAAAAACTAGCCCTCCTCGGTTGTAAGCCAGTCCCATGTCAAGGGGAACCCTTGACATTAGATGCCATCGGAATAATTCAGCCAATCGTCAATAAAATCTGAAAACCTTTCCGTGCCTGGAGCAAAATAATCAGGGAATTGTTTGGGATTGAGAATTTTGTTCTCGGGCAAGTTCTCGCCTAGATAATGGGATAGGCTCGAAAAACGATACCGGCTTAAATGGTTTTTTGCTTGATTGATGTTGGGTATTATTTTTTTCTCCCAATTTTCCGGATCAGTTATTTTTACTGGATTGAGATGGATGTAAGCAAAAAGATATTTCAAATAAGCGTCTTCAGCAATATGTTTGGCGCGGAATGGTCCCTCAAATAAGGAACCGGTCCGTTGATACTTTTTATTAAAATACATTGAATATCCGGTTTGGAGTTTGAGCATGAAGCGGCTGATATTACTTCCGCTCGGCTCTCTAAGCAAAATATGGAAGTGATTTGGCATCAAGCAGTAAGCTCCAACATCAACCAGAGTTTCCTTCCTCGGTAAATCAAACAGGATAATCGGGTCCTTCTCCTCGTGGTCACTCAAGTGAATTACCGACTGGCTATTCGCCACATAGAGCAGAACCATGAAGCGCCAATGGTCGCGCCAATCGAGAAAAATTTTCCGCTTGTCATTACCACGGTTGTAGACATGGTAATATTCACCCGGCGCGAAACTAAATTTTCTTTCCACCCTCTAATTTTATTCCTCGCCTTTTTTGATGTCAAGGGTTCCCCTTGACATGGAGTGAGGCAAAAGGGAAACACAAAAAAGCCAAGCATTGCTTGGCTTTTTCTCATTTTATCGAATGTCAAGGGGAACCCTTGCCGGTGGCGAACGAACCCTTGCCGGTGGCGAACTTATCGAATGTCAAGGGGAACCCTTGCCGGTGGCGAACGCTTGACCCTTGAGGGGGTTTATGTGTGGGCTAAAAACAGACCGCTCGGCATTTTGCCCAATCTACACCAACTACGCCACGACCTAAAGCTTTAATTTCCCAATGAACAACACCGTTTGTATTAACTTTTTGTACTTTACAATAACCGTCCCCTTTTAAATCTACTGTGCTTAAAGCGCAAAAACCTGGATTACCTGTAATTCCATTAAGGTTATTAAGACTACAAATAAGATAGTTAAGCTCACTATTTGCATTAGTCCCACCAGTCGGATCATAACACTCACTTGAAACTTGAGGTGTAGCAAGACCCGGCACAGATCCCCATTCGGCCTCGCCAGAACTATTAGATATTAAAACTTGATTAGCGCTAGCGCTTGGCAGACCAGTTGAGGCGCCATAAATACGAACTTTACCGGTGATATCAAGTTGTCTGTTACTACTTAGACCAATAGATGAACTAACAATAGAAGAATTGGAGGGTACAAAATCAATTTTTTGAGGTTGTTTGACTACATAATCCCAACCACCCGCGCCGCCAGTATCATCAGGAACACACCGCCAAGCTAATGCATTATTAACCATTGTTCTTTTCAAAATCAGGTTCTCGTTGCATACCGGTAAAGTTAAAGAAACTGAACCGCTTGTGGCGCCGCCCTCCAAACCACCGCCGGATGGAGTATTCACCGCGGTAATATCACCGGTTCCGGCGACACCACCCTCATCCGAGGCGCACTCCCAACCCTCCGAGAGAGATCCCGTCGGCCTCCATTTAAGTATTTTACCACCACCGCAATCACGACGCAGAGAGATTGCGACATCGCCACTCAAAATCTCCCCGCCAACCGTGTCAGTGCTAAGAATAGGTGGCCTTTTAATGAGCAGACCACCATCATCGCCATCGGATGTAATCATGGTAATATCTCCGGCACCGGCGACACCACCCTCATCTACACCGCAACCCCAAAGACCATTATTCCACTTCAAAACTTGGCCATCAGAGCAATCTGATAAATTGGCCGGACTACCACCGGTTGAACTAATTCTCACTTCACCTAGACCATTCACCCCAGCCGGACCGAGTATTATATTGTCACCAGCAATAATCTTTGACACCCCGCTACCGCCCGGCGATGTGCCACCGGGAACGCAATTATCCCCATTAGCATCACAATATTCTCGAGCACCGACTTTGCCTTCCACATCAAGCTTCAAACTAGGAGTCAGGTCAGCGATACTATTGCCCCCAATAAGCACATTATCTTTAAAATTTGCCCACAAAGCCCCAAATCCGCGAAGCGACAAATCGCCAATTTTCCTTTGGAAAAAACTAGACGCATTGATCGGCGGCCAGCAACCGGGGGTGGCGGGGTCGTCGCAGACCGGGGTGTCACCTCTGATAAGGACATCATGCTTTCGGCCACGATCAGGATCTTCCCCCCGCGGCGGATGCCACCCTGGGGTCGGCGTGGTGCCGATGTCTGGAGTACCGGTACAGTCCGCCGGGCAACTGGTAGCGGTCTCACCCGCTTCCGCTTCGCATCTACTGTTACCGCAAGTCGCGCCACCACCGGTTGTGACAGTAAAATTACCACTTTGATCAAAAATGGAATTTCCGGTGATAGTATAGAAATATGAACTGGGCGGATTAGTAACAGTGAAGATGTTGGCCGGAATCGTGTAAGTGTGAGAGCCGTTAACTCTAAAACTGGCACTGTCGAGAGTAACAGTGGCTAACGAATCGAGGCGACCAGTGTCAGTAGAGAGGTAGCGGTTGATTACGACATCGCTGGTAATGCCCGTACTTGTCCAAGTGATGTTATTGGGAACATTTGCTTGCCAAATTGGACAAGTTGGAGCGCAGACCGGTGAGGTAATATTGATCGTTGGCGCATCATCGACTGAAAAAGCGCTTCCTTGATCAAATACACCTCGACCCGCACTATATAAGAAAAGAGTATAAGTTTGCCCTGGAATAAAACCATTCATAGGGGTAACTGGAATATCTAATACGCCGTCATTCATAACCTCTTGGTTCCGATATGTGGTGAGGCCATTGGATTGCTGTGCAATCTCAACTGTAAGTCCTGAAAGCCCCACATTACCAGTGGAATCCCAACGGAGGTGAATGGTATCATCCAGACGAATATTAGGAAAACTGGAGGTAATAGTAACAGAAGGGGGTAGCTCGAAGGTAACTTGAAACTGACTGCTATCACCAACAGCTGTAGAGTTACCGCCGTTATAAGTAATCATTACCCTAATTTTGTATGATCCCAGTGGAATTGTTGTCGGAATCCTGATGATTTTTTCCCCCTGCCAATCTTCCCCGACAGAACTGACTACTAAAGTTCTTTCGGGGCCATTCGGAGCAACATCTACAACTTGTATCGTAGTCTGTCTATAATCAAAAATACCAGACGCCGCCCAGCGTATAACTTTAATTGAGCCGGCTGGCCATTGTTGAAGACCACTAGGAAGATCGACTGTGACAGTGGCCGATTGAGCTGAAACTGAACTTGAAAAAGCCGAGAACAAAACCGGAATAATGGAGAGGGCGAGCAAATATTTTTTCATATTGATAAAATTATTTTATTATTTTAATGAATCAAAATTTCAACCTCGGCCATAATAATAAGCCACGGCAAAAGTAAAGACTACGAGGACACCAAAAATAATATATAAAATTGTATCACTCATGGCTTTTTATCACTCATCTTGACGCCGATAAAAAACAATACCAGACCTAGAATGAGAGCAAAAATATAGAAAATGATTGGATTCATAATGTTTTAGATTGCTTTAATCGCTTTGATAATGACACGGCCGCAGTCAGAAAACCAGCAGTTACGCCAACCCCTCCCAAAAGTACGGCCCAAGTAATCTTATCAGATAAACCGGGGATGAAGAAGCCAACCACCGCCGAACCGAAAACAATCTTGGCCGCATCACTAAGAAAATTGATAATAATCTCCATATCTATTTCAACGACTCAAAAATGGCCTGTTTTTGGGCTTCCGTTAATGGCCTAGCGTTAGACGGCGCTTTGAGCGAATCCATAATCGCCGTCTTTTGCTCGTCGGTTAAAGGCGAGGTATTAGAGGGCGCGCGGAGCGAATCAAGGATCTGCTGTTTCTGGGCGTCGGTCAGCTCGAGGCGCGCCGCGGGTTCGGTCGCCTCCTGCCGGAGCGCCCAATTACCGATCCAAATAATTACCCCCACCAAAATAATTGCCACGACAATGAGAATGACGATCGGCCGACGATGAAGCTCGGCCGGGGGCTGGCCGCCGCCGTAAGGAACTTCGGGTTGGTGCATTGGGATTTCGCCGTCCATAATTATTCTGATGCCCATATCTTAACATATTGATAACTTATTACTTTGTGTTAACATGTTGATAACTCATAATGAAAATGAATTTGAACGACCAGCAAAAAGAGAAACTAGAAAAACTAGCCACCGAGAATGATCTACGGTTTATCGTGCTTTTTGGATCACAAGCAAGCGGCGCCGCCAACAAACAGAGCGACTATGATGTGGCATTGATGTCTCGACACCCCCAACCGCTTTACGCAAATTTCAACCGCTTTACGCAAATCCTAGACCGGTTGAGCAACGCCCTGCAAGTGCCTGAACAAAAATTGGATTTAACCGATTTGCACAATGAAGACATCCTCCTGCGGTACCAAATTGTCTTGGATGGCGAGTTGTTGGTTGGCGACATTGATGATTACGAGAATTTCCGGGTCTTCACTGTCCGGGAATACCAAGGAGCCGTGAGGTTACGAGAACTAGCAACGGCCGTGATTAAACGCCGACAAGAATTACTAAGGGGGGCTCTAGCATAAATTTATCATATGATTCGTGAAGATTTAGTGCGACGAAAAATCAGTTTGATCCAAGATGAATTGGTCCATCTTGAGCCATTCAAGAATTTTACCTTAGATGAAATCGCTAAGGATTATGTAAAGCAGGCGGCTCTGGAGAGAATACTGGAGCGAATCATCGTAAGAGCAATCGATATCAATAACCACCTGATTACGGCCCTGGCTCTTAAGGACACCTCTCCACCGAAAGACTATAGGGAAACTTTTTTTTGTTTAGCCGATCTAAAAATTTATCCCGTTGAGTTCGGAAAGGAAATAAGTAAAAGCGTTGGAACGAGAAACATCCTCGCCCACGAGTACGACGAAGTAGATTATCAAAAAATCTACGGTTCAATTAATGATTGCCTCCGTGATTATCACCAATATTGCCAGTATATTCTTGATTTCCTTGACGCCCAGATTAGAAAAATGTAATAATAACCTTGTCCGCGACCGCGGACTTTAATTTTATGATGGACTTGAAGACATTAAGATCGGCGCTCGAGCAACTCGAAGATGAGCGCGGCATTCCCCAAGCGAAAATCTTAGGGGCGATTGAAGATGCGCTGGTGGCCGCCTATAAGAAGGATTATGGCAAAAAAAGCCAGGTGGTGCGAGCTAAATTCGATCTCAATACCGGCGTAGCTGAATTCTATCAAGTGAAACTGGTGGTGGATGAAACGATGCTTACCGACGACGATGGCAAGGGGGCTGGCAACGCCGCTGGCAAGGGTTCCCCTTCTCTTGAAGGGGAACCCTTGCCAGCAACACCGGCTAAAATCAATTTCAACGAAGACCAGCATCTCCTGCTCGAAGACGCGCGCAAAATCAAGCGCGATGCCGCAATCGGTGAAGAGATGATCTTCCCCCTCGAAACCAAGAATGATTATGGTCGGATTGCCGCTCAAACCGCGAAACAAGTGATCATCCAGCGAATCCGCGAGGCCGAGCGCCACTCAGTACTTGAAGAATTCTCCAATCGCGCCGGTGAGATCGTGAACGGCAAGGTTCAGAAGATTGAACGCGGCCACATCTTCGTTGATCTCGGACGGGCGACCGGCCTCTTGCCCTTCGAAGAGCAAGTTCCCAACGAACACTACGAGCAAGGTGAAAGAATTAAATGTTATCTAGTGGCCGTCGAAGACACCGCGCGCGGCGTCAATCTGCGACTCTCGCGCGCCCATCCGAAATTCGTCGAGAAACTCTTCGCGCTCGAAGCCCCCGAACTCGCGAGCGGCGCGGTCGAGATTAAAGCGATTGCGCGGGAGGCCGGTTCGCGCACCAAGATCGCCGTCGCCTCGCGGGAGCGCAACATTGACCCCGTCGGCTCTTGCGTCGGCCAGCGCGGCGTTCGAGTGAATACCGTGATCAGCGAATTAGGCGGCGAGAAAATCGATATTGTGGAATGGTCAGACAATCCATCAACTTTGATCGAGAATGCGCTCTCGCCCGCCATCATCAAGATCCTCACCCTCAACGAAGAGACGCGCGAGGCCGTGGCGGAGGTGGTTCCCGATCAATTCTCGCTCGCCATCGGCAAGCGCGGTCAGAATGTGCGCCTCGCGGCCAAATTGACCGGCTGGCGGATTGACATCAAGTCGCCCGGGTTCGAAACCGTCGACGACGGCAAGGTTAAACCTTCCACGGAAGGTTTAACCTTGCCGTCTGATACAATCACACCATGAATCTCTGGCACGATGTCGCACCCGGCACCGCCGACAAAATTAATGTGATTGTCGAGATTAGCCGTGGCTCGAAAAATAAGTACGAGTTGGATAAGACAACCGGCCTCATCACCCTGGATCGCGTGCTTCACAGCGCTCAAGAATTTCCTTTCGATTACGGCTTCATCCCCAAAACTCTGTGGGCTGACGGCGACGCCGTGGATGTGGTCCTGCTCACCACCTATCCCCTCCTCTCAGGGACCCTCGCCCGCGTCCGGCCGGTCGCGGTGCTTCGCATGGTGGACGGGGGCGAGCCGGATGACAAGATTATCGCCGTGCCGATTGACGATCCGCGTTGGGACCTGGTCAACGATTTAGCTGATATCAATCCGCATACAGTTAAGGAGATCAGACACTTCTTCCTTACTTATAAGCAACTGGAGAATAAAGAAGTGACGATTTCGGGGCTAGGACCGCGCGCCGAGGCCGTTGCCGTCTTCGAGCGCGGACGGAAACTTTACACCGCTAAATATCCCAGTTAGAATAGGCCTCTGGCCACATTACTAAAGTTAAGTAATTAAATATTTAAATATGAATGACGATACTTCAATGAATAATTTCCCGATTGGCGAACCGCCCTCGAAGGGGCCCGTACTCGGGACCATTATCATCGTCTTACTCATTATCATCGGCGGCATTTATATCATCACTTCGCGCCGCGACAGCGAACTGCCACCGCCGCCAGTAATACCCATTGATGATTTTGTTGAAGAACCAAATCCCGCCTCGCCGCCTTCGCTCGAAGTAGAATTTAACGCCAGCGGCACCGAGTCTCAAGATCTTTAATTTTTCTGCCCTTGATCGCCATCGAGATCAAAAAACTTCCTCACTCGACCGTGGAACTTCGGGGCGAAATCGCCGCCCCAGTTTTTGAGTCTCACCGCGCCGCGGCCATCGCGGCGCTGGGCAATGAGGTTGAGCTCCCCGGTTTCCGCCCCGGCTACATCCCGGCCGAGGTTCTGACGCGTGAGCTCGGCGAGGAGCGGGTGCTTCACCGGATGGCCGAGCTTTGCTTGAATCAACATTACCCGACGCTTCTCACTGAACATAAAATTGACGCGCTCGGTCGGCCGAGTATCACGCTGACGAAAATTGCCCGCGGCAACCCGCTCGGCTTCGTCATCACCACCGCCGTGCATCCGGAAGTGAGACTCCCCGATTATCGCGCTTTAATTCAAGATGTTAATGTCAAGGTTGAACCTTCCGCAGAAGGTTCAACCTTGACCGTCACCGACGACGAAGTGAAGGCGGTGATCTGTGATTTAGAAAAAATGCCCGCGGGCAACCGGCCGAACTTGGCCGAACCGGACCTGCGGGAAAAAATTAAGATCGGCCTGCAACAGGAAAAGAAAATTAAAGCCCGCGACAAGCGACGCCTCGAATTAATCGGGAAAATTGTGGCGGCAACACCGATCGAACTACCCTCCATTCTCATTGATTCAGAATTAGAAACGATGCTCGCCGAAATGAAGCATGAGATTAAGCGTATGGGTCTCCCCTTCGATCAATATCTGACGCATCTTAAAAAGACAGAAGCGGAACTGAAAAAAGATTGGCTGGTACCCGCCGAGCGGCGAGTAAAAACGGGGCTCGCTCTAGACGCGATTGCGAAGCATGAGAAACTCGAAGCCCCAGCCGAAGAACTTGAAGTGGAAATGAAAAAATTACTCGTGGCCCATCCCGATGCGAACCCTATTCGCGCCCACGCCTACCTCGCCAGTCTCCTCATCAACGAACAAGTTTTCCAACTATTGGAGTCGCTGGCGAGATCAGAGGAAAAAGATGAATCAAAAGAAGAAGCGTCCGGCAGTGATTAAACTAACGGACGCTTAAACTAGAACGGGAACCTCCTTTTCATGTTCAAAGACCAAACTCACTAGCGACTTATCAACTATAAACAAATGGTCGCTAAACTTCCTACGATAACCTTGGTAAACCGCTTCCCAAAAACTGATTATCTTACTACTATCCAACAATGTTTTGGTTTGCACTATTTGATTAAAACGATACCTATGACCCTTCTTCAAGGTTATCCGCTGGTTCAAACTCTTCAACCTCTGACTTAAGTAACCATGGTAATTAGTCACATTTCCTCCTCTCTTTTCAACATCCAAAAACCATGCTACATTAAATCGATGTTAATACCAACCGTCATCGAGAAGTCACCCTTCGGCGAGCGGGCTTACGACATTTATTCGCGGCTCCTCAAGGAGCGGATTATTTTCTTGGGCGGCGTGATTGATGATCATGTGGCCAATATCATCATCGCCCAACTCCTCTTCCTCGAGTCCGAAGGGCCGAAAAAGGATATCACGCTTTATGTGAATTCGCCGGGCGGCCAAGTGACAGCGACGATGGCTATTCTCGACACCATGAATTATGTGAAATCCGATGTCTCAACCGTCTGCGTCGGTCTCGCCGCCTCGGGCGCGGCGATTGTCCTCTCGGCGGGAGCGAAGGGCAAACGCTTCGCGCTGCCTAACGCCGAGATTATGATTCACCAACCGCTCGGCGGGACGGAAGGCCAGGCCTCGGACATCGCCATCACCGCCAAACAAATTTTGAAAATTAAAGACAAACTCAACAAGATTCTCGCTAAACACACGGGACAAACGGTCGCCCAAGTCGAGAAGGATTCCGACCGCGACTACTTCATGTCGGCCGAGGAAGCGGTCAAATATGGCTTGGTGGATAGCATTGTAAGAACAAAAGCCGACGAAAAGAAGGCGGGGTGAAATAAACTTATGCAAAAAAATTATTTGTTCAATATCAATATTGAAAAGGGTGAGGATAATCACTTTGTGGTCTCGGTTCCGTCTTTGCCCGGCTGTTTCAGCCAAGGCGACACTTACGAAGAAGCGGTGACTATGGCCGAAGATGCCATCCGCGGCTATTTGCAACTAGCAATCGAGAAAGGTGAAACTATTCCGGTTGAGGAAAAACCTGCGGAAAAAGTCATGTTGGCAGTACATCTTCCCTCTCTCGCGATGGCATGAGCCGAATACCTAATGTCACGCCGAGACAGATGATCAACGCTTTGCATCGGGCCGGTTTCCATGATGAGCGACAAATCGGAAGTCATTTTTATTTATTTCATTCAATCAAAAATCGTCGCACGGGGATACCGATGCATCCAGGTGATTTGGATCGAAGCTTAATGAAAAAAATTATCAAACAAGCCGATCTGACCGAGGATGAATTTCGGCGATTACTTTGAAAATTATTTCATGATGTAAAAATCTTTCGACAGGGTCTTTTTATATTTTTCGGCCTTCTTTTTGTTCCGTGAAATTATCAATTTATTCTTCCCGATTTTGGAAACAATTACTGAAAGTTCATCACTGGTTTGATCGTCAAAAATTTTGGTCTTGGTAAAAAACTCATCAATCTGTTTAGAGATTACTTGATCAATAAACACTTCAATCAGACAGTCACCAAAAATATTAAAATAATAATTATCTTTTTCAAAAATTTTCTTATCGGCAATATGATATTGGGCAAGATCGCCACTAAATTTCTTTCTTAATTCCCGGTCTAGGGGTTCATTATGAGCAACGGTAATTAAAACTTGTCTGGTTTTTTCAGCCATTGTTTTGAGTAAAGTTTGTTCGGTTTCTTGACGGGCGTAAGCAAACCATTCATGCGGGTTATAGACAAAAATTGGTTCTTTTGGACTTATCGTCTCGGCAAACATATGGAAAGCGTGGCTCCAAAAAGAATCGAGTAAGTTTAAATTTTTGAAAAAATAAACAATTTTATCTTTTTCCCGAACATTCAAAAAATTATCCGGGCTCGCGACTTTCGGCAAGTAATAAAATTGGGCTAGAGAAAAAAACTCATTCCGGTCTTTAAGCCAATGCAAATTTAGGGAAGCCTCTTTCCCATGAATGACAATCTTTTCTTCATCCCTCAATTTTCTCAAAACCCGATAGACTCCCTGTTTCGTCGTTTTGGGACGGATAGCCGAAACACTCTCGATCAGTTTAATGGTCGGCATAGTCCCCTTCTGA
>ERZ1292623.3322-Hain-H51-01um-R1-3322-length-13780-cov-5_pt1 | contig 13780 bp, 13 predicted proteins | sample MGYA00564398_ERZ1292623 | MGnify/ENA primary metagenome ERZ1292623 (study PRJEB36523, sample SAMEA6512633) | groundwater metagenome | collected 2019-01-07 | study: AquaDiva: Metagenomics assemblies of 32 groundwater samples
CACGAGATGGGGAACCTGCTCGTATACCTCCAGGTGGGAACGGTCACGGTCTCCTTCGAGGTGACCGATCCGCTCCTGCTCCAAGATCTCCGTGGGCCGGACGGCCCGCGCCAGCTGATCGACGCCCTGGCAGCAAAGATGAATCTTCCCCTGGAGGAAGCCCGTAGGCTCCTGGCCGAAGCCAGGGCGGACGTAGAGGTGACCACGCTGAGGGTCCCGGTCGACATCGGCGCGTGGTCTCCAGATCCTGGGCTGGACCCAGACCGGGTCTTGCGAGAAGCCACTCCGAAGCTCCTCGGCGCCTGGATGGCGGAGGTGGACGACAGTGCTCGCCGCGGGGTCAGGCGCCCTCGTACCGCGGAAGGGGAGCGGCTGCTTCGTGCGGCGGTGGATCTGGCCTCTACCCAACACCTCTCGATCGCCGAGGTGGCTCGTCGAACAGGGATTCCAGCGACGACGCTCCGTGATGCCAGGGCCAGGATGAGGAGGGAAGAGGAAGGGGTCGCTGCCTCCAGCGCTCATGTGCCAAAGCGACGCTGGTCAGCAGACGACAAGGTCAGGATCAAGGAGGCGCTCGTGACGTGGAAGGGGAACGCCGCCGAGGTCTCCCGCCGGCTTCACGTGCCGGAGCGCACCGTGCGAGACGTCCGGGCCAGAGCGGTGGAGACGCGCTCGACGGAGCGTCGGCAGTACACGACCGCGGACAAGGCCCTGTTCCTGTCGCGGCTCAGGCAGGGCGAGACTCCGACCGAGGTGGGTCGGGCCCTGGGGATTCCAGGCCGTACTGCGCGGGGATGGGCGAAGAAGCCTCCGGTCAAGTGACCATTGTTGTTGCCATGTGTGACATGTCCGAATAGAGGTCCAGCATGAAACACGCCTACCGTAGTCCCGCTGCTCAAGCCGCAGCGAAGGGCCTGCCGTTCGCCGCTTCGGCTTGTGACCGGGCCATCGACCTCAACTCCCTCACCACCGAGCGTGGACAGGTGGAGTGCCCGGATTGCCTCGCGGTGCTCTCCCCGTCGAAGCCGCTTGCGGTCGAAGTGGAGTCGACCCGAGAGCGACCTCGCTCCCCGCTCCCTGCGCTTCGTCCCCTGGGGTCGGCGCCCGCCGGGGTGGAGAAGAGGTCGTTTCCACCGTTGGGGGCACCTCGACCCGCGAGCGTGACCCCCGTCCCACCGGTGCCACCCGTCCCTGACGGTGGGTTCTCCCTGGATCTCCTCTTGCCGCTCTTCGGCAGGCTCCAGGCGCTCGAGGCCGGTCCCGACCCCGAGGAGGGGTGGGAGCGTTGGGCGGTGGACGCCCCGCTGACGGAGGACGACGACCGGGCGGTGGTCTCAACGGGGGACCGGCACCTGCTCCGTGAGGTGTTCGGCATCCTGACCACCCTGCAGTGTCCCAGGGTGGGTCAGCGGCTGTTGGCGATCGTGGATGGCCTCTCTGTGTTGGTGGGGGCGGAAGAGGACGACCTGGAGGATGAGGTGGAGCCAGTCGTGGTAGAGTCCACCCCTGCGCTCGAGCCGGTGGCCCCTCCTGTTGCTCTTCCGGTGGCCGCTCTTCCCCAGGGACGATCGAAGAAGGTCCGTCCTTCTGCGTAGATGACCCACCAAGATGCCGTCTCCGAGCTGGTGGCGAGGATCTACCCCCACCATCCGAACCTTGCGACGGCAATCTTCATCCATGCGCAGGCGGTCCGAGAGGGTGACCCTGAACGGTTCACCTCGTACAACCGCCGGGACTCCTCCGAGGACGTCTGCGTGGGGCTGATCGAGGCCATGCTCGCGCTTCAGCAGCTTCGCTTGGAGCTCCTGGCCCAGTTCCATGCGATCGAGGATCCGCCGTTGACCTACACCCTGTGTCTCCAGCACCTGATCTCGATGGAGGTGAACCTTGCGGTCGCCGCTGGGCTCGCGCTGGACGTACACAAGAGCCTGTGGGCGATGACCCACCCGGCCTCTGGTGCTCGGTCTCCCGCGTGAGCCACCAGAAGATCCTCATCCGTCCGGAGCAGCTCTACGTGACGGCTCGTCTGTCGGGTGGCTTCTGTCTGGGTGGAGCTGTGTCCTCTATTTTCCCGTGGGAGAAGCTTCGAGGGTGTTCAATCTACTCACTGCGAGCCTCTGCCCTCTTGGCGCTCCTCTCAGATGCGGTGACACAGGGCTTTCACGTGCTCTCTGGGTACGGGTCGGACCGCCGTGGATTGCGTGGGTTCGAGGTCGGGATTGGCGCCTGGGGGGTTGGGGGGAAGGTCAACGTGAAACCCTTGGATGCCTGGGGGCTCGAGGAGGAGGTGCCGGAGAACCCTGGGGAGGATGACGGGGCTTTCTCTGCTTCGGTGTGGGCGATGCGGGTGGAGGGGGCGGTGGAACGCGCCGAGGCCTCCCTGCGAAGGGTGTGCCTGGTCCTGAACGGAGAGCCGACCCCGTTCAGGAGCTCGGCATTTCGCTGGTTGGGGTCCCTGTACGACCGGATGGGGGCTCCGCTCGAGCCCGAGGGGTTTGCCGAGACCTTGCCGGGAGAGGTTGCCCAGCTGTGTCGACGGGCGCACGTCGGTGGGCCCATCGTCCATGTCCGCACCTCGTTGTCGCCCTACGTCTCCATCGACAGGGATCGGGCGTACGGTGCAGCGATGCTGGAGGCGCTGCCCTGTGGGCAGGCCTATGATGTCCCGCTCTCTGGCCTGGGTCTGGACCGGTGGCGGCCGCGGGCCCTGATGTCGGCCCTGGGGATTTGCGACGCGACGGTCGTCGTGGAGGAGGGTGACCTCGTGCCGCTCCTCCCTCTTCACCGCCCAGCGATGCGCTTTGACCGAGCGAAGACGATCTACCCTACTGGGACGTTTCGCGGAGCATGGTGCCTCGCCGAGTTGGCCCAGCTGGAGGCGACCGGGAGGGGGAGGGTGGTGCAGCTCCACCGGGTGTACACCTTTGAGGGCCGGCCGGTTTTTCGTCCGATGATTCAGTATCTCCGTAGGGTCACCTTGGACGTCCCGGTGAAGATGAAGCGGCTGGAACATCTCTTGTACGGAAAGTGCGCGCGTTCGGTGAGCCTGACCAGGCTGTCAAGTGGGCCCGCAGGACGAGCCTGTCTACCTCGGGATGTGCTGGACGATCGATCTCTGCACCGGGTGGAGGGCAGGGTCGACGTCAGGCCGATGCCGACTTCGTCGGGAGGGCGGGTGGGACATCCCCTCTGGCAGATAAGCGCCCAGCTCAACGTGACCGCAGAGCGGGGGGCCATCGATCGGCCAGATCGTGCCGCCTGGATCACCTCGCACAACCGATGCGCGATGGGCCGGCTCATCGACGTCCTAGACGGGGCTCTTGGTTCGACTCGACGCGGGGGGTGCGTGGGTCGAGTCTATGTCGACGGGATGGACATCGAGGCGGACACCTCGCTTCTTCCCCCGCTCCCTGGGGCCTCGGTGCGCCGTCGTGGGCCGCTCGTCAGGATCTACCGGGCCGGAGCTACCGTGTACCGGGACGAGGCGGGGGTGGAGAGCGTCGAGGCGACCGGTCAGTCCGAGAGCGCGAGCACGGAAGCTGACCTCGTGGGGATCCTCCGTCAGGTGGCCGACCCTGACGGTGGACCGTTCGCTGAAGGCAGGTTCTGGACGATGAGGGGAGATGGCTCTGACCCACGGTCGTTTCCGGGAGAGCACAGTGAGCCGCTGCACGTGGACCGGGCGTTCGCCAGGGAGCTCGGATTCTGCGATGGCCTGAAAGATGCTGGCTGACGCTTGGTTTTCTTGCGCTGTCTCTTGACGCGTGGTACAGGTGAGAAGCGCGGTGCATTCCGGACGTGCAAACCCTCGTGCACCAAGCCACCTGGCCCCGGACTCCCTCTACGAGATGAGGTGAGTCCGGGGCCTCTGGTTTTTCGCTTCAACGCTGCAGAAACGGCCTGACCGCCAGGCTGATGGCCCGTAGTTCTTCCTCGGAGAACGTGTCGTCCGGGTGCACCGTGCTCTCCCAGGCCAGCTCTCTGGTGAGGCTGGCGATGGTCCCGGCGAGGTCGGTCAACGCGCACCGGTCGACGACATCTGCTTCGTCGGGGGTCCTTCGGGTCAGGTTGTCCACCCAGCCAGCGTCTATCGCAAACCGAAGGGCGACCGCCTTTCCCTCCGCCTCGGCCATCGGGTACCATCCGGCATACCACACGGCTGGACTCGTCTCTTTCTCGAGGAAGGCCTTCGCCTCTTCGGGGGCGAGCCTGTAGAGCGCGCGGATGGCGTACTTACGGTTGTCGACGTCTGGGAGCCGAGTGAAGAGCCGGACGGCCTCGAGGTCGTTCTGGTCCGAGAAGTAGCGGATGGCGGCTTCGTAGGCGAGCCAGTCTCCACGGCTGGACTTCACCCAGTCGAGCAGCAGTCCTCTCCAAGCCTTCCACCGTGGATCGATCGTCCCAATCGCGGCACGATGCAGCGCGAGGTGTGCGTTCCTGATGCTCACCCTCCGTTCTGGGTGGTAGAGGTGGTGGGCGATGGAGGAGTCCAGGTTGCTGTCCTCTCCTGGGATGTCGAGGAGGGCTTCCTTGGCCAGGTCTCGAGCCTGTTGCTCGAGGTGATGGCGGGCCCAGGAGATGAACGCGGGGAGCGTGGATGGACCGTAGGGATGGGCCTCCTTCCAGCGGGCAGGGTCGCGTAGGAACAGGGCAAGGCAGCGGGTGAGCCAGGTCTGGAGCGCAGCAGGGTCGAGCTTCCTGGCCAGGGACCGGATGCTCTCCTCGTCGTACCGGTAGATACCCCTCTTCGTCATCTGGCGGAGATAGGCGAGGTAAGCTGGGACGTTTGGTGCGCGTCCTTCCCCTCGGGGTGGTCCGCCCAGCCACTCCCCCCAGGTGGAGACGGGGAGCGCTGGAGGGTCTTGTAGCGCCGATTCCGGGACTACGAATCCCCACCTGACCAGTTGCCTGGCGTCTCGTCCCTCTATCTCCTCGGGAGAGAGGCCCTGCATCCCTCCTCGGGAAGATCGGTCGGTGGGGGCGTACCATCCCCCCTGGGCTCCGTTGGGTCCGAACTGGAGGGGGACGGTACCGAGGAGCAGGTACACGACATCGTCGAGGACGGCGGTCCTGTTCCGGAGCTTCTCTACCTTTCGGGAGACATGTCTTTGCTCGTGGGCTCCAGAGAGGACGTCGAGATCGAACCCGGTGATCGTGGCGCCACCGGCGCCGACTCCGGTGAGGAGGGGGTTCGGCGGGAGGGGTCGGAGCTCGGCTCCCTCTTCGGTCACCCTGGTCACCACCCAGTAGGGGGAAGGATGGGATGCGGCGCTATACGCGTCGGCGAGGGTCTGGCCGCGCGCCAGGACCAGGGAGCCACCCGTCGAGGCCATGGGCAGTATCCAGGTGCCATGCTTGTTCTTCACCACTGCGGGGAACGCCACCCGGACGTCTCCTGGACCAGCCTCGAAGGCTGAGGGGCGGTCGGTGAGGAGCAGGTGCTCCTCCTGGTGGGGCCAGGCCACGGCAAGGTCCACCGCGGCCCGCTTCGTCCGGAATGGGTCCTCCCCCCCCTCTCCCCAGCCAAGGGACAAAGGCCCGCGCCCCTGCTTGCCCCACGCCTCCGCGAGCATCCTTGCCACCTGCGTGGCGTCGGCTTCATCCAGTGGCGCTCCCGCGGCTTCCGGCCACCTGGCCAGGACCAACGCCAGCACATCTTCTACAGATCGTGGCGCTGAGCCGCGCTGCTGGACTGCGTCGTCGATCAGGGCGAGTACGGCGGTCAGTACGGGGAGGAGGAGCATGATTTCATCGGGTGTATTAGCCTAACAGGGTGCCTGTCGTCCTCCCTTCCGGTCTCCGGGTCCAATCGCTCGTGTTCGACCGCCGGTTCTTCACGGCGCGCTCCGCGAGGAGTTGGGCGGTGACTCATGGATACCGGGCTCCTGCGACCGAGGAGTCGGCCCATGTCCTCCGGCTTCGTCAGTCGGCGGATGGCTGCTTCGTCGAGGGTAGTCTCCGGCAGGTCACCTTGGCTGACGGGGTGTCTGCCACGGTGGGGCGCCCAAGGCTCGACGGCAAGGCAGAGGCTGACGAGGTCGGGTTCGTCGATGCGATGAAGTCTGCGAAGAAAGACTTGAAGGTGGCCTCTCGTTCAGCGCGTATTTCGGTCCGCTCGGTGACGCGCTCGGTGAAGAAGCTGGTGGGCCGAGCCTCTAGAAAGGTCAGCCGCCGGCGGTGATGCCGCAGGTGCTGAACCCGCCCCTGCAGGCATAGACGTAGGTTCGTCCTGCTTTGATGGGATAGAGGAGGGGCGCTCCACTGCCTCCGGCCGGGATTTGGACTGGAGTTCCAGCCCGGTCTACCCATACGGTGTAGGTCCCTACGGGTACCTTTCCGGAACGGTAGGTTTTTCCTGGGCTGTCAGCTGGCTCGAGCCAGGCCGAGATCCCCACGGAAGACCAGGTTCCGAAGCCCTGTTCGTCCACCGTGGGGCGCGGTGGAGCCTTCTTGTCTCTACGGATGGCGTCCACGAGCGTGTCGAAGGCCGATCCGGCGTCCTGTACGGTGCCTTTGTCGGCCCCATCGAGAGACTCGTTGATGGCGTACCCGATGGCGGCAGACCCCACGGAGCCAGTGATCCAGCGCATGGACCTCACCGCCTGGCTGGCGAGGATCCGTCGCAGGACCCACCCGAAGACGCCCAGCTTCTTGGCCACGGTCTCCCACGGGGTGCTCCTCCACGCCTGCTTCAAGTTCCAGGCGCAGTTGGCAAGACTGGCGCTGTACTCCTTCATGATGGTGGGCAGGAGCGGTCCGAAGTCTCCTGCCAACTCGAGGAGGATGGCGAGGATGTGGACTGGGACCTGGACGAGGGCCTGGCTGGAGAGAGCGCCCAGGGTCTGGAGTCGAGAGGCTGACTTCAATGCCCTGAGGACCTCTTGGGTGAACGCACCACTCCTGGCGGCGATGGCCCCCATGGCACGCAGGTAGGCGTCGTGGACGACGGCCTCTACTCTGGCAAGGTTGTTTCGTCCGAATCTTCCGGACCGGTTGATCACGGCACTCGCCACCTGGGCCAACTTCATCACCTGGGCCCGAGGGGAGAGGAACCAGCCACAGGCGCCGGCGCTGGGGATACCTGCTGCGGCGACTGCGGCAGCGATGGCCGCCATCTCCGCCGTCCAGGTCTCTCCATCCTCGGCCCACCCTGGACGTTCTCCGGCCATTGTCAGCCAGTGAGAGGCTCGGACCGCGGCGCGGTAGAGGATGACCCCCATCCCGACTCCCGCCGTGGACGCGGCCGCCATGCCGATGAGCTCGTCCAGCCCCGCGATCCCGATCCCGATAGGGATGGCGATGGCAGGGAGAACCCCGTAGTGTGCACGGTCTTGCTCCGGTACTCGGCCGTAGGGGGTCATCATCTCAGTACCAGCGTCCTCCGCCTCGAACCCAACTGTCGGGGTCGGTACCGGGGGCGCGATGGCCGCTCGACAGGAGCCCGTCGAACCAGTCGGCGCCGAAGCTCTCCAGAGGAAGGAAGCCTCGGAAGAGCCCTCCTCCTGACCTTGGCCGACGCCCTCGGAACAGCCCGAACTCTTCTGGTTCCTCTTCGGGGGCGCCCGCGCCAGGAGCCTCGTCTTCGCCCATGTCCTCGCCCTCCACCTCTTCGGCGTCTTCCTCCGCGACGGGGAGGGCGCGCATCTCGCCCCCTTCGGTGAGCTCGCCTCCTACGGGCGTGGGCTGCAGGGGGGCGGGCGCTCCGACGCTCGGAGCGAGGGCCAGGGCGATGATGTGGTTTTCGAGCGTTTGGTACATGTTGGTGATGAGCACGCCGATCTGGGCCCAGGCATCGCTTTCTTCCTGGGAGACCGCGGCGAAGCTCGCCCGGTTCGCGATCTCGTGCGACTCGCGGAAGGCGCGCCGGAGGGTGGCGGCGTTGTCAGTCACCGCCTGCCAGAAGGTCTCGGCGGGGACCCCCGGACGCCGCATCTTCACCGCGACCTCCAGCACCTTCTGGTAGTGGTTCTCCCAGATGTCCGTCCGGTGGGCGCAGAGGGAGACGGCGGTGATGGGCCCGTGTTCGGCGCGGAGCTGGCGGTTCCGGTGGAGATAGGCCTGCCGCATGAGATCGGCGGTCACCCCCTCTCGAAGGTAGGAGAGGGCCCGGTAGAAGTCGTTCGTGACCCGCTGGTCCACCAGCGCTTCGATCCGCCTCGGGTCTCGAGCGACGGCCTCGTCAAAGGTCATCCCGGCGAGGACGTCGCCGTCCGCGGCCATCTGGTCGTACAGATTGGCGTCGGTGAGCCCCTCGATGGCCTCCTGGACTGGGGTGGCTGGTTTTTCCTGGTCGAGCAGCCATGCCTCGGTCAGGGCGAGTATGCCGCCGAGGGTGAGGATCTGGGTCGGGTCGACAGGCATGAGGCTCCGAAGGGAGGGGAGATGGATCCTACCGTGTTCAGGGCAGGTCGGCATCCTGGTAGGGTGGAGGTTTTCTCGTGAGAGGTCGCTCGGGAGGAAGGGCCCATGTTAGGGTGCTCCTTCTTCTTCCGCTCGCCGTGAGGTCACCTTGCCGGTAACGAACTGGGTGGACAACACCCACTACACTGCACCTACGGTGCTGGCCATCGTGGCCAACGCCATCTCGGTGACCCAACTAGCGCACACGGTGGGCGGCGGGACCCTGACCACGATCAACAGTGGCGCGGCCAATGTGCTGGCCGTGGTGAACGACGAGGTGATGCTCAGGCCGTCAGCGCCAGGTGGTCAGGTCACGATTCAGCCGGTGGCGGCGGGGAACATCCGTACCCAGTATGGGCAGACGCTCCTCCTCAACGCGATCGAGGACTGGGTGCTGTTGAGGTTCAACGGTGCATTCTGGATGGTCGTGGACTCTTCGGTGATCGCGCTGTTGACCTCCACGCTCACGCTCACCGCTGGCGGGGTCATCGGCGGGGCGGGGCTCCTCTCCGAGGAAGTCCTCGTGGACACGTTCGGGGCGGTCGCTCGTCAGGTGCTCACCACGATCAACGGGGGGACCACCGGTCAGAACGTCAGGATTCGCGCCGCGAGCGGTGCTCGCCGGGTGGTCCTCGACAATCTGGGGAACATCCGCACCCAGCAGGGCATCCCGATGTCGGTGATGGACCCGGTCGACTATGTCGACTTGCAGTTCAACGGGACGAACTGGGTCTGCATCGGGTTCAACCAGGCGGTCTCGAACGAAGCAGGAACGAATACGGTGGCGACGAGTGGGACCCCTACGGGACCACTCCCGATGCGCATGCAGCAGGTGAAGATCCCCTTGGCGTCCTTGACGGCGGGGGCGGTGACCCAGGATGTCGTACTGGGCGCGACGCTCCCCGCCGGGTCGGTCGTCCTCGACGGCTTCTTCAACGTTCGGACGATCTACACCGGCGTTGCCATGCAGACGGTCACCGTGTCTCTCGGCACCGTCGCGGCGTTGGGCTCCATCCGGGCGGCATCGGTGGACCTCATCGCGGCGGCCGCCACGGGGTTCTTCTTTGCGGCGCGGGGGGTCGGGATCGGGACTCCCGGTGGCGGGCTCCAGCTGACGGCGAGGTTCACGACCACGAACGGCAACGTGAACCAGATCACGGACGGGGCGATGGACGTGACCGTGGTCTACTGCGTGGCGCCGAACATCTGATTCACGGTGGACATCGCCCTGTTCGACCCGCCGGTGGGCACGAGGGTGCTCCTCTCTGGCGACAGGGCGAAGTGTCAGGCCTGCGCCTGGGATGGAGAGGAGGCCCTCCCGGCGGTCTTGCCTCACCATGGTCCGGCAGTCTCGGGGCTGCTGCTACTTTCGGTCCGGCTCGTGTACCTTGCGTCGGACGGGACGCTCACCGCGACGGCACAGCCCTGTAGGAACCGTATCTTCCAGGATGGCGAGCCCTTCTTGACGGTGGCGCGCGGCCTGGCGGACGGGGTCGTGGCTGGGCGATTCGACGCCTCTCCTTTTCGCGAAGGTTGCGCGTTGCCTCTTCGCTACGTGAGGTACGTCGGCTTCCGGTATCATCTCGTCGAGATGCCGATCTTGTGGGCGGTGGACGCGCTCTGGTTCGGAGATGACGCCTATGTCCTGCCTACGGGATCTCTCGCCGACGGCCTCCGGCCAGAGGTCGCGGCGGAGCTCCAGGGAGCCTTCCTGCCGGGGCTCGTCCGACCGGTAGCTGGAGCTGATCGAACACGAACTGGCCCATGGTCAGGATGACGGTCGCCACCCTGGCCCAGCCGCCGGCGTCCCTCCCCTGCCCGTGTTGCTCGGAGACTCGTTCGGCGCGTCTGGCGACCTCGGCCGCCTCTCTGAACGCGCGCTGGAGGGTGTCCATGTGTTGCCCGAGGTGGTTCACGTAGGCGGCTGCCATCGGGTTCCCCTGGGCGGCTTGCAGGGTGGTCCACTGCAGGATGCAGCTGTAATCCTCCCAGTTCCGCTCGAGTGAGTCCGCGAGGCCTTCGGCGGTGATCCTCCCGTTGGTCGTGCGCAGGGCGGAGTTGCGGAGGAGGTAGGTCTCCCGTTGGTAGAATCCGGCTTCGGTCCCGCGCATCCCCTGGGGGGCTCGAAGGATTTCGTGGAAAGCCTGATGGATCCGCTGGTGGACGAGCGCCTCTACCCGGACGGGGGCCTGGGCGACCGCATCCTCGAAGCTGAGACCCAGGAGCGGGTCGCTTCCTTCTTCGATGGCGTTCCAGATGGCGGCGTCCAGGTCGGCAGTCGCGGGCATTCCCCCTCGAGCCGGCGCCGCGGGGAGGTTCCGGCGCTGGTAGGGCATGATCTCTACCTGGAGGGGCTCGGCCTCGCGCACGGGTCGTGCTTCTGGGAGCAGGTCCGGTGGAGCGCGCCGGGGAACGACCGGTCCCGCCGCCCGTCGAAGTCGAACCGGGTAGCCCTGGTGGGCCATGGGAAGCGCGCTGACCGCTTCCCGTGGAGAGGTGCTCTCGACGACGATCACGGTCTCCTGGCCGCTTCTTTCCTCATGGACTTCCACGATGCCGTAGCGCCCGAGGAAGGTCGAGGACAGGTCTTCGACGGCGGATCGAGGGGTTGGCACGGGCGAGTCCTGATGGAGGACCAGTATAATCCGCGCAGCTCTCGACGCCGGAAAGCTCGGTGTGGTACGTTCTCGTCCCTCTTCACTGGAGTCACCATGCCGAACACTGACTGGGTCGACGATCTTCACTACACCGCCCCCACTGCGCTCACGCCGGCGGCGGGCGCCATCACGGTGACCCAGGCCCAGCACCTGGTGGACGCTGGGACGATCAGCTCCATCAACAAGGGGCCTGCGAACGTCCTCGCCGTGTCGGGTGACGAGGTCGTCCTTCGTCCGAACGGGGCGGTCGCGGTGGTCATCCAGGGGGCGGGCGGGAACATCCTCACCCCCCTGGCGTACGAGGTGGCCATGGCGGTGGCGGCTGACTTCGCCCTGTTCAAGTTCAACGGGGCGAGCTGGGTGCTCGTGGGTCAGCGGGTGGGGACCCTCACGGGAAGCCTGCTCACGATCGCCGCGGGGGCCGTTGGAGTCGCCGGCCAGGTCAGGGGGCGCCATACGATCGACACCTCGGGTCCGGCGGTGGAAGACCTGAACACGATCAATGGTGGCGTGCTCGGCAAGAAGATTCGGGTCTCCTCGGTGAACGCGGCGCGAGACGTGGTCCTCACCAATGCCGGCAACATCCGCACCTCCTATCGTCAGAACATCGTCCTGGGTGACCCGTCTGACTGGGTCGATCTCGAGTTCGACGGCACGAACTGGAACGTCGTCGGCGCTCAACTCCTGGCCGACGTCTCGATCGCGCTCACGGTGGCCGCTGGGGTCATCACCGTCTCTCGATCGACGCACACCGTCCTGGGAGAGGGTGCCGCTGCTGACCTCTTGGACACGATCAACGGCGGACAGGTGGGCCAGCTGGTCCTCCTGCGCGCGGGGACGGACCGGATCACCGTGACTGGAGTCGGGAACGTCAGGACCCCGGGTGGCCGCACCATCAGCCTCCTGAACGCCGCAGACTACATCAAGCTCCAGTTCTCGGCGAATGCCACCTGGCAGGTGCTGGGGTGGTCGGCGACGACGGATGCGAATCCCAGGATGGCGGCGGCGTCGGTGACCGACTCGACCGCGGTGGTGAACCCTGCGGCGACCACTGCGTTCGACCGGACCGGGACGGTGGTGGCGAACACCCCGATTGTCGGCACCAGGGTTCGGATCACCGGGAAGATCAGCAAGACGGCCCAGGGCGGCGCGGACGTATCGACGTACGGGGTCAGGATCGGGGCCTCGGTCCTGGGCACCCATGCACAGACCGCGGCCGCGACGGCCTTGATCATCTTCGAGGCCGAGGTTGTCTTCCGGGTGGTTGGCGCTGGCGGCACGATGGAGGGGTGGATCCGGTTCACCCAGCAACCGCTGGCTGGTGGCGCGGTCGTGGCAACGACCATGGTCCCGGTGAACGCGCTCGCCCTGGACACCACTGCAGACAGGCTGGTCGAGGCCACGGTCATCCGCTCGGTGAACGACGCCGGCAACTCGTCGGCCCTCAACAACATCAACGTCGACATCTCGTGAAGTCGTGATGGGGGGCCGCGTCTCGTCGCGGCCCCTCTTCATCTCGGCCTCGTCACTCGAGCAGGTTCTTCAGCAGGAACAGGCAGGCCACGCCGCTCGCGATGAGGATGACCGGCACGAACGCCTCGCCGAACGGCGCCTCTTCCTCGGTTTCGGCGCCGAACGTCGGGTTGGCGCTCGCGCCACCTCGCCTCGCCTCCTCGACGAACCGGGGGCTCACCCAGCCCGGGTGGCGTTGGGCGGCGTAGGGCACCAGGGAGTAGGCGTGGGCCTCGTCAAGACCGATGACGTGACGGCCGACCAGGAACACCAGCCGTCCGAGGTCTCGCTCGCCTGATCGGTAGGCCTCTCGCACGTCTCGACCCTCTCGGCTCTTCAGGCGCGCGACCACCCATTCTGGGGTCGGCGGGGGAGAGAGCGGGGCGAGCGCGATGACCGTGGCGTGCTGGATGAGCGGCGGAACCTTGGCTGCCTCCATGGCGCGTCGGTAGAGCGGCTCCACGGTGAGCCCGGGCGGTTGGGAGGCTGGGAGCGTCGACATCAGCTTCAATCTATCCTGTTCGAGGGGTGGACGGGGAACGGAGACTATGCTACTGCCAGTGGCATGGATCTCTCTGCCATCGAGACCTTCTACGTGGTCGCGCTCTGTTTCACCCCGGACCGGGAGCGAGTGGTGTTGCTGCGGAAGACGCACCCGACCTGGCAGGCTGGCAGGTTCAACGGCCCAGGAGGAAAGATCGAGGACGGGGAGATGGAGGAAGAGGCGCTGGCTCGGGAGTTTCTGGAAGAGACCGGGATGGCGACCCTGCCTTCGGATTGGGAGGTGCGACTGCGGGTCTACGGCGGCTCTTGGAACGTCGCCTACGGGGTCCTGTTCCGGACACCCATCGTCGAGACAAGGACGGACGAGCGGGTCGAGGTGGTGGCCTTCGCTGACAAGATGGCACTCTCGCTTGCCTGGTCGCCGCTGTGCTTGCCTCCAGACGACAAGGTCATCCTCCTCCCAGACCTCTGCTGGATCCTGCCCATGATGGTTGACGACAACCTCGCTTTTCCCCTGGAGGTGTCCACCAGGGTCCGTGAGCCCTCGACCATCCCGTGGCAGGTGAGGATTTCACGGGCCATCGGCGGTGCATCGTGATGCCTGACCCGGTCATCCTGAAGTGGGCTGGCTCGAAGCGCCAGCTGGCGCCACACATCGAGACCTTGTTCGTTCGTCTCGCTGGTCCAGGGCCGTGGGTCTGGGGGGA
>ERZ1292623.3323-Hain-H51-01um-R1-3323-length-13773-cov-9_pt1 | contig 13773 bp, 12 predicted proteins | sample MGYA00564398_ERZ1292623 | MGnify/ENA primary metagenome ERZ1292623 (study PRJEB36523, sample SAMEA6512633) | groundwater metagenome | collected 2019-01-07 | study: AquaDiva: Metagenomics assemblies of 32 groundwater samples
GCGAATGCGTCGGCCGCGATCGCGCCCACCGCGATGGCCGCCGCGTCGATCGCCCCCGCGGCGAACGCATCGGCAGCAATCGCGCCAACAGCAATCGAGTCAGCCGTGATGGAGTTGTCAGGGAACCCGCCGGCCGCTACCCGCGGTGAGTCTACGCCTGCCTGGTCAACGGCATCGGTTTCCAAGTTCCCCAGGCATTTGAGCGAGCCCGGATCAAGGATCGTCCCGAGCGTATCACCGTACATCCGGTTATCGACCAGGAGACCAGTGCACGCCGCCGAGAACTCGATGGCATGATTGCCCGTGTTGCGGTTGCTAATGACGTTACGCGCGACCAGCGCGTTCGTGAAAATGCTGGCACTGTGAATGCCGGCGGCCGTGAAATCGCCATCGATCCAGCAGTCCTCGATGCGGAGGCCATCTTCGACCGCGCCTACCTCGATGCCCTGGACTGCGCCCGCCGTGACGGACACGATCTTGCACCGGCGGATCATGCAGCGGTCGGCGCCATTGGCCCCACCGTTCACGTCGATATAGCTGTCCGCCTGATAGGCATTCACCTCGTCGCTACGAAACTCGCAGTCCTCGACGATGGCGCCGTCGGCGTTGATGTCCAGCAGGATATCGACACCATCGTTGCCCGGCTCGAAGACGAGATTGCAGACACGCACGTCGACGGCGCCGATCACGACCGTTGCCGTATCGAGCGTGCTGCCCACGGTAATGACCGGCCGGTCCTCACCGTTGCCCAAGCCAACCACGGAGATGCCGGCCACATCCAAGCTGATGGCCGCGGCCGTGTTGATCGTCTCCGCGTGGCCGGGCAACACATAAATAACGTCGCCCTTGTTGGCGGTGCACAGGCCCACCGCATAATCGACGGTGGCGACCGGTGCGTCCGGGTTCTGGCCGTTGCCGGCGGCATCGGTGCCGCTGGAATGGACGAAGTAAATCGAGCCGGGGTGGCGATCGACGCCGGCAATGGAAAACGCGCCACCTACCTGCTTGCGAACGAAAAGCTCAGTGCGGGCCATTTGCTATAATCCTTTCAGCGTGATTGAGGGTTCAAACCTTGGTATCCGCGAAAGAGGAACGTATTGAAAGCCTGCCGCGCTTGCGGCCTGACAAAGCCTCTCAAAGATTTCCCGAAGGAATCGCGTGTGCGCGATGGTCGCGCGAGTCGCTGCCGTGACTGCGAAACAGCCCGCTTCCGGGAGTACCGCCAATCGGAGCACGGACGCCAAGCCGCCCATGACTACCTTCGCCGCTACCGCGCTACTGCGCGCGGCAAACAGGCCCATCGTGATTCGTCGCGTCGATGGAATGAGGCGCATCCGGAGTACAACAAGGAATACGCCAAGACGTGGCGACTGGCACACCCTGGGCAGTCGAACGGACAACCCCACTCTCAGCGAGACCCACAGAAATTGAAGGCGCGAGCCGCACTGAACAGACAGATTGCTCTCGGGAAGATTCCGAATGCGAAAGGCCTTCCCTGCGCGCACTGCCAGCAACCAGCGAAGGAGTACCACCATCACGCCGGCTATGAGCACGAGCACTTCTTCCACGTAATCCCCCTATGCATTGCCTGTCATAGCGACGTCCATTCGTAACCTTTGTCAGCCCCGGCGGGCGGGCCGCCGGCAGGCTGGCTAAGCGCAGACCGGTGTCCTGTCCCGCCGGAAGAAGGTGAGGGAAGGTGTCTTACTCCTTTTCAGCCTAGTCGATCATGCTGGCCGGGATCGCCTGCTGGACCCGCAGGTCGTGCAGCACGACCAGGATGCCGCCCAGCAGAGGGCTATCAACCGACTCGACGGCGTGCAGCCGGGCATAGCGATAGCCGGTCGCCGCCAGCACAGCCGGGTCGACGTGGACGAAATACAACTGGTTGCTGCCGGCCACCGTGGTGAAGCCGGCAGCGGCGGCGGCGGTGACCGCGCCGGGCACGTCACTGGTCTGGTGATTGCTCACCCGCTGGTATTTGAAGGCGACCGCCGACGTGGTCGTTGGCGTCACGTCGTCGCAGGCCTGCACCGTCACCACCGTCGTGCCGGTGGCGCCGACGCCCCACCAGACGACAAACGTCAGGCCGTGGGCTTCGGAGACGTCAACCACGTCGGAGTTGATCGTGCCGGCGAAGGCATCGGCCACCGGGGCAAGCCCGTTGATGATGTGCGCTTTTTCAGTCAGCAGCATGGGAGGGACTCCTTAAGTCCAGCGTCTGGTGTCTAGCGTGTCGCCAGCGCGACGATGTGGGACTGCGTATTCCCGGTGCCCTTATACGGCGCGAGCGCACTTACCCAGGAACTGCGGCCATCGGCGCGATAGGTCACGCGGAAGGCTTGCTCGTCCGTCGTGAAGGCGACGTGCATACTCGATGCCTCTTCCGGCGAACCCTTGTCGAAGTACCAATATTCGCTGAGGGCGGTGAGGATGACGTCGCCGACCGTGCCCAACGTCGCGCAGTACTCGACGGGCACCACCGGCAGGCCGAACAGCGTTCCGTGGGGGGGGCCGGCGGCGCCGTTGGCCGGCAAATACACCGGCACGCCGCCGGTGCCAACGCTGAGCGTCATCGAGAACAGTTGCGGGTAGACATCCTGGTTGATGAACCAGACGGCCTGACTGAACAGCGGCGCGTAGAACCGCGCCACCATCTTGACGGCGTTCTCCCACTGAAAGGTGGTCGCCGCTTGGCCGGTTTCCTTGGCAACAGAGATGAGCGCGGCCGCCGTGAGGATGCCCTGCGGCATGCCCGTGCCCGTGCCGTTGATCACGTCATCCTCGGTCATGAACCGCAACTCGTCGCCGAACGCGCTGAAGATGAGGCGGCCCAGGAGCGAGGCGTCGGCGAGCACTTCGTCGGTGGCGTAGCCTAGCGCACCATATTTATGCAGCTTGAACTCGAGGCGCTTGAACTTGGGCCGCGACGCCGTGATCGCGGTGCCCTCATCGAGGCGGTAGCCCTGGACGGCGCCATGGCGGCTGCCCGTCGCCCGGCTACTCTCGTCGATGACGTTGATGTCCAGGCTGTTGCCTACGGCCATCTGCGTCCGATTGACGCGACGAAGGACCTGCCCTGACGTCATGCGAAGCATCAGGCGGTCCGTGGAAGGCCGCGGCACCAGGAATCCGCCATCAGCGCCTACCAGCTCGCCGGCGCCCTGTGCTGCCGACTGGTAGATCAGGCGGTTATCCATGCTATACCCCTTCGCCGCGGCGAACAGGGCCTGGAGAAATTCGCCGTCCGCGGCATCCTGGTAGCGCTCAACCGGGTGAGAGGGATGGCCGGCAGGAAACGCGATGCCGCTCGCTCGCGCGACAAACTCTTGCGCGGTGAGCCCGTAGGTGTTGTACCCCCACGGCTTGTCCAGCGAGAGGTCATGCACGCCACGCACGCCACGCACGCCACCGTTCGCCGCGAGGCCGGCCGCCGGAAGAGGCCGGCCGTCACCGGTGTAGCTGTTGACCGGCGCCGCGGTGAGTGCCCATTCGCGATGCCGCTCCTCGCGCTCGACGTCGGCGTTGATACCGGTGATTTCGGCGTAGATGGCGTCGTCGCGCTTTTTGTCGTCGTCGGTCAGGCCGCGCTTCTCGGCCTCGGCGGCCGTGCGCAGCGCCTCGGCTTCGGCCATGAGGGTGGCCCGGCGGGTGCGGAATTGGGAGAGGAGGTTGCTCGCCACGTCGTTTGCTCCTGGGCGTCGTTGCGGCGCCTCTGGAGCGAGCGAGTGGCAAATGGCACAAAAAAGCGCGCGTCTCCGCGGCGCCACAGACAAAATCTGTGGTTCCGACGGATCACACGCTTCTCGACGGAGTGGTGCTACCGTGTCACACTCGCGACACCGAAACTCGACGGAGTCGGACTGGCGAGTGCCGCGGTCACTGCTCTGCGGACTCGACGGAGCCGCGCGGCAGTGACCCTGTTGCTCTGTACGTTAGCAAAGCCGCGCGAATGTGTCAAGCGCCTAGGCGCGGGTCCCGTCTCCAGCCCTCACCGACCACCAGCAGGCACAGTTCAATGATGCAGGCCTCGCTGTTGGCATACAGGATGCTCTCGCCGTTGATGATCAAGCACGTACTCTCGATGCGGTGGTACTCGGGCTCGGAATAACGTATCTCGCCCTCTCGCAGCCACGCGAATCCCGGTAGTACAGCCGTGGGCTCGATCTGCTCACCGGGGAGCGGCCAGCGACCCGACAGATCGCTCCGTGCCCCCCGCAGGATCAACTCCGAGTAGATGCCCCACCGGCCACGGGCCAGCCACGCGGTCACGCTCTTGCGGATGCCCGCGTCGAATACGGCATAGGCAGCGACACCGCCGGTGGCGTAGTCAGGTACGGGACGGTCATTCATCGTCGTATCGGTGCTGCGCCTTCAGTTGTTTCACCAGCTCCTGCCATTCCTTGGCCGGCGCTGTGGCGTAGCACTCCGCACAGAGGTGATCGGGCGGGTTACCAAATGAGCGCTGGAGCAGGTTGGAGGGTAATTCGCACGCACAGCGGTAACAACGGAATGCCGCCTTCCCCGCATCGCGGCATTCCGTGCAGATGGTCTCACCGTTTGCCGCCCTGGCGCCGCTGACGACTCGCCAACCGGCACGGACCGCCTGCGCCTGAAGAGTGAGTTCAGAGTAGGAGGGAAATAGGTTGTGGACGTGCTCGAGATCGTAGAACATCCACCGTTCGCACGTCGCACAGCGGATGAGTTTCACCAGCACCTGCCCAAAGGCATCGCACGTGGTATCTTCCTGAGCACAGACCACGCGGGGCGTCCACGCGAACAGGGTGAAAATCGATAGGCCCGTGGTCAATTCGTTGACTGTAGCAGGCAGTTCCGGCGCTTGCTCGCTCATCAAGAACTGCGCGCTTCCTCCCCTGTGCTTGAGCCAGGGGAGGAAGCGCGCCCTCCTTGCAGTTCAGCACCGGCGGCCAGACGCAGGCGGCGGCGGCGCAGATCAAGTTCTGCGCGATCCGCCGCCGATAGTTCCAGCGGCGCGAACCCCTCGGCCGTCTCATCGCTACCGTGAGGTGTTGTCTCGTGCATCGGCGGCTCCTTGCCCATCTCACGGTAGTGCGCGTCCATGTGGCGCCGCATCCCGGGCATGTCCTCTTGGGGCACGTCCATTTGCTCCATCCGGCCCGCCATGGCGAAGACCCCACGTGGCACGAGCGTGCCATCGGCGCGATGATGCGGCCCCTTATAGCTGGACTTCGCATCGGGGTCGCCCTCATCGTCCATCCAGACATGCATGCGGCGCAGCTCCTCCCGACCGCTCGCCTTCGCCACCTCGGCATCAGCATCCCATTCGGCGTCCTCCGCGGCAATGCGCGGCGAGCGGTGAGGTGGCAACGGCCCGGCGACAGGGATGCCGGCGCCGGGGCCTTCTGTCCGCGGCCCCGCGCCGGCCCGCGCCGGCCGCCGGCGCATCATCCGCTCAATCACCTCCTCCAGCGTTTCGATACGATCGGCCATTCCCAACCTCACCGCCTCCGTTGCCCCGACGACCCACCCTTCGCCAAAGCCCCCGCGCACCTCAGCCGGCGAGACACCCCGGAAGCGAGCCACATCCTCAACGAAGAGCGCATAGTAATCATTCACCCGCTTCTGGATGGCGGCCCGGTCATCGTCGGTCAGCGGCACGTCTGGGGAGCCGACGTTCTTGCGCACGCCGGCGCTGATCGTCGTGCGGCGCACGCCCTCACGCGCCAGGCGCTCGCTGAACTCCTCGTGCACGACGCGCACGCCGATGCTACCGACCTCAGCCGAGGTCGTAACGACGAACTCGTCGGCCGCCGTGGCGATCCAGTAGGCGGCCGAAGCCGCCAGGCTGTTTGCGACAGTGACGATCGGCTTGCCCCCACCGCGAGCACGGAAGAGCACGTCGGCCAGCTCGGGCACGCCAAACGCGCTGCCGCCGGGGCTGTCCACATCGACGACGATCGCGCCTATCGATGGATCGGCGAGCGCCTGGTGAAACAGCGCCGCGAACTGCTGCGTGCTCGTGCCGCCGGATAACTCGGTGAGCAGGCCGACGCGCTGGCTGATTACGCCATAGAGGGGCAGCACTGCCACCGCGCCCTGCTGCCGGCCACCCTGGCTGAGCGGCCGCGGGCCGTTGGCGGCGGCGGCAGCATCCAATCGGGCGCGGATCTCCGCGTCAGAGAGGCGCTCCCCCTCGGCGTGCAGCGCCAGTAGGTCGCAGATCGTGGTCAGCATGCTGGGCAGGATCGCCCAGAGGTTTTCCCGCACCGTGCGGATGACACGCTCAAGCATCAGCGTTGACTCCTTTGTCTGACGGATAGTGCACCGTGATTTCCGGCGACCGCACCTCGCCGAGCACGTCACCCGCCCACTGCTGAGACTCCAGCACCACCGGCAGGACGTACCCCTCGACGGCACGCGCATCGTCCGGCAGCGGGTGCTCGATCGTAAAGCTGCGAGAGACGCCGCCGCGGGCTTTCAGAAACTCAATCACCAAACTGAGCGATATAAGGACGACTCGCTTGCCCACGTTAGTTGCTCCTTTCGAGCGAACTCGCAGCCAACGCCAGCACGACCAACTCCTGACGCGCGGCGTCCCACTCATCCATCGTCAGCGGGCCAGCCTGGAGTCGCTGCCGCTGGTGTTCGACGTACTCGCCCATCGCCTCCTCCGTGACGCGGAGTTGCTCGGCCACATAGACGGCGTGGCTACCGTAGAACCGATTGACCTCCGCCTGCCACGACTCCAGGTCCGTCGCGGCGCGCTTCCAGGCTTTCTCGAGGACAGTCTGCTCTTTGTGGATGACGCGCATGACGGCGTCTTCAACGAACGCGCGCAGCCGCGCGGCGTAGACCTGCTGGACCGCCGCTATGGCCTCCTGGGTCGCGGCAAGACTCGCGGCCACGGCAGCACGCGCCCGGTCGTCGCCGCCTGCGTCCTCATCGCCGTCTTCCTCCGATCGCGGCCCCCGCCGTCCGGCCGGTGACGCCGCGGGGGGAGGAAAGCCCGCTGCGGCCGCCTTGCCGAGATCCTCAGCCGGCAGCATATTCGCCGGCAAGATGAGCCGGTCGCCGCCCGCTTCGGGGTTGCGGTTCTCCGCCGCGCGCCATTCGTTCGGCGTGATCGCCCCGCCCTGGAGTTGCTTGCTGAACGCCTCGGCCCGCGAGATGGCGGCGCCCCGCAACAAGGCATCCACGAGAAACTCCGAGAAGAGGCCTGGCTCCCCGTCGAGGAACTCTAAATTTGCCGATTGCTCCCAGACGACGAGCCAGGGGGTAAGTGTGTAGACGAGGAACAGGATGGACAGCTCTTCGATTCCGGCTCCCCAAGAGTTATGGACGATGAGGCCGTTGGCGATGAAGTTGCGGTTGCCCTCAACGCCCAGGTCGTAGACCGGCTGAGCGATGGCAGACTGCTCAATGGACGTAATGGCGTGCAGCGCGCCGCCCTCGATCTCGAAGTACGTGCCGGGCCGCGACTCCGGCGAGCCTCCGCGCCCCTGGAAGCCAGATGCATAGCGCGTCACTCTTTCTGGAACACGCGCATTCGCCAGATTGGCCGCCTTGCGCGGATGGTGCGATCCGATACGCCGGTTCGCCCGCACATCGAACAAGAACAACTGGTACATGACGCCGCAGGGCTGCACAATTCGCCCCTGGATTTCCGGCTGACACTCACTGCGGTAGTACCGCACTTCGCCCACTGGCACGCCTAGCCCCATGCACAAATGGCGAATGTCCTCAAGGAGTGCACGGTTGACGGACGAGTAGGTAATCCAGCCATGAGCATCTGCGGCGCCATCGGAGTCGAGATACCCGCGCAGAAAGGCCAGTTGCAGGTCGGGCGCAAGGGTGAACACCCATGGCGGGACGCGTTTGGTGTGGGCCGTGCCAATGAATCCCAGTTGACGAAGTTCCTCGGCGGCGCTGCGAGATCGGAACGTCGTGCAGCGCTCGGCCTCCCTCAGATGTACGGGTTGCGTTGCGTGCGGCGGGAGCGTGCCGGCCGCACTCCCGCGATACCGTTTTGCCCAACACAGGTTGCAGAGGCCGCGGCCATAGTGGGGCCGTCGGCATCCCGGCTCGTTGCAGGTGCGGCCAGCACGTGGCCGCACCAACGACGTGAAGGAGTCGCGCATGGCCTGGCGGTAGTGATCCATGTACGGCGCGGCCCGATGTCGCGCGAACGTGACTCCGACGGCCTTGCCTTGCTGATAGACGATGTTGCCATCGCCCAAGAGCAGGCCGCAGACCTCCATGAACGCCTCCGTCACCTGGTCCCGTGTCGGACAGGACCAGCTTTCCTGCTCGGGCAGGCCGTTGAGCGCCACCAGGTAGTCACCCACCTGGAGTTGATCGGCCTCAAGCCACAAGTTGCGCCAGACCACCTTGCGATAGCCGCCGATGCCCGGCTGCGGATTGGGAAACTTCCGGCGCACCAACACCCGATGCTGCGCGTTGCAGCGCAAGGTGCGGCCGCGCGTTTTGATCGTGAGAATCGGGTCGATGCCGGTCTGCTGGGCGCGAAATACTCGCGCGAGCTCAAAGCGCTTGGCGCCAGTCAGGCTCCAGACGCGATCCCCCGCCCACACCTCACTCACTGGCCGTGGTCCGTGCTCGGTGTAGACGAGCACGTCGCCCGGCAGGCAGGTAACCTTGGTGAGAAAGCCCGCCAGGTGGGGCGGCACGCCGAACCAGGCCAGCAGCTCCTCGCGCGTGAACTCGCGCATGGCCAGGAACTGCGCGTCCTCGTTCGACATCTGCGCCGCGACCCAGTCCATGCCCTCGTCGAGGACCGTCACCTTGTACGCATTGGATGCACCCTGGTGCGTCTCGTTCCAGTTGGCGACGAATCGCTGTTTGGCCTCTTTCGAAAGTGAGCCGGGATACTTGACGATGCCGCCGGGCTTCGCGCCCTGCCTGAAGAAGCTGCCCGCGTGCTGCTCCAGCGCGATCGCCAGCCCAAGCGACTCGCGCGCGTGCGTGAGTAGCGACTGCCCTACGCCGCCGCGCGACCAGCGCCGGACGTGCCAGATCTCCTCGGCGCTGTATGTCACCTCGGTCTGGTCATCCTGGCGGTACCGGTAGCGCCGCGTGCCATCGGCGAGCGTGTCCACCTGCACGCGCGACGGCGGCAGCGGCCAGAGCGCGCGGACCGAGCCGTCGAGCGCGAACTCCTTGCGGGCATAGGCATTGCCGGCGACGATCAAGTAGCTCATCTGCTCGGCCCTAAACTCGATCGGCGTCTGCAGAGGGTTCGGCCGGTCGTGCAGCAAGCGGTAGGCCCAGTGGTCAGTGGCTCGCCGCTTACCGCCGCCGGTGCGCGCATAGACGTGCAGGGGCAGCATGCCGACGGCATCGGCAAGCACCTGGGTACAGCGCCAGAATGTGGCAACGCGCATTGCCGCCGCCTCATCGACGCGCACGCCGGCGCCCGCGAGCATGCCGATAGGTTGATACCAGAAATCGGCGGAGGCATTGGGAGTCACGGCGCCATAGGAGCGTGGCCGGTCAAGTTGGTCGAGATAGCCCATCGCTTAGTCCTCCTCCAGTCCCCGAGACAGGCGCATCGGCCCCAGCCCCTCTGGCACGGGCGACGGCCGGCGCAGCGCGACGTAGAGCAGGATCGCGCCGCAGACGACGAGTGCCGCCGGCTCCCAGACCCGCCACAAGCCAGTACCGACCAGCACCAGCCCGGCCAGGCCAAGCACATCACGCAGACCCGGCGGCGGGATGTGGCGCACGAGACCCAGGGCCAGGACGAACGGCGCGGCGAGCCACCGGCCAACCCGCAGGAGCGGACGAAGCGCTCTCGCCCTCATCAAGAACTGCGCGCGGAAACCCCTGGCTCAAGCACAGGGGAGGAAGCGCGCCCTCCTTCACGTCCCAGACCTGTCCTGCCTGCGGCCACGTTGCACGGGCCAATCGTCCAACGCAGGCACAGTTTCGGTGTCAGTCCTGTGGCTTCGCCGGCCATGCCGACACGGTGGCGGCTCAGAATATCGCTGTTCTGGGCCGGGCTCTTGTAAGCGAGCCGTACTTGGCGACTGCGATCCATCGTAGTTCGTCAAAAGCTCCCGGCTTCAGCCGGGGGTTGCTTACACGACGACAACCTCCTCGCCCTCGTTTTCCCAGCGAGAGCGCAACGGCCCCTGGCGGCGCATGGCCCGGTCAATGGCCATAATGAGCGCCACCACACCGTCGATTTTGGACTGGCTGTCGGCCTTGTTCGGCTTCAAGTTGCCGGCCGGGTCCTGCAAGACGGCGAAGTTGTCGGCCATGAAGCTCAGCACGGGGTGGTGGTGGTGATGCAGTTTCTTGGCGAGCAGCCGCCGTTCGAACTCCTTCATCGGCGCGGCCATTGAGTAGAAACCCTGGCCCATCGGAAAGACCTGGAGCCCCTCCTGCTGCAGTTTCATCGCGGTTTCGTGACTCTGGAAGAGCCGGTCGACATTGAGGTCGACGACCTGGAACTGCGCCGCGTCGGCGAGCACCTGCGCCCGCACTTGCTCGTAGTCCACGGCATTGCCCTCGGTGACCGTCAGGTGGCCCTCACGCACCCACGCCTGGTACTGCGCGCTGTAGCGGTTCTCGGGCGCGTAGACCCACGCCTCGGGACACCAGAACCGCGGCAGGATGTCGAGCGCCTCGGGATCATCCTCACGAGGAAACGCCAGGACCCAGGCCGTCAGGTCGCGCGTCGCAGAGAGGTCGAGGCCGCCGTAGCACGGCCGCCCGCGGAACAGCGTCTCGTCGAATGTCTCACTGCCGGCCTGGGCGTTCCACAGGTCGAGCGGTATCCAGCGGTTCGTCTGCTGCGTCCAGCAGTCGAGGTGCAGGCGCAGAAAGGCGTTAAGCTCGGTCGGGAGTTGCTTGGCGCGCTCCATCTTGCGGCGCAGGTCGTCCAGCTTGACGGAGATGTGGAGGTTCGGATTCGCTTTCTCCCAGCACGCCTCGTCGTCCCACCGGTCCCCGTCATCGATTGTGGCGATATACGCAAAGAGCGTATCGTCCTCAACCAACCCCTCGATGACGCGCCGGCCGTACTCGTGGCGCTCCCAGCACACGCTCTGGCGGTCAGTGCCGGCAGTAGTGATGTTGACGATGAGTGACTGCCGGCGCGCGGCCGTGGCGGTTTCCAGCACGTCGACCACGCCGCGGGTCTTGTGTGCATGCAGCTCGTCGACGATCGCACCGTGAATGTTGAGCCCATCCATCGAATCGGAGTCGGCACCGAGCGGCTCGAATTTCGAGTTTGTGCGTACGTCGTGCAGATTGGCCACCAGCACGGTGATGCGCCGACGCAGGGGCGGGCTGGCCAGCACCATGCGGCGCGCCTCGCCCCAACAAATTTTGGCCTGATCGCGCTTGACGGCGGCCGCGTAGACTTCGGCGCCGGGCTCGTCGTCGAAGAACGCCAGCAAGAGGCCCAAACCGGCAAGCAGCGTGGATTTTCCCGACTTGCGCGCCACCTCCAGGTACGCGCTGCGGAAGCGCCGCGTGCCGTCCTCGCGTTGCCAGCCGAACAGCGAACCGACGATGAACTCCTGCCAGGGCGAGAGCACAAACGTTTGCCCGGCCCATTCGCCCTTTGAGTGCCGGAGGAAGGTAAAAAACTGGATAGCGCGGGCGGCGGCCGCATCGTCAAAGCGCAGCCCGCGCGCAGGTGCTTCGGCGAGATCCCGGAGATGCCGCTGGGCGGCACGCCGCACGAGGCGCCCCGCGACGACGCGGCCATCAAGCACGTCCGCCGCGTAGGCCGTGACGGCGGACCTAGCCGGCGCGGCCGCGACCATCTGCCCACTCCTCGAAAGGATCAACTGGCGCCGCCGGCAGCACCGCCTTGATGCGGCTCCGACTCGACGGCGACAGGCCGAACTCGACCAGGGCGCGGGTGTACTGCTCCTGCGCATCACGCGCCACACGCAGCAGCGGGTTGATCACGTACCTGCCCTTTCCGTCTTTGATCAACACGCTTGATTTTGCCAACAACGCCGTGACCTCGAGCCAACGAGTGTAGCTCACGCAGTAGGCCGCGAAGGCCGCGCCGTCAACCTCGGTCATGACGCCAAGCGCCAGCAACTTCCGGCCGGTGCGGCGCCATTCGCGCTTGGCGGCCTCGCTCAACGCGGTTGGCGGTGGCGGCAGCTTAGTCTTGGGCGCCGGCTCGTCCTCGTTGAGCGGCCGTTTCCCCGGATTGCCGCGTAGCAGCTTCAACGGCGTTGGGACTGGCTTGCGGCCGGCGCCAGGGCGGGGGGTAGCAGTCATCGGCGGCCCTCCTCAAGGTGAGCGTGCGCCAGGTCCAGAACCTGATCGCGGCGGGTCGCTTGCCCGCCCAGCACATTGGCCGAGACTGGCTGATCGCCGAGGAGGCGTTGGCCCAGTTCCAGCGCCACGGCGTGGGGCATCCGCCCAAGGTCATCCACGCCTAGCCCTCCGACTCCCGGCGCGGAGACAAACCCATCTGGCTCAGCCTCTCCAGGCAGACTGCGACATACTTCGGCGCCAACTCACACCCATAGCATAGGCGACCCAGTTGCTCGGCGGCGACCAAAGTTGTGCCACTACCAAGGAACGCATCATAGATGAGTTCACCCACCTGGCTAGAGTTCTCGATCGCCCGCGCCACCAGCGCCACCGGTTTCATGGTTGGGTGTTCGGGGGAAGCAGTAGGTCGATCGATCTCCCACACCGTATTCTGTTTCCGGCCGCCGTAATAGCGATGCGCGGCGTTGGCAAGCCAGCCGTAGAGGATCGGCTCCGCGCGCCAGCGATAATCGCACCCCAACGGCACGAACGTGGCGTTATTCTTGACCCACTGGATAGTCTGGCGCCAGATACCGCGGTCCTTGAGCACCTGCCCAAACAGTATATGTAGCGGCCCCGCCGGGGCCGCTACATACCACGCAGCCCCGGCGGTGCCGTGCGCTATCGCGTGGTCGAACGCCTGGCGGAGCATCGCCAGCAACCCGGGCTCGTCGAGCGTGTCGCCCACGAGGTTCTCCTCAACTCGATTGCTCCGAGCAATCGAGTTGAGGCGCTTATTCTTGTCACCTATGGCCACGCCATACGGCGGGTCAGTCCAGAGCATCTCGTAGCGCTCACCTGCCATCAGCCGCGCCACGTCCTCCGCCCTCGTGCTGTCCCCACACAGCAGCCGGTGCGCCTTCCCGGGCACGCTCCGGCTCTCAACCACCCACAGGTCGCCAGCACGAGTGTCCCACTTCGCGTGCAGCTCGGCCGCCCGATCAACCTGCGCCTCGGGCGCGTCCTCCAATACCGGGAGACCGTTCGTACCGTACTCAAGGCCCTGCTCGTGCGCGAAGTCACTGACGAACTGCTGCAGGGCCGCGTCGCTGCTGGACACGTCACGCAGCAGTTCGTCCAACTGTGCCTTATCGGTCGCGGCGAGCGCGGCGATCGGGTCAAGGGCCACGAGCGCCAGGTGCTCCTCGTCCTCGCTCAGATCGACGTACTTGACCGGCACGGCCAGCTCTCCGCGGCCGATCGCCAGCGCGACGCGCAGATGGCCGTCGAGGACGCGGCCACTCCTTTGCGAGACGATGACATCCTGGATCCATCCCAGCTCGTTGAGCGAGCCGGAAAGCGCGTCCTGCTGCCGGCGCGGGTGAATCCGAAAATTACGCGGGTGGGCGAGGAGGTCCCCTGGCGCCTCCTCGCCATAACCGACGATCCGGTTGACCCAGGCAGCCCCCTCCCCCTTCTTCATCTTCTTCGTCTTCGTCTCAGCCATGTCCGATTTCTATCATTCTGCGGTCGCATGTACAACGC
>ERZ1292623.3324-Hain-H51-01um-R1-3324-length-13771-cov-29_pt1 | contig 13771 bp, 19 predicted proteins | sample MGYA00564398_ERZ1292623 | MGnify/ENA primary metagenome ERZ1292623 (study PRJEB36523, sample SAMEA6512633) | groundwater metagenome | collected 2019-01-07 | study: AquaDiva: Metagenomics assemblies of 32 groundwater samples
ACAATAATAGCATCTATATCCTACTCCAAATTTTTTTAAAAAATCTGCAAATCTAATATCATCCAAAATAAAATCATGTTCAGGAAATTGGACTGGAAGAGTAATTTTAGGTTTTGTCTGTTTTTCAGTTGTCTTTTCTTTTGTGTTTTCTTTTGTGTTTTCCTTCATATAATTTCATGCGTGAAAACTCCCTACTTTAGCTGGGAGAGGAAACGCCTGCCTCCTTACTCCAGAAATCAAGAAGATTACCTAAATTTCCCTTTTTGCCATTATTGGCATATATTTTTAGTTTATAAGATTTAATCATATTTTTCCTTCATTCAATCCGCCGATTTCTTTAGATTTTTTAATTCTTCTTTTAGCTGTTCTTTCTTTTCTTTTAATTCTCTATATTCTTCTTTAACTGTATCTGGCATCTGTTTTTTCTCATATTTATCTTCTAAAAGCCAGATTCTTTTTTGTATTTCATTTACGTTATCATTAAGTATTTTTTGGTCTAATCTTTTTTCTATTTTCTGTGAATATTCTTTTGCTTCTTTCAAATCTTTGGCGGAAGCATAGCGTGCCTCGTTGTAGAAATACACTCCAAAAATTATACTAATTACAGAAGCAATAGAGATAATAACAGTTATGCCTTCTGTTATTTTTTTCTTCATCCTATTTAGTAGTGTCATCCTTATTTTCCTTCCTACTTTAATTTAATGAAGTCCCTATCTTTAATTGTAAACCTTTATCTAATGCCACTGTTACAATTTTACCTTCATCAGTTTTTATTTCAATTTCTGAAACAGAGTTTTTATTATCAATAAGTTGACTTTTTATTACTTTGATTACTTCTCCTCGTGTTATTACTTTATCTTTTTCTATAACCTCTACATGCAAAGTATACTCCTCCTTGTGTTAATATGGCAATCTTTCTTGACCTAATTCTTCCAATTCTTTTAATTCTTTTTGTTTTAAAGTAGGAATGTTATTTTCTTCAATATATTTTTGTAATCTTCTTTGAAACTTTGCGTTATCATCTAAGTCAAAATCTTCCCAAAAATCCTGCAATGTAATTGAACGCAAATCTGTATCTGCTATAACATAATTATCGGGAGTAAGATAATGCTTTTCATCTATTGTTTTGAGGTCAAGAATTTCAATAGCGGCATCTTTAGCCCAATCCGCATAATCTAATACAAATCTTTGTTCAAAAACTTCTTGATACAAACCTATATCTTCTAATAAATTTCTTGCTACATGTATTAAGTCTGTAAGTTCCGAAGCATATTTAACATTGTGCATAAATGCATAAATTGCCTTTTCAGCTTGTTCTACAGTTAATAAATTTATAATTTGGGCATCTTCAAGCAGGTTGTGCAGGTCTTTATTGCTACTTTGTTCTATGTATTTATCTATATTTATATCAGCCCATCGTTCATATTCTTCAAAATACAAACCTTGTTTGACAACATCTGTCATGGATAATTTATCCAACCATTCCACATTTTCTTCGCCTTCTTCTTTTGGTTGCTCTATTCGTATTTGTCGCTTTACTTTAGTTGTCGGGTCGGAATCAATACCTTGTGTCGGCCAATACCCCCCATGTCCACCAGAAGAAGGATTTTCCATTTCAAATCCTATATCTTCATTTCCAACTTTTTCAAAATCTTTCCCCAATCTTTCTTTCAAAAATTCTTCTACAGTCTCTTTTAATTGATTAGGCACAGTTATCACAATTTTCTTTTCATCAGCATCCATTGCCATTTCTGGGAATTGACCCACTATTTGTCTTAATTCAGTAATATCTTCTAATGTTAATAATCCCATAGGAATTTTAAATTTATTGGCTATTTTAGTCCTACTGTTTAATACCTTCTCCACTATACTATCCCAATTCCCATCAGCATTTATCCCTTTATCGTCAATATACCAATCGGACATAAGTTTCACATCAGATGTCCCTTCTGGTTGTCTTGGATTAACATTTATATAATGGTATGGAACTTCATTAGTTTCCAAATATTGTTCAATCGCATCAATTTCACCTCTACAAGTATATATAATTATTTCTATACCATTATTATACAACTTACCTAGTGCTTCTTTAACCCCAGGGAGTATTTTTCCAAAAATACTTTTACCTTCCCAACCATCATATTCTGCAATAGTGCCATCAAAATCTACACAAATTTGAATAGGTTTTACTTCTCTTACATCTTGTTCAACATCTTCAAAAGAAGATGATTTCATAACAGGAACTAATCCATCTGGATAAAGAGTATCTTCTGGTTCTAAATTAAAGGGTTCTCCTGATTTATTACGCATCATAGGGTCAATATTCATAAATACGGATTCTTTAGATACTTCTAATTGTTCGGATATATATTGCAATTCTTCCTCAGTAGCTCCATAATATTTACGAAGCATATCTATTATATTTTCCCAAGGAAGCCCTGATTGTATCATTCCTTTAGCTTCTTCAATAAGAAGGGGCAAATCTTCTTTATATAGGTAATAACTTAGAATTTTGTTACCTTTTATATTTAAAAATTCTCGCATTTTATATTACCTCTACGTTTTTATACTCATCACAGTAAATTTCTAAATGATATTTTAGACCTGGTTTATCAAAATCTTGTTCCCCGCAAAAAGGACATACCAAATCGCTTCTGTAAGAAATCTCATCCTCTCCTATACCTCCCATTAACTTATCACCTTTTATATTTAAAAATTCTCGCATTAACGCCTCCGTTCATCCCGCCAACTAGAATCTGCTCACTATGTTTCTTATGGTCTAAAAAATTAGAAAAATAAACACTTGCTAAACACCTATTCTTTTTAACTATAAGTATATTTTCCGCATTTCGTATTTCTGCTGAAACCGAATAATTAAAAGACCCCGTCTGCACTATATTATCATCAAATATCATCGTTTTATTATGCATGATAGCGTGCTTTGAATCTATATAAACTTTTACCCCTCTCTTTGCCATATCCGCTATAGCCGCACTGGATTTCTGTGTTTTATCTAAAATCACTTCAACTGATACCCCACGCTCCTGTGCTTCTATCAAAGCAGCTATAATTATTGGGGATGTAAATGAATAACCCAAAACTCTGATTGTTTTCTTAGCCACATTTATCTCTGCTTCAATAGCATCCGTTGCGCCTCCATAAGGAGAGAAATATATGTTCATAATAGTATGACCAGAGCTTTTACACTCTATTGCATATAGTTTAATTGGTAATAATATCAATAACAACAAAATAACTAGTATTTTTTTCATTTCTCCCCCCTTACTCCCCATGAATATACTTTATTACCACAATCCCAAATTCTATCATAGCCTTTTAATTGCATGATTTGCCACTCTGTTAAAGCTTTGTCTTCTTCATTCTCTACGAGCTTATGCTTTTGATACCTTAATCTACTCTCTCTATTTTGATAATCTTTTGTATAGAAATAATTGGGTTTTGCTTCATTTATTAATTCCCACTCCTTATATCCTTTCCCATTAAAATATCTCTTGTCTACATAACTTACCATAGATTTAATATTCAACTCCCTCTTACTATATTCTATTAACTTATTGAATCCACCTATTATGTTTGTATTTATCTTTCCACAACTTCTTATTAATTCATATTCATAATTATTATTAAATCTTGGCTTGGATAAAGCTATAAGATATACCAATTCTTCTTTATAATATAACCCATAAAAATATTTACAAATAATAGATTCTTGAAGATGATTATTCATTAAGAATAATAATGCTTCTTCCTTATCTACTTCCTTAATTATACATTCTCTTGCATATACCTTATTTTCTATTAAACCTAATTTATTCTTTATTATAGACTTTACTATATCTTGCTTCTCTATCCATTCATCCTCAAATATATGAATTAATTCAATACCTTTTTCTTTACATAAGTTAGTTTTGTTTAAATGGTAATTCTTATCCTTATTTCCTCCTATTTCACTATGCCAATATAATCCATTAAATTCCATCGCTAACCTGTAATCAGGTAAGTATATATCCAATTGATACGGATAAATTATTCCTTTATGCCCTTTTTGAATGTTTTTTATTCCCAAGTCGTCTAACCAAACATTTATTTCATTTTCGTATTTTGAACTGTATTCTCTAACAATAGGATAACAATTAAAACATCTGGGAATTTTACCATTATCTAAATGGTCTTCAAATATATTGCTACATTTTAAACATTGAAATTTATACTTAAATTCTACTCCTTTGTAATCTTCCAAAGTAAATAAAGGCTTAACCAATCCTTTTAATCGGCTGGATTTAAAAAAAGATGCATAAGTTGTTAATAGATTTGATTGCCTTTTATGCTCTTTATTAGTATTTAATTGCGAAACATTTTCAACACCGTAATTTTTCATGCAAGTCTGTTTCTTTTTTTCTTTACTCATATCTGCTTGTAAAAGAAACTCTACCCCGTATTTTTTCAGATTAGTTTGTTTTATTATATTCTTAATAACATCGGATTGAAAAGGATTCTCTACACCATACTTTTTTAGATTGGTTTTTTTCATTTTTTCTTTAATTCCATCAGATTGACTTGGGTTTTCTACGCCGTAATTTTTCATACAAGTCTGTTTTTTCTTTTCTTTAACAGAGTTTAATTGAGATGGATTAGACACTCCATATCTTTCTAAAAAAGTTTTCTTAAACTTTTCCCTATTATTTGCAATAGTGTTACCCATTACCACCTCCTAAATTTTCCTATTGCTCCAGGTGAATATTGTAAATTATTATTTGTATTCTTACTATGTATATCTGCCCCGACATTACGCAACATATTTTGAATTAAATAATGGCATCCTACCATACAAACCGATAGGTCATTGTGTTCACCTTCTCTATGGTCAACTTTCTTTAAATCAATGGATTTCTCTAAATGTAATAATTCATGTATTGCTCTACCTTCATCTGACATATCTTTATACGGGTCTTTACCAGCGTCATCGTTTTTAGCGGGAAGAAACCTAACTTTACCTTCATTTATATCTTGGACAAAATTAAAATACTGTTCTGTCTTAATAGATAAAATATCCGCATCTATACCTTTAAAGCGTAAAGATTGAATGATACTTTCAGAATTCCATGCATCAAATCTAACCATAGCAATCTTTACTTTTTCTGCAATATCTTTAACTATTGTTTCAGCAGAATCAAAAGATACAGTCCTTTTAGGATTCATAGTAGGACGCACTGATAATACCCAATCAAATGTAGTTATCCATTTTCGTCCACTTTCTCCAAGTTCCCATTCCCCATGAGCACACACTAAAGCAAAACTATCTCTATCTTTACCCGCATCACCTACTATTACTTTTTTATTTTTATAATCTATTTGACAGAATTCTAAAGCCTTTCCAATGTATTCTCTCCCTAATGGGTCTTTTATGTAAGTAGGAATAAAAGTAGCTGTAGGTTTAAGATTATTATCAATACAGGCTTTAAACTTTTCTACATCACTTACTAAAGGACTTTCTGCATTTGGGGGCATAGCTCCAAAATCTCTCCGAGCACCTACAGGGTCTAAATCAAAATCATCCTTAAAATTCTCAAAAGGCTCATTGGGATTAAATTCCCAAGTTGGTTTATGAACAAAATACATATTTTTTAATTTTGGGGCTTTCTCACCCAATTTCATTGCATAATCATTAAGTGATATGGGGCTTGTTGTAGCAATTAAATTACCGTAACAATTAGGTATTATTTTTCTTTGACTAACAGACCGTATGGTCTTTAATCCTTGACTTCCAACTCTATAAATTTCTTTTGCGCTTCTTTTTGATTCAGTTGTATCAAAACGAGCTAATTCATCCACAAAGAATATTAATCTTGTCCCACCAGCAATTCCAGATGAATTAGAATTTAAGCTTTCAAATAGAATATTTATATGATTATATTTTACTGTGCCTTTTGTTTCTTCATAATACTGTTTTTTATATTGTTCTAAATTTTTTAATGTTTTTATATATTGTTGTATCCAAGGACTATTTTCTCTTAATCCCCTGAAATATTCATAAACAGTTTTTTCTGCTTGTGAAGCTGTCGTTGCTACAAAAGATACTTCAAAAAGCTGATTAGGAACTTGTCCAAAATATTTAGCTGGATTTTCTACAGTTAATATTTTATGTTCTAACCAAGTCGCAATTAATCCTGCTAAGGTTGATTTAGAAGACCTCATTCCAACAATTAATAATAAGGTATTAAATCCCCCAAACAAACCCGATTCTTTAAATTCTTGTCTGGTTGTTTTACATTTTGGGCATTCGTCATCTTTATATTCATTATTCCATATAAGAAGTGGTTGAGATTCTAAACTTTCCCTGTTTTTACCCCAGCAATCTTTGTCTTTAGGATGAGAACAAATAGGGCAGAGCAATTCAAAAAAATCACGAATAGTTTGATATTGTCCATAATGGTCATAAATTGTTTTAACTTTATCAGAATCTTCTTCTTCAATAATGCAATTAAGATACTCTGGACGAGTAATCCATTCAATTGTATTCGGGGCTGGATTATGAAATCTATTAAGTTTATTTAAACCGTCTTGAAAGAATAGTTTATTATCTTCTTTAGTAAAAGAATGAATAATGGCATCTACATTATTAGATATTTCCTCTATAATAGGCATCTATGGCTCCATATTAATCACAATAAATCCAATTGCAAGTTTAATTGTGGGTCTTTTCGTTTTTCTAATTCTTTGTTATTTATCCAGTATTGTAATCTTGCTTCTGCTAATGTTACATATTCCTCTGATAATTCTATCCCTATGCTCTCATCCCAACCTGCTTGCATAGCACCTATCATCTCACTACCAACCCCAGCAAAAGGGATAAGTATGCGTCTATGATACCCTTCTGGAGGCAATAAAAGAGTTGCAAGATACTTGGTAAGAGAAAGAGGTTTTACGCAAGGATGATGATTTCTATTTTTTGTATGCCTTAAATTACCACTTCCAGTTTTTATAGGATAATTATCATCTTCCATCATACCACAAGCTACTTCCTCAAAATCATCTAATCCAGCATTTCTTTCAATTTTACTTGTCTTAGCACAATAAAATATCGGGTCTGCTTCATCTATTTGGTTCTGAACAGTAAAAAAGAAACGGGAAGCTCCGCCTTCATCCCCATAGGATATTTGTATATCACCTGCTTTACCCATATTTCCATGATAGCCATTCCCTGGTTTAGTTCTTATACAATTATCCCCACTTTTTAATATTCCGCTTTGTTTATCTAAGGCTTCTTTAGCCTGTTCATCAAGAATAATAAAATTAGCGGGCCAACGACCTAATTTAGAACTATTAACCCGTATTCCTTTATACATTCCTGTATACACATTTTTAGCCGTTTTATCTGTTGACCAATTACCTTGGCCTCCTAATCGTTTATCTTCTCCTTTTTCTTGTAATGAAATCCTACATAAATCAATATTTAATGCTCCCGCTCCTGTTTCTATGATGTTTTGAATAGGTTTACCTTTATATGGTTTCTGAAAAACTATTATTGGTTCAACAGAAGGTCTTTTTTTACTATTATGTCCACAGCGAGAACCATCACACGGAGATTTGGAAAAAACTATTATCGGTTCTAGTGCAGGTTTTAAAGCTTGTAAACCATACCTATGTCCTGCCCAAACTTGATGGTCTATCCTTGTAGCTTTTGGGAATCCTGAACCAAACGCATAACCAAAAATTGTAGGATGTATAACAAATCCAGCGTCTTCTATCGCTACCGCCATTCTATGCCAGCCACGTGAACTTGAAAATGCAACTCCAAAAGCCCCATCGTGTAAATGTTCACCAAGTGCTTTCCATGTTTCGGGATTGAATGAAATCCCTGACTTATCCCAATCTTTACCCATGAAACCAAGCTGATATGGAGGGTCGCATAAGATGGCATGGAACTTCTCGCCCTTATAACTTTTGCACCATTCTAGTATGTCTTGATTAATTATCTGCCAGTTAGTCAAAGCTACCCTCAGCATAAGTATCATATAATTCACAATAACAATACGCCCAAACAACATTATTATTTTGTTCTTCTGCAAGCATTGAACATCTATATGCTCCCATGCCTAATTCTACTCTTAATTTTACATCATCTATAGACAACATTCGTTTGGCTTTCATAGTTTAATTTAAATATTCTTTTACAGTTTGTAATGCTGATTTGCTTGATTCCGAAAAATGTATTCCGACATTTTCTTTTATATTATCTAGCATATTGGATACAACTGATTGGTCTTTAATATAAAATTTTAAAGTATTTCTTAATAATTCAATCTCTTTATGTATCCCTTGTAAAGCTCCGATTGTATAAGTTTTCATTACAGAATCTATAGCTATCTTAATTAATTGTTCGCTCTGTTTCATTTTATTTAATTCTACAAGACAAGACCTAAGTTCTTTTGTTACTGCTGTATACCCATCAATATTAAGTCCATGCAAAATTCGTCCTTGCATTTCATCAAAAACTCTAAATCTAATTTCTAATGTTTTATATATCTCCTCTAAATTTTTATATAAATCTACTTTGCCTGCAACAAGTTTTTCGGCCTTTTGACGAAGTTTGTCTGAAACTGTCCTTTCTTCGGCTTTAAGAGCAGTTTCTTTTGTTTGAACCTGCATCTCGTATTTAGCGTTTAGTTCTATTGGAATATGGGATTTAAAATGCGAAGAAAGATTCATCAAGTTATATTTTTTAGTATTTAAATCCGTACTAATATATTTTACAAGTTCTTCCAGAGTATACCCATCTTTAAAACGCAAGTCATGTATCTTTTCAAATAAATCGGGTTTTAGTTGATTTATTTTACAAATTTTGCATCTCTTAGATATGCGATATAGTAGTTTCTGCTCCATCTTATTGAACCTTATTTTTTAACCAATGTTCAATTCCTTGAAAGACTACAAGAATATTTTCCATACAAAAAGTTATTGAAATTATTACACAATAAAGACTACTCCAAAATAGTTTTAAAATGTTCATCTTTTTAACGCCTCACTCCCAAGGCAATTCTTTTTGAATATTGGTTAATCGTCTATTTTGAATATCCTGATAACCCATGTCTATCCCGTATCCTATTCTGTTTAATTCCTCAGCTACTTTTAAAGTAGTTCCTGAACCAGCGAATGGGTCCAGTACTACATCTCCTATTTTTGTGGAACATAATATTAATCTTCGTATTAATTTCTCTGGAAACATAGCAAAATGTCTCTCCGAAGAAGGTTGAGTAGCTATTTCAAAAACATCATCTACACTGTCTCTATAGTAATCAGATGGATTCTTATCTTTACAAGGTTCTGCATTATTTTCTCCTGTATTTACATCATTATTATTATCTGTATTTAATGTATCAAAAGTATTTTCATCAAATAAATTTTCATTATTATCAGCATCATCTTCTTCTTTTATAGCTGTATTTGGTCTTGGTTGACTTAAACCGTGCCTTGTTTGTCCATCCGCTCCATCAACCCATTTATTATTTTTGCTTATTCCTCTTTTTAATCTATCAATAGATACCTGTTTATGCGGTTCACGAATCGGGTCTAAAAAGAATTGGTATTTTTGGTTCTTTACAAGCATTAAAATATGTTCATAACTTTTTGTAAATCTATCCCCCACACTTTCTGGAAGATGATTGACTTTATGCCATATTATTATATTTCTACAAATTAGATTTAGTTCATCAACGGCCATAATTGCAACACGCTCAGGAATTAAACATTTGCATTTGTGCCTATTAATATTGGGTTTTTCTGGCATTGATTCATTGGCATCATCCGATAATTTAGGTGATTTCCATTTTCCTTTTCCCATAGTTCCAGATACAGTTCCATAGGAATCACCTACATTCACAAATAAAATACCATCATCTTTAAGACAACGAATAGCTTCCTGCATCCATAACTTAGTATGTTCTAAATAAGAATGTTCCCCAATAAAATTAGACTCTATTCCATATTGACCTTTCCAACATCCACATTTATTGCAGATACCATAAAAAATATTTCGGGTGCTCTCAACAGCTTCTACGTGTTTAACAGCTAAAATAGAGTTATTGCTGGGCATACCGCTTTTATCTCGTAACGGCCTATGAGTTACATTAAAGTCGTGATTGCAATTTTTATCCCCCCCTATTAGGACATCAGGAATATTATATTTTCGCAAAGCCCAATATGGCGGACTTGTAATAATTGCCTGAATAGAGTTATTTTCAAAAGGCCATGTATCAAATATATTTTGATGCCAAATCATTATTTTTCTACCCTCATATCTAAAACTTCCCTATTTTTAAACTTCTTTTTTAATAATTTGATGATTCCATTTTTCATTAGAAACACCTAATATTTCTTGCATCCTATGAAAATATTTTTCAATTTGTCCTGAGCTACAAATCTCCTCCAAATTAAATTCAATCTCCCGTTTTAAATCCAGAAGGGCATAGTATACTGTGCGCTCATGCATCCAAAGTTCGGCTGGTTTTCTCATCCCTTCAATTGAAGTAAGTATACCTATTAGAGATGAAACTACAACTATAAGTAAATTAAAAATGGAACCTATGGAAGGAAATACAATTCCTGAACCTGCAAAAATACTGGCTAAAGCAGTTAATACAAAAACCTTAATTCTTAATCTTCTGTATATAAATTTATGTTTTTCTGAATCACATTTAAAACTTTCAATCTTCTGATTAAGTTGTTTTAATAAATATTCTTGTTTATTCATTATTTCCATTAGCCAATATATTTGCCTTTATTTGATGTTTTCAACGCTACGAATTATCCAAAAATCCTCAGATTCCCTATGGTTACCCATTTACCTCACCATTCTTATTCCTTCAGATGTAAAGGATACAGTAAACATTTCTGCTGTTGCTCCTGTATTACTAATTTCGGTTGTTATGGGCCATCCAACATTTGTGCTATCTTTTAAAAAGTATCCCCCATCACTGGCTTTATTCCAATTTGCATTGGGTTGATTGGCTGGAAGTATTGATATATTGTTATAAGTAGTCAAAGCCCCAGCAGAAGCACTTCCACTTGATTGTGATGCTCCTCCAATCTTAATGTTATAAGTATAAGTTACGCTACCTTCGGGTTTGACATTAACAGTTAAATCTTTAAAAGGTATATCATGCAAATCGTCTGTAAAGGTATAAGACCCCCCAGCATTAATTTTTTGTTTATTCACCCTTTGAAAAAACATTTAATCCTCCTTTATTTCCTGAGCGCACTTAATAAATAAGCCCGCAATCTTTAATGCAGATTCTTTGTTGAGACCACTTGATTTTGGAGAAGACGGAGTAAAATGGATTGTTACTTTATTCTTATGCACTCCAATTGCGATTTTTATTTCTCCATCGTCATTTTGTGTTAATTTACCTTCTGCTCCTAGTTTCATTTTCTATCCGTTCCTTTCCTTTAAGACACTCCTCGCATCCCTTAGTACTTTCTTTTGCGATGCTAATGATTTTAATTCTAGCAATCTTATTTAAAAAAGAATCTCCACTTGAAGCCATAGCATGTAGTTTTTTTTCAAATACGGACACATCTGTTTTTTCTAATTTTTCTATGTGTTTTTTATTCATCTCAATCCAACAAGATTTCTTCTAATTTCTTTACAATATCCGAATCGGGCTGTATATAATAAACATTGCCGCCTTTTCTTTTAGAAGGGAAAGGCACTTTTATACTTCTATCTATCATTGATTCTAAGTATTCCGATAAAGCTTCCTGTGCATTTTTGCGAGCACCTTCTATTGTTTTCCCTTCTGTAAAACACCCTTCTAAATCAAGAAATTCCACTAAATAACTACTATCATCCTTTTGAAAAACTATCTTTGCTGGGTATGCAATCTTCATGCTATGCTCCTAATATAATATCTTTTTTATATCACTTATAATAGTATCTATCTCTCCTGATTTCTTAACGTATTCATCATACAAGTTCTTTACTCTATTATACAATTCATCATTATATAATATTACTTTATTTGTATCAAAAACACAATCCACATCATTTATTGTTATGGTAGCTATTTTATCATCAAAACTTACAAGTATTCCTGTCATTAATACAAATTGTGCATTTTTAAACCCATACTTTAGATAATCATAATCCGTAATTTTTCCTGAATAAACTGAATAACCAGTAGCTATCACGGTATCACCTACTTTAAAAGTAGGTTCTTCTATAACAATCATTGTGTTGTTCTGTTCCATAAAATTCCTTTTTTAAATTTAACATTGTTTACTGGATAACAATAATCTTCCAAATAATAAGTATCTGGAGCATATCTTTTACAATCTTTATTTGCACAAATTAATTCTCTATCTGGAAAATAGTAAAGAGGTTGATTACAATTTGGGCAATATTTAGTCATTAATTTTCTATCCTTTATCATTCTTTAATTCTTCATACTTTTGTTTTGTTTCTTGGTAGACTTTCTCAATTAATTTTTGATTCTTTCGGCTTATCAAAGCCATTGCTATCCCCCCCACTATGACACCAGCTATAAAACTCAATAATTCTGTCATGTATTTCTCCTCTCCTTTTCTTAATTATCACTCTCGTTGTTTGGTTCTCTCATGCTTCTTTGGTTCATTCTTTTTACTTGGTTCATTCTCCCTCTCTGGTTCTTTCCTTTTCTAGGATTGTTATACCTCAAATCCAGTTATAAAATTTTCCCAGCATTTAATAGCTTTCGCATTATGTTCTTTTAAACTATCTATGCATAATTTTTTTAAAGTTTCTTTAGGCATATCCCATAATTTATGCATTGTTCCAACAATTTCTTTAGTTGAATTAGGGTTATATACTTTAAATTCATCTGGCAACCAAGCCATTTCTTCTGAAACTACAATAGGGATTTTATTAAACGCAAAATCTGCGGCAACAATATTAAAAGTTTCTGAAAATGACACTTGCATACCCATGTCCATTTGCTTTACAAGTTTATTAAATTCTGCATGTGAAAGCCAGGGATGTTTAATCAAATAGTGTCTTTCTTGGCCGTCAAATAAAGCTGTCAAATTTTTAAAATTTTGTTCACCCCATTGTTCAATTCTATACCCATTAACGTGAAAATTCAATTTAAATCCTTGTTCATTAGCAAATCTAATAGCCGCCATTGCTTGAGTAAAAACATTCTTAAAAGGTCTAATAGCTCCGAAACATCCTATATTTAACTCAGTTTTAGATTTTGTAACCTTACATTTAGGGTATTTAAGTGGACAATAGATATTCGGTAAATATACCGTATTTAAGTTTAATACATACATTAAATCACTTGTTAATTCTTCTGTATTAGGGGCAATATAAAAGTTTTTAAAATCAATGAATCTATACCCATTTAACCATGCCATAGCCATGCCTTCTTGGGCTAAAAAACTCCAACGGCTATGAATACGAATAACCCATATTCTTTGTGAATGTCTTTGCAAAGACATCAATTCTTTCATCTTTGCTGGAGTAGCCCACAAAGCTTCTAAGATAACTATTTTAGGATTTCTTTTAGTTACTTCTCTATCAATATCATTTGAATCATTTACAACAATAATCTCAGATGTAATGTCCTTCATAGCATCTAAACAATTTGAAACAAATTTAGCCGAATTATCTAATCCATATGTCCTTCCGTAATTTGTATTATTTTTTCTGCATAAGAATAGTATTTTCAATGTGCAATTTTCTCCTTTACAATACGAAATCAGGTTGAGTAGGCAC
>ERZ1292623.3325-Hain-H51-01um-R1-3325-length-13771-cov-5_pt1 | contig 13771 bp, 11 predicted proteins | sample MGYA00564398_ERZ1292623 | MGnify/ENA primary metagenome ERZ1292623 (study PRJEB36523, sample SAMEA6512633) | groundwater metagenome | collected 2019-01-07 | study: AquaDiva: Metagenomics assemblies of 32 groundwater samples
ACGAGGCAATCCGAGATCTTTCCGGAGTTTTTTGGCTCGAGCCTGGATGGACCCACCAGTTCTAACGAATGACGGAATGATGACCACTTTTTTGGAGTATCTGGTTATGAGCTCTCTTTCAAGAAGCTTAATACCAGCCAGATGCTTGTCTTCATATTCGCGCCAACGATTTTCAAATGATTCGGGATTATCGTCAGAGCGTCCGGCACGATCAGCACGCCGTTCCATCATAATATTATTCGCTTCTTCCCTGCTCATTTCGACTTTAATCAAGGCAATTGGTCGTCTTAGGGAAAGCAGATATTCCGTCTGTCCAACGCTTTGGGGATATCCGCTGCAAAAAACAGGCGCAGACTTTGGTGCTTTTTCGATAAACTGCTTAAATTCTTTGTTGATGAGATCGTCAGGAAGATTTCTTCCTGACGTCATAATAGGTTCCACCTTGTTTCGGAAAGTTTCGTCGTTTTCTTTACACTTTCTAAGATGGTCTCCTATATCAATCGTTTGTGACACTGCTAGTTCTGAAAGTTTTGACAACTCTTTGAGAAGGGTGGTTTTCCCAGAACACATCGGCCCAACAAACACAAAAATCCATCCTGCGAAATTCGACATTTATTACCTCCTACTGTTATTTTTTTCTTGAAATGAACTAACTGCCCTGTGCGCTAAATTAGCACGAATGAGCGTATGGGTCAAATACCCTTATTTAGCAAGGCTAAAAACCCTGTTTCCAGTGACGGCGGAAGCAGTAATGCTTTTTATAACGGTCATACGGAATAGAATTTAACGAGGAATCGGTGTCCGTCCTCTTAAAATAATTTCTTTTGCTTTGTGGGGACGGGTTGCATGGGGAAGCATGAAATTCCCCTCTTTATCTCCCGCGGTCTCAACTTTAAGATCTCCAAAATTGAGAAGCGTCGCAAAAATGCCTTTTGTTTCAATCGTAATATCCTGAATTTTATCAAACGGCATGCTTGAAACATGACGATTGAAAAAGCCGTGTTGCTCTATTTCAATCACACGTCTATCAGTAACATACCATACATCAAGATAATAATCGGTCCAGCGTATGAAAAGCCCAATCCACAGAAATAGAAGCCACAAGAAATAAACGAACATGAGCATGAGATTCGTCGCATCTGCCCCATTGACCATAATTGAGAAATCGCTAAGAGCCTGCGGCACCGAGACAGAAAAGACAAGAGCGGGGGGCACGATAACCCCGAGTACAGTGAAAAGCACGGGACCAAGAAATATAAACCAGTGGCGACGTATGCGGTATACAATTTGTTCTCCGAGAGAGAGGTCTATCATGAGAGTTGGGAGGTTATTCCAAAGAGAATAAAGACAAGAATGGCCAATACGACTGCATATATCACTTCAGCGGCAATTGTGCCATGGTCGCTTTTCCCGTATCGCATCCAGTGATAGAAGAGAATAATAGTCACTACAATGGCAAAGAGGAGAGCGCACAAAAAAAGAACCCAGAAAACCAGAGACGGAACGGAAAAAGAAAGAGAGCTCGGAGAAAACATACAGTGAGTATAGCAAAAGGAGCCCAAACGAAAAGCCCTCCGCCTAAGGCGGAGGGCTTTCGACACGAAGATTATCGTGCGTCTCTTGGACGGGCTTCGTTAACAGTCAACCGGCGACCACCGAAGTCGTTGCCGTTGAACATTTCGATTGCTTTTGAAGCATCGGCGTCATTGACCATAGTAACGAATCCAAAACCTCTAGATCGGCCGGTCATCCGGTCGGTCACGATGTCTGCGCCCTCAACTGCTCCTGCTTTTGAAAACGTGTCTTTCAACTCGTCAGCAGTAGTAGAATAAGGTAAACCTCCAATATATAAGCGTTTCGCCATTGATATGAAGTTAGATTCTTAACCTATCGCTAAGCGACCTATCTCTTACTTGGCGAAAGAAAACCTTCACCCACTGGGAGAACCTTTACGATAGCATTGGGTATTGTACATATAACAGGTAAAAATGCAAGGATATATCCCGAAGGTAAGGCTTATTTCTTGTGATACCTCCTTTTTTCGGCTAGAATGGCCTGTATATGGAAAAGCCCCCTGTTTCAACTGATAGCTACAAAGGAGTCCGTGATTTCTATCCGGAGGACATGGCCGTCCAAAATTATATTTTCTCAACATGGAGAAAAATAGTTGAAGAGTCGGGCTTTGTGGAATACAGCGCTTCAATACTTGAATATGCTGACCTCTATAAAAGTAAAGGAAATGATGAGATTGTAAACGAGCAAATGTACACGTTTACAGACAAAGGAGACCGTGAGGTTGCGCTTCGTCCGGAAATGACACCCTCGCTTGCCCGCATGATTGCGGCAAAGCGCGGAGGTCTCAAACTCCCCCTCCGCTGGTATTCAATCCCGAACGTCTTCCGCTACGAACGCCCCCAACGCGGCCGCAGACGTGAACACTGGCAACTCAACTGCGACCTTATGGGAATTCCCGGAATCGAAGCGGAGGTGGAAATCATCACTCTTGCCCACAAAATTATGAAGGCATTTGGTGCAAAAGACGAAGATTTTGTTATAAAGATAAATGATCGGAGATTCTTTGATGAGATTTTTGAGGAGATAGGTGGAGCTTCCCCAGACACCAGAAAGGAAGTTGTTCGCCTTATAGATGGGCAAGAAAAAAATGACAATTTCGAAAAAGAACTTACTCATGAGTTGGGAGAAGAGAAGAAAACAAAATTTCTAGAACTCTTAGATGAAAAAAAATCTACAATAAGCCTTGATGAATTGAGAAATGATCTAGACTCAAAAGGAATCAAGAATGTAGTTATAGATACGAAAATTGCACGTGGTTTTGACTACTACACAGGCATGATTTTTGAAGTCTTTGACACAAACCCTGAAAACAAGCGCTCACTTTTTGGTGGCGGACGCTATGATAACCTTCTTGAAATGTTTGGAGTTGAACCACTTCCCACTGTTGGGTTTGGCATGGGAGATATTACTATCCGCGATTTTCTGGAAACCCACAAACTTCCGCTTACTGCCCTTAAAAATTCATAACTTCTAGAAATTCTGTATGCGAAAGATAGTCCTTGATATTGAGACGAAGAATATCTTCTCCGACGTCGGGACGAATAATCCGGCCGACCTCTCCATATCCCTTCTCGCAATTTACGATTCGGAAACTGAAAAATATTCGTCTTTTCTTGAAAATGAGCTTTCTTTGCTGTGGCCTATTCTTGAAAAAGCCGACCTTATTATCGGTTACAATTCTGACTATTTTGATATTCCTCTTCTCAACAAATACTACTCCGGAGACCTCACTAAAATACGAAGCGTTGATATTCTTAAAGAGATAAAAAAATCGGCAGGAAAACGAGTGCGATTAGACCAAGTCGCGCAAGGAACCTTAGGAACAAAAAAGAGCGGTTCAGGATTGGATGCCCTGAAGTGGTGGAAAGCGGGCGAAATAGAGAAAGTGCGGGAATACTGTATTCACGATGTGAAAATTACCAAAGAGGTATATGAGTATGCATTGAGCAACGGGAAACTTTTCTATAAAGAAGGCCCGGCAACTGTTGAAGTAAAACTTGATACGAATGGCTGGGAGGATAAAAAAGCAGGGTCGCTCACCCAAACACTTCCCTTTTAAAAAAGACCAAAAAGCACAAGGAGTGCAAGTGCTACGCGATACGGAATGAACGCGGAAAGTGAATTGGTTTTAAGAAACTTCATAAGAAAACCAATAGCGTAGAGACCGCTTACCAGTGCTGCAATAAATCCCACAATGCTCGGGATTAGCATTGGCGCCGCAAAGACAACTTCTCCAAACGTGAGAACCTTGTAAATGCTCGCTACGGCAAGTACAGGGAAACCGAGCATAAAGCTCAATCGTGTCGCCTCTTCACGCGAGAGACCCAAAAATAGTCCGCCTGAAATAGTAGCCCCTGAGCGAGATACCCCCGGAAACAGAGCGAGTGCTTGGAAAAAACCGATAACAAAACTTCCAGATACAGTGACAGATTTTTTTTGAGTTGCTCTCTTTTCCGCAAACCAGAAAAGCGCGCTCCCTAAAAGAAGAAATATAACAATCACAAACGGACTTCGGAGAGTGTACTCGACGTAGTGTTGAAATATAAATCCCAGCAACAGGGCGGGAATCGCTCCAACAATGACTGAAAAAAGAAATGTTCTCTCGGGAGGTGTAGTGGTGCGTCTAAGGAGAAGACGAAAGAAAGATGTGATGAGCAAGCCAAAATCTTTTCTAAAATAAATGAATACGGCAATAACGGTGGCAAGGTTGAGAAAGAGGTCAAATACAAGACTGTTGTCTAGTCCAATACCCAAAAAGTTTCGCGCAAGAATAAGATGCGCGGTGGAAGAAATAGGAAGAAATTCAGTCACTCCCTGGATGATGCCAAGCACAATACTCTGACCGATATTCATCGCATAAGCGTAACATATACAAAGTGGCATTTACAAAAAACCCGTGTTAGAATTCTATTTTATGGAAACAAACACATTAAGCCAAAAAATAAGCATTCCGGGCGCAATTGTCGTCGCGGGAGTACTTATTGCGGCAGCCATTTACTTCTCACGTTTTCCGGCAACATCCGTCAATACACAAGAAACTCCCTCTCCGAGCGCAGCGGTTGAAATACGGAAAGTAACAGCAAACGACCATCTCATCGGGTCGCCAGACGCACCAATTATCCTAGTGGAATTTTCAGATACTGAATGTCCATTCTGCAAGCAGTATCACGCAACTCTTCACACCCTTGTGAATGAATCAAAAGACCAGTCTCTCACTTGGGTCTATAGGCACTTCCCCATTCCACAACTGCACCCCAAAGCTCCTCGCGAAGCACAGGCGCTTGAATGTGCGGCAGAACTAGGGGGTAGTGATGGTTTTTGGAAGTACACCGATGAGCTTTACCGCATCACTCCTTCAAACGACGGTCTCGACCCTCTTGAGCTTCCTGCCATCGCAACACGAAGCGGCATCAACGCGACCGCTTTCAACACCTGTCTTGAAAGCGGAAAGTACGCTTCAAAAGTTGAAGCGGATCGCGCTGAAGCAATCACAGCCGGAGGACGCGGTACGCCATTTTCTGTAGTAGTGCTCAAAAATGCTCTCTCGGCAGACAGCTATAGTAAAATCTCTCAATTAGCTCAAGCAATAAAAGCTCAAACACAACAAAACATCATTATTGTTTCGTCAGATAAAAAGCAGATACTGCTCAACGGCGCTCTTCCTATTGATTTGATGCGAGAGATTATTTCAGGCGCTGGGCTTTAGAATTTTTTTTCTTCTCGGACGAGAGGTACTCCTTTATAAGGTCATCTTCAAATGTGGTGATACCTGCGATGTTGGGTGAGTAATAAGAAACATCGGGAAAATCTAAATTTGTGATTTTCTGGTATACAGCCTTAATAAGGGTGGCGGTTCGTATGGCATCCTCTTCTTTAATTTCAAGAGAGAGTTCCACATATGTGCCCTTTGACGGCTCCAGAAACTCAAGAACGCCGGTATGGACTTTGAAAGATGCAAAGCAAGATGAACCCTCAATGAGAATTTTATAGAATGTAAGCTGGCGTTCGTATTCACGCAGGCGGATTTTTTCATACTCGCTCTTCCCTTTCCAGTCTCGATAGACTTTCCCCGTCTTGAAATCATGCACCCGTATGTACCCGGGTGATACTTTGACCATTTTGTCGATTTTCCCTCCCAAGGGAACGTCGCCCTCAAATACTCCTTCATGCGCGAAATTAACCTCGACAAGGTCGTCTTTGTGAAAGGAAGACTTTTTCTTTTTGTAAAAACCTGATAAAGCCTTCCTTCCACGTTCTCGCTCAAGAGAAAAATCATTTTTTGAAAGCCTTTCATCTTCTAGAGCAACTCCAAACCAGGACAGCAGGCTCGCGAGGGTCGGGAGTCTCCCCTCTTTTTTTAAAGCCCGATAGAGAATATCAAGGGCTTTGTGCATTGCAGAACCAAATGAGTTTGAGGTCGTTTTACCTTGCGGAAAGCGCAGAAGATTCTGCTCAAGAAACAACGCTGGTCCGCCCTTCGCTACATTTAAGAAATTGTTGAGATGGGTAACGCTCATTTGGTAATCCTCAAGGAGCGGCAGGAGAAGCGCTTTCTCGTCCTTAACAAACGGCGGGTAATAAAGTCGGGAGGGAGGAGTAAGAGGAATTTCTTTTTGCACTTTAGAAAGCGCAGAAAATTCGGTAGGTAGGTATGGCAATCGCGAGGTTTCTCTTCCTGCCTCGGTGCGCTCATGAGAAAGGAGGTAAAGGCGGTACTTCGCGCGCGTAATTGAAACATAAAAAAGACGGATGTGATCGTCTTCTGTATCGCCAGAAGGTGCAATGGGAAGATTCTTTGGGAACCTAATTTTGGATACCACGCCTCTACCCGACCAGGCATCTTCATGACAATGGAGAAGGAAGATATTCCCAAATTCAAGCCCCTTTGCCGAGTGCGCGGTGAGAAGCCTTACTGCGTCTTTAGAAGATACAAATGCACTGGTATCCGTGATGGTAAGCTTGTTTTTGTGGTGAAGATCAACGAAGGAAACGAGGTCATCCACAATTGTGTGCTCATTTTTCTTGTGGCGCTTAATCGCATCAACAAAAGTACGCAATCCAGAAAGGAATACAAGATATTGCGCTCGCGTATGCCTAAAATTGTTCTTGCTGAAATAATACTCTTTAAAAGGACTGACGAATGTTTTCTTTTTTGCAGGTGCTGTTACGCTCACTGATGAAAGTGTGGGAATATGAGAGCCAATAAGCTCGTCGAGAATGTACTCAAGAGGAAGGTTGCGCGAACGGATAGACATGTCAATGAGAAATGAAGCGATAGCGACAATCCGAGACTCGCTGGAGTGCAACATGCATTCAAGCCACGGTTTGCGCTCTTTGTACGCCTGCAAAGAGAGTTTCCAAATCCCACCCCGCGCAATGCCCCAATATGGCGAACTTAAGATTTGAGGCAATAGTTCATCGGCTTCGGTTCTGTCTTTTCTTCCTAGAGAGGAGAGAAATCGCACCAACGTGATAAGCTCTTTGATATGCGGTTCTTCAAGCACGTTCTGCTGACGCTCATAGTTTACTGAAATCTCCCGCGCATAGAGGAATGGTGCGAATTTCTCAAGAAACGAGTGCTTGCGGGCAATAACAGCAATGTCGGAAAGTGGTGTACCGCCTTTGGAAAGTTTTTCAATCTCTCGAGCTGCAAATGTGTACTCTTCTCCGGGGTCTTGCGCGGTGAAAGAAAAGATTTTTCCTTTTTGTTTGAGTGCTGAAGTTGGAGTTTTATTGATAGAGGAAAGCACGCGTTCAAGCCCTTCTGTGCTGTTTTTAATGACACTGCGTGACAATGAGAGGATATCGGACGTGCTTCGATAGTTGTGAGCAAGCGTAATCACTTCCGGATTGCGAAATGCTCTAAGAAAGTGGAGAAAATTTCCTGTCTGCGCACCTTGAAATTTAAACACCGCCTGGTCATCGTCTCCAACTGCCAAGACATTCGGCCTCCCTTCATGCACGGATGAAGAGAGAATGGCCAAAAGCAGTTTCATCTGGCTTTCATTGGTATCCTGAAATTCATCGACAAGAACGTAATGATATGACTCGACAAGCTCCGCGCGCATATTTTGATTTGTCTGCAAAGCCCCAAGTACTTCAAGTATCATGTCGTCAAAATCAAAATACCCGCGTTCATACATAGCTTTTGTGTAGCGCCTGTAAAGAACTAGGAGCTCACGCAGACGCGGGAGTGAAAGAGTGTCTTTAAATACCCTCTTCCCTGATTCATCGCGTCCAATCCATTCCTTTTTCCATTGAGAAAATGGGCTTGTTTCTTGAGGATTTTTGAGGACAACCGCAAGAGAGTCGCTAAATACCTCCTCATATGAAGAGAAGAGAGAGGAAATGTGTTTGGATTTAAGTGTAAGACTCTTTAGTGCACTAGAGAGAATTTTTACATTTATCTTAGAGAGTTTCTGGGGAATGATGGAAAGAATTCTATTTACTTTTTTGAAAGCCTGCTCATTTAGATCAAGAATGCGCTCAAATTCCTCAACAGTTATTCCGGCTTTTTTCAGATGACTGATTGCTGAAAGTACGTCAGAAAGATACACGAAGCCTTGTTCCGGATGCTCTTTTCTCAAAATATTATCTTTCGGAAGACTTTTGAAAATTGATTGGAGTATTTCTCTGGAGAGTATTTCATCTGCAGGAAAGAGACGTGCACCTCCATAAAAGCTTTCGGGATATCTCTCAATGATTTCCACGCAAAGACTGTGGAACGTACGAATTACTACACGAGAAGCAGAGTTGCCAATAAGCCCCGTGAGACGCTCACGCATCGCTCGCGCCGCGGAATCGGTAAATGTAAGGCACAGAATGGCATTGGGAGGTGTATCGGTGTTCTTGAGGATGTTAGCAACACGAAGGCTTAAAAGCTCCGTTTTCCCGCTCCCTGGCCCTGCAATAACAAGTACCGGGCCTTCTATCGTATCAACCGCCTTCCTTTGGGCAGGATTTAGGTTTGCATAGCGCTGTTCAAAAAGAGAAACCATTGAGGCGATTATACCAGAGGGAGAAAGCACCAATCTCTATGTTCCCCTACTCAATATCTAACGATCGTTAGATATTGAGTAGATGATTTTTGGAAATAAAAAGTATAAAAAACAGCCCACAACGATTTCTCATTGCGAGCTGTAACACTAAACATCAAGCGATACGATCACCTTTGAAATCTGGTTCAGCCCAGACTTCCACATACTCCGATACTCCCTCGTATTCCACAACGAGAAAGGGCTCATGCACCCTCACCAACTCCTCCACGAAAATGTTTACTTCTGGTAAATTTTCCTTGATCTTTACCGACGTTACAAGCACATTTTCGGGAATTGGTTTTTCGTATTCCTTGATGGAAATACGTTTCCATACATAATTCGTACGACTCATATGCGCTGGAACCATAACAAGGAAAATAAAAAAACCAAGAATGAAAGAGTTAAGGAAGATGAAGAGTGATGGGATGGAAAGTACACTTATCTGCGCCGGCAATAGATTGCTAATGCATAAAACAGCACAGTACAATATTCCACCATTCACCGCACTCAGGATAACTACACCTGTCCAGATATTGTTCGACGTCGGGAGGCTATCGAAACGAATTTGTTCCCATGCTTCTTGAAACCATTGCCCTCTGTGAATACGACGAATGACTTCCTCTTGGTATTTCTTAACCGACTGACGGGCAAATGGCCTGATAGAAAGAAAAACCAGTGTTGCCTGCAAAGTCATCTCTGCAAGCGCACGTGTTGCAGGTCCATAGCCAAGAAATTCCTTTGCCTTTTCAAACACACCTTTCTCTAAATTTCCTTCGGACAAATCAGTTCTTTCAAGCAATTCAACTGGATATTTCATTGCCACACCCCCTTTTCTTATTGTGTATCTGTGTAAGTTTGCAAAATTACTTCTCTGGGGAAAGAATCACAAATAAGTAGTAGGTTTGTCAATAGGGGTCTTATCCCGCCTCTGCTCTGCCATTTTGAACGAAAAAACCCTTTTTCAGAGACTAGCGAGTGAGAAGCGAACCCCGCACCACTTCTGATATCAGAAGTGGTGCGGGGTATCCGTGCTCTGAAAAAGAGTTTTTGAGTGTCTTCTAATAGTAGTTGCGCAGGCGGTTGATTTTCTTGTGCTGGCGGATTTTTTCGTGCGCTTTGGCTTCAATCTGGCGAATACGCTCTCGGGTCACTCCGAACTCCTTTCCCACCTCTTCAAGAGTATGAGTAATGCCATCAATAAGACCGTGGCGCATTTCAAGGATTTTTCGCTCTTTATTGGGAAGCTGGTCTAAAATTTCTTTCACCTGGTCGGCAACAATGCGTCGAGAGGCTTCTTCTTCCGGAGAGAGAATTTTGTCATCTGCAACAAAGTCGCCCAGCACTGATTTACCGTCGTCTCCTTCGTCTCCTACCGGGCTTTCAAGAGAGACGGTGTTCTGGTCAATCTTTTCAATGGTATAAATTTTTTCGGTATCCAAATTCATTTCAGTACCGATTTCCTCAGGAAGTGGATCGCGACCGAGTTCTTGAGAGAGCCGGCGAACTACTTGCTTATATTTTGCAATTGTTTCAACCATATGCACCGGCACGCGAATCGTGCGGCTCTGGTCGGCTAAAGCGCGTGTAATCGCCTGTCGAATCCACCAGGTAGCGTAGGTTGAGAATTTGAAGCCCTTTGACCAGTCAAATTTGTCCACCGCCTTAAAGAGGCCGAGGTTCCCTTCCTGAATAAGGTCAAGAAGTGTAAGGTCGGGACTGCGACCAACATACTTTTTTGCAATAGAAACAACGAGGCGGAGGTTGGAGCGCGCGAGAAGATTCTTTGCTTCCATATCACCCGTCTGGATTCGCTTCGCAAGTTCTTTCTCTTCAGTACCGGAAATAAGCGGATACTGTCCAATCTCCTTGAGATACATCTGAATAGAGTCATAGCTTCCGCTCGTCTCTTCTCTCAAATCGAATTTTTTCTTGTCGGTACCTTGTTCAGCTACCGTTCCGAGAAGGTTTCCGCCTTCAAGCACGTCTATTCCACCCACATCAAGCTGTTTGTAGAGCTCATCTAAAGATGCCATGTCCTCTTCAATCATCGGAAATTCCTTGAGAATTTCATCATAGGTAATAAACCCGCGCTGCCGTCCTTTGAGGACAAGCACTTTTATCTTTTCTTCAAACGACTGTTTTTTAGGACCAGAAGATTTCGCCTTTCCGCCGTCCGCGAGCCAACGGACCCGGCTCACCTTGTGCGAGGATTTACGAGAAGAAGCCTTCTTTGCAGTTGCTTTCTTATGCGATGCTCCTTTCTTCTTTTTTTGTTTAGGCATAGATATAAAAATTAATTGTGGCACAAAAACAAATTCTGTAAATCCCCCTTATAATTTTCCCGCAAAATTATCAATCGTTCTCCTGATTTCCTGACATCGTTTGAGCGCTTCATCAAATACTGCTTCATCTCCTGCTTTTTCGGCCACTTTGAGCGTTTCTCCGGTTCTTACATATTCCTCTTCCCAAAAATCCTTTGAAAATCGCCTGAACAGAGTGCTCATTCCCTTTTCTCCTTCGTTCACCGAAAATTCTTCCGCTTTCATCACGAGCGCGGATTTCCTGCTTTCATTCTCACTGACAAGCTCTTTGAATTTCTCTGTACCAAGCAAAGATTCAAACTGCTTTTTAATTTCAAGGGCAGCAGGCGAGCTCTCATCGCGGAAGTAGAGACCTAACAGGTAGTCCGATGATGAGAGCGTGTCTGTCGGTATGCTTGGTGGAGATGTGTCCCTTACAAACTCTTTCCCTTTTACTTTTTTGAGATCTTCCCATATCGCTTCCTCTTTAAGCCCGCTTTTTGCCGCTATTTTCTTTACAAAATGCGATTGCTCCATTGAACTTGCGACGAGTTTAAGATACGGCAATAAGTCTGTCGTGATGCGCCGTGCAAGGGCGCGAGGGTCTTTTACTTCATCAAGGAGCTTTTCGAGATAAAAATCGAGCAAGTGGCGAGCATCTTTAAGCACGGCAGTCCACGCCTTGGGGTCTTCTTTGACCAAATCAGAGGGGTCTTTGCCCTTGGGTAATAGCGCTACTTTGACCTCCATGCCCAATGATAGTGCAAGGTCGGCCCCTCTTAAGGACGCCGCAAATCCTGCCTGGTCTGGATCAAAGGCCATGATAAGGCGGTTAGAAATTTTCTTAAGAGCTTTTAAATGAGTGTCAGTGAGCGCGGTGCCTGAAGTCGCGACAGTTTGCAAAACCCCTGCTTGATGAGACATCACCATGTCCATCTGTCCTTCAACAAGAACAGAGAAATCAGACTTGCGAATTGCTTGTTTTGCGCGGTTGAGGCCATAGAGTGCTTCGGACTTGTTAAAGAGTACTGTGTCGGGGCTATTGAGATATTTCGGTGCGTTCGGGTCGGGATGGAGAATGCGTCCAGAGAACCCTATGATGCGAGCGGCTAAATCGTATAGAGGGAATATAATGCGGTCGCGGAAGGTATCATACGTTTTTCCTCCTTCGCTTTTCTTTACAACGCCCACGCGTTCAAGGTCGGAAAGCGCATATTTTTTCGCAAGCAAAAAATCGTGAAGTGCGCGCCAGGAGGATTCTGCGTATCCGATATGCCACTCTTCTATAGTTTTCTCCGAAATGCCGCGGGAAAGAATGTACTTCTTAGCTTCTTCATTTTTTGCAAGATTTTCCTCAAAAAACTTTGAGGCACTTTCAAGGATTGAGAATAAGCCATCGCGCTCCGAGCGCTTTTCCAAAGACTCATACTCAATGGGAACTCCCGCCCTTCCCGCAAGAATTTTGAGCGCCCCGCTAAAATCAACACTTTCTACTTCCTGTATAAACGTGAAGATATCCCCTCCTTTGCCCGATGAGAAACAATAGAATACGCCCTTGTCGGGCGACACGAAAAACGAAGGTGTTTTTTCGCTATTAAATGGCGAGAGACCTTTGAAGTGACGGCCGGCTTTTGTGAGCTTCACATAAGAGCCGATAACTTCAACGATATCAAGCCGCTCTTTTATTTTTTCTACGGTTGAAGAGGACATAGGTAATCTCCACCCGACAATACCCTACTCGTCTCTATTGGGTCCGAGTTCTTTTTGAAGCTGTTGTATTTTTTCCGCTTTAGGCGACAGAGCGAGGCCGGTTCCTGCCGGAATAAGCCGACCAATAATAACATTTTCCATGAGCCCCTTGAGTTCGTCCTCTTTCCCTCTTACGGCTGCATCAATGAGGACCCGGGTGGTGTGCTGGAAGGATGCGGCAGAAAGGAAGCTCTTTTTCGCGAGAGAGACTTCGGTAATTCCCATAACAACTGCTTCGGTTTTCGCTTCATCTTTGCCCGCTTTCTTCGCGTCACTATTTTCGCGCGTGAGCGTCATTGGATCAACAATGTCTCCGACAGAAAGTCCCGTACCTCCAGAACCTTTGACGCGCTTTCTTGAGAACATCTGGCGGATAATGACTTCAATGTGCTTGCGTGATACTGTTTCTCCCTGAAGTTCGTACGGTTTGTTGATTTCACGAATAATATACTGTTCGGCCGCTTCGCGTCCTCCATAACGGAACAATTCATCAATGTCAGCCGACCCATCGGTAAGCAGTTCGCCCTTTTTCACCTTGTCTCCCGCTTTGACTAAAATCATGCGGTGACGACTGACGAGATATTCAACGTCGTCCTCTTTCTTTCCTTTGCTTCCTCCCTCGGGAAGAATACTGATGGCCATGTCTTTGCCGGATGCTTTGACATCAGAGATAACTCCGTCAACGTGGCTGACCACCGCAGGAGTTTTCGGACGGCGCTTTTCAAACACTTCTTCAACACGAGGAAGACCCGCGGTAATATCTCCTCCGACAGATGCGGTTCCTCCGGCATGGAAGGTTCTCATGGTGAGCTGGGTACCCGGCTCGCCGATTGCCTGTGCCGCGATAGTTCCAATTGCTTCCCCTATGTGTATCGGTTTGTTGTTTCCAAGGTCGGACCCATAGCACTTCACGCATACGTCCCCAATTGTTTTGCACGTCAAAGGAGAGCGTACTTTGACTGCAATGACTTTTGCCGCTTCTATTTCTTGTGCTTCGCGCTTGGTGAGATAGTGGTCGCGTTTGAAGAGCACCTCACCTTTTGGGTCTTTTACATCCTCCGCGAGGAATCGCCCCTTAATGCTATTTACAATAGAGAGCTCCATACCAGA
>ERZ1292623.3326-Hain-H51-01um-R1-3326-length-13764-cov-7_pt1 | contig 13764 bp, 13 predicted proteins | sample MGYA00564398_ERZ1292623 | MGnify/ENA primary metagenome ERZ1292623 (study PRJEB36523, sample SAMEA6512633) | groundwater metagenome | collected 2019-01-07 | study: AquaDiva: Metagenomics assemblies of 32 groundwater samples
ATATATAACTTTGGTTTATTTATAAATTTAACTGTTTTTCATAAGAAAGCTCTTGGTATTATTCTCTATCAGGATATTCGGGAACACTGGAAAAAGACTCTGAGCGATTACTGATTAAGCAGCACGGGATAATTCAAAAGCGTCCTTTAACTCAATTACATCTTCTACACCCTGCCCTGTTCCATGAAGAATAAACTCTCTTCCGGTAAGTTGTTGTATCCTATCGATATAAGCTTGAGCACGCGGATCTAACTTGCCATTATCTTGAACAAATTTTTCCCAAGGCTCAAATTCTTCAAATACTGGTCTAGCGCGATATAATGTTGTCCTATTATGGAAAGATTTGTCCCATTCTCTATGTTCCTTACCATCTAAATCATAAGCAACAACTAATTTTATTATTTCACCCCTATCTTTCATGACTTCAAGCCTATCTCCGCACGTACTTACTAAATAATCAACTTCACAGCTTTCAATAGCATGCTTAACTGCAACAACGTCAAACCATCCTAAATCTCTAGGCAGTCCTGTTGTCGTTCCTCTCTCGCCCCATAAGTCTCTCACCCCTCCTTCAAGCTCTGGCTTCATCTGCCCAACAAAAGGTCTATCATGTCCAACACTGCTCTCATACATCTTTACAATTCCCAATACCAAATCAGTTCTGAAAGGTACAATTGCCGGATTTGAAGAAGTTGTACCAGGAAAAAGTCCTCTATCTTGGTCTAATCTAAATCCCTGCGCCCCCTCTCCTATCCCATACTTAAAGTTGCCATTTCCTTTTAATGCGCTAGTTTGCAGAACTGAAAACTCTCTGAGGAATTCCATTTGTTCCTGATAAGAATCTACAAATCTCTCTATGCTTCCCAAGCTAGTTGGAAATGTTTTAGGAAATCTTCTTTCTGTTAGCACTTGGATGAAAGTATCTCTGTCTAAAAATTCTTCAAAACGCAATCCAATTCTTCCTGCTTTATCCACGGCAGTGGGCTTTATTCCTCGTCCTGTTGAAGTATGATTTTTCTTTTCTCTATCTCCCCTGTCCTCTTCTACATGATAATCCAAAGTAACATGAGCATTAGAAGCTATTCCGAAATTAGAAGGATTCACATTTAATGTTCTTTGCAACTCTTGAATTTCTCTCATTCCCTCTCTTGGATTGAAATAAACTCCTTCTCCCATTAAATTATAAGTTCCTGGAATGAGAATTCCAGAAGGGACCTGATGTAATCTATACATTACTCCGCCTCTTCTTGCACTATGCCCTGCGTTTGCTCCTCCCTGCCATCTTTCTACCCAAACCGCAGGAGGTTCTCCATCTCTCCATTGAGCTTTTTGTACAGCTCTTGTAGCATAATATACAACGCGAACACCCTTGCCTTCATCCCCAGTTTGTAAGCCCACCACAGCTAATCTTTTTTTAATCATGTTATCTTCTCTCTGTATCTTCTACTGGCACAGAATAATTAGGAGGCTCTATTGTAATTAATACATCGTGTGGATGAGATTCCGCTCTTCCGGCTTGTGTTATTCTAATGAATCTTGACTTTTTTCTTAATTCTTCTATTGTCCCTGCCCCCACATAACCCATTCCAGACCTTAAACCTCCAACAAACTGGAAGATAATTTTCTCTACTTTTCCTTTATATGGAACAAGTCCCTCAACACCTTCTGGCACAAACTTCACCTGATTTCCATCTTGTCCGTATCTTTCTCTTGCAGCAGCACTTTCTTTCATAGCTCCTTCTGATCCCATGCCTCTATAAACCTTGTATTGTCTCCCTTTATGTTGAATAACCTCACCAGGAGTTTCATCAGCTCCTGCAAGCACATTCCCTAGCATAACTGAATGAGCTCCTGCGCCAATAGCCAAAACCACATCTCCAGAATACCTTACCCCCCCATCGCTACAAATAGGAATATCATATCCTGCTCTAGATAACGCTTTGGCACATCTATAAACCGCAGTTATTTGAGGGCACCCTATACCTGCGACTACTCTTGTTGTGCATATTGAACCTCCGCCTTGCCCAACTTTTATACCATCTGCCCCAGCCTTAGCTAAGTCTAATGCAGCATCTTCAGTTGATATATTGCCTGCAACCACATCTAAAGAAGGATGTCTTCTTTTTATAGCTCTCAAGGTATCAATTACTTTTTTCGAATATCCATGAGCAGAATCTATAACAACAACATCAAGTCCCTGTCTAACAAAATCGTCCAAACTTTCAGGAACACTTCCATCCACACCAACCGCAATTCCCACCATCAACCTTTTATCTTTATCTAAATTATATTTGTCAGATTTTCCGCTCATTACTCTTTGTACATCACTCCAGACATACATTCCAGCTAATATCCCAGAATCATCCACAAGGGGAAGAACTTTTTTCTTTTCTTCTATCATTAATTTATAAGCTCCTTCTATTGTCAATCCTATTCCTCCCGTTACAGGATTTGAAGTCATGATATCTTTAATTGTTTGTGAACTCTCTCCGCATAATTCAAAATCATTTCCCGTAACTATTCCCACAAATCTTTCCTCTTCATCAACTACAGGAAAAGTATTAAATCCATATCCTTCTCGTCTTCTCATTTCCAACACATCGCTTATTCTCATATTACTTCTTACAGTTATTGGTTTGGTTATTAATGCATGAAGATGAAATTTAACTTTATAGAACTCGCTTAGTTGTCTTTCGTGACCAAGATATTTATGTAGTACACCAATACCTCCTTGCTTAGCTATTTCTATAGCCATCTCATGTTCTGTTACAGTATCCATCGCAGCACTGACTAAAGGCGCCCTTAATCCAACATTTCTAGAAAACCTTGATTCAAGATTAACCTCACTAGGCAAAATTTCGGAATATCCCGTATCAACTCTAACGTCATCAAATGTGAGGGCAATGTTCTGAGCTAAAGCCTCTTCAAGTTCCGATTTAACAAAAGGCATTATTTCAGTTCTCGCCCCAGAAGGTTGCAATCCACTCATTCCCCATTTATCTTAATCCCGTATATAAGTATTATTACAACTGGAAATATAGTTCATGAAAGTTTAAATATATCATTAATAATAAAAGAGCATGACGCACATAAAAAGACTAGTGATGCACGGGTTCAAGTCATTTGCTAATAAAACAGAAATCCCGTTCAATAACGGAGTTAATACAATAATAGGCCCGAATGGAAGCGGAAAGACAAACATAGCAGATGCTTTATGTTTTGTCCTAGGCAGATTATCAACAAAGTCAATCAGGGCTGCAAAAGCCAAGAACCTGCTTTTCATGGGAACTAAATATGTAAAACCAGCGCGAGAAGCTTCTGTTGAATTAGTGTTTGACAACTCAAACAGGACATTTTCAATTGACAATGATGAAATTGCAATATCAAGAATAGTCAAGCATAGCGGCTCAAGTGTCTATAAAATTAATAACGAGACAAAAACAAGAGCAGAAGTTATTGAGTTGTTGGCGCAAGGAGGCATTGACCCATACGGATTTAATCTTATTTTGCAGGGACAAATCCAGTCAATAGTAGGAATGCATCCAGAAGACAGGAGAAAAATAATTGAGGAAGTAGCAGGCATCTCAATTTATGAGGCAAGAAAACTCAAATCATTGCACGAGCTGGAGAAGACAGAATCCAAGTTAAAAGAAATTAATTTTATATTAAAAGAAAGAATAGCTTATTTAAGAAACCTTGAAAGCGAGAGAGAGCAGGCATTAAAATTCAAAGATTTAGAATTAACTGTTAAGAGATGCAAAGCATCTTTAATAAAAAGAAGGATAGATGAAAAAGAAAAAGAAATAGCCAGCATAAGAAAGTCAATTGATGAAAAAACAAGTTTAAAAGAGAAAATCAAGCACAAAGCAGACTCGTTGCAGCGAAATATAGAGGCAATTAACACGAGAATTATGGAAATCAACAGGCACATTCAGCATGCAACCGGATTAGAGCAGGAAACTTTACATAATGAAATAACAAACTTAAAGGCAGAGCTTGAAGGACATAGAGTCAGAAAAGAGAATTTTGAGCACAGAAAAGCAGAATTAGAAAGAAAGAATTCAGAGCTTGAAAATTCTATTCCTGGTATAGAAGAAGAAATAGGCGAGTTAAGAAAAAAGTCGCCACTTCTTGCAAAGAATTATAATGAGTTAAAAAAGAAAAAGCAGGAGCTTGAGAAGATTGAGGAAGAAAGAAAAAATATTTACACTTTAAAGACAGAGCTAAACGCATTAAAAGAAAGAATCAAGGACAAGGAGCTTTATCTGAATGATATTTCGCTTGAATCAGATTCAATAATGAAGCAAATCGAGCAGTACTCGAAAAAAGTCAAATCCACAAGCCAAGAAGAATGCAAAAAATCTCTTTCAGAGCTAAGAAAAAATAAAGAAGCCAGAATAAATGAGTTAAACTTGCTAAGTGAAAAAGAGCTTGAAAATATAAAAATTATTTCAGCATGTCAGCAGGAAGTTGATTCTGCAGAGCAAATAAAGCAGAAAATATTATCTATGGACGTATGCCCGTTATGCCATAACAAAATAACAGAAGAGCACATAGCCAATGTACATAAGGAAATTCAAGAGCAGATTAATATAGCAAAAGGCAGAATAAGACAGACAGATAAAGAAATAAAAGAATTAACCAATAGCAAGAATTCATTATCTGCTCAGTTAAAAGAAACTGAAAATTCTTTAACAAATCTGGAAAGAGAGCTTTCTTCTCATTCAATTATAGCTGATAAAAAAAGCTATTTAAAAAAACTTCTTGAGCAGGACAAGACAATGAAGCTTGAAATACTCGCTCTTCAGAGAAGAAAAGAAGAGCTGCAGAAGCGGACTCAGGACACAAGCTCATTTGAACAGAAGTATAAGGAGAAGCTAATGGAAATAGAGGAAATATCATCACGAAATGAAGAAAATCTTGACCAGACTATTTTATGGAAAGAGCGTGAGCTTGAAAGAATACACGAAATAATAAAATTAGGTAAGAGAGATATTGAAGAATTGGACTCAGAGATAGGCGATTTCTCGCATAACATAGATAATAAGTCAGAAATACTTGAAAGAAAGGAGGAAGAAGAGAAAGCCCTAACTGAAAGATTCAAAAAATTATTTGCAGAAAGAAATAGTTTACAGGAAGAAATACAAAAAACAAGCCTTGAATTGTCAAATGAGCAGAATGAATCAAGAAGCGTTGAAGAGCAAATCAATTATTTGAAGATTGGAAATGCGAAAATTATGGCTGAAAAAGAGGCATCAGAAATGGAAATGTCAGATTTTTCTGGCATTGAGCTGATAAAATCCTCGGAAAATGTTCTCGAAGAAAAGCTTCAGAAGTCCCAAATAGCAATGCAGGCAATAGGCCCAATCAACTTAAGGGCTTTGGAAACTTATGATAAGATAAAAGAAGAATATGAAAAAGTTTATGAAAAAGTCCAAATCTTGGAGCAGGAAAAAAATTCCATATTAAGTATAATTGAGGAGATTGACAATAAAAAAAGGCGCACATTTGTCAAAACTTTCAATAATATAAATGAGCTATTCAGCAATAATTTTTCAAGATTGTCAGCAAAAGGGCAGGCCTTTTTGGAGATTGAAAATCACGAAGATATTTTTTCAGGCGGAATTAACATTGCAATAAGAATGGCAAAAGGCAAGTACTTTGATGTTACATCGCTATCTGGCGGAGAGCAGACTTTAGTTGCCCTATCATTGTTATTTGCCATACAAGAGTATAGGCCTTATCATTTCTACATCTTTGACGAAATTGACGCAGCCCTGGACAAAAGAAACTCTGAAAGATTATCTGCAATGCTGAAGCATTACATGAAAGCAGGGCAATACATCACGATAACGCATAACGACGCCCTTATTTTAGACACAGATATCTTGTACGGAGTGAGCATGCATGACGGAGTTTCTAAAATCCTAAGCTTAAAACTGCCTAATGAAATTACCCTTCCCCAAACCCCGGCAGAACAAGAAACTGAAAAAGAAGTCAAGATAGCAAGTTAAGAATACATAATTCAGCAACTAATCATTTATATTGGTTATTTTAATTAACATAATTATCTATTATAATACTGGCAGATATTATTTAATTAATTATAAATAAAAAAATAAGGAAGGAAGAAAAGCTAAAAATAAAAAAAATAAAAAATAAGTTTAGTAGTAGCTTTCTCCGTATTCTTCCTTTTTTTCTGGTTTCTTTGTTAATAGCACAATAAGCACTATTACCAAAACGACAAAGATTATGGCGAGAACTACAGTAAGAACAATTGCAGGGTTAATTGCAGCAGATCTTCCTTTTACAGTTGCAGAGAATTCTTCTCTCTTAACAAGTTCTCCATCAGAATGCACGCTGACAGCAAAGTTGTATGTTCCTTGCTCTGAAGCAACTACATTTGCTTTAACTGTCTTGCTGCTGCCTGCTGGCACAACAACGACTTGTTCGTCAAGCTCAACTTTAAGTTCGCTAGGAGCTTCGACAACCAATTCGTATACTTTAACTTCGTTACCCGTATTAACAAGTAAAACGCTGTATGACTTCTGTTCGCCAACAGCAAATGTCTTGCTTGTTCCGGACGAGATAACTCTGCTTTCCTGTCCTGCATCAACTACAACTACTTTCTTTGTGCTTGTTGCGCTTGAATCTGCATTAAATGCTTCAAGTTCAACTGTATAAACCCCTGCACGAGCACTTCTCGGTATGTTCAAGGACATAGTTCTTTCAACGCTGTCTTCTCCTTCTCCACCTTTCTCGTTTTCACCCTGGTCTTCAGGAGATAAGTCGCCGAAGAATACTGTCTTGCTTACGCCAAGCTCTGGTATAGTAGCTCTCACGTAAGTGTCTTCTGCTTCGTGTCTTCCGCGGTTCTTTAGCACAACATCAAGTGCAAGTGTTTCTCCTGCCTTGACTTCATCAGCGCTTTCAACAGAGAAGATTTCTACAAGGTAGGATTCTCTCTGCACTCTAAGCTGTATGACTTCGTTGTCGCCATGTCCGCCTTGAATTTCGACAGCCACTTTTAGCTCATAAACCTCATCTGGGTCTATGTTAAAAGGCAGCTTCAACTTCAGTGGAATGCTGTAAGAGCTTCCCTTCACTATGTCAATTCTGTCTGTGACGTCAGCAAATGTTCCTGTTCCGCCCAATCGTGCGAAAACAGTAATATCTTTGTTCTCTATAGTTTCACATGCTGTGAAGAATACCCGTAGAGGAATTGTCTCTCCGGCGAAAACACCGATAGTACCGCCCTGGTTGCTGTTGATGCCGTTCACGCCCACTTTGTCAATTGTGACAAATTTGCCTGCAGCACATGCTGCGCTCACTGTCTGTGAAGCAAACAATGCTACTGCAAAAATCGCCACGAAAAAAACCAAAAATTTATGTTTCATTGACTTCATGGTTGTATGTTTAAATTTAGTTAAAAAAACTAACTTTAATGGCTTTATAAACTTTGCGGTGACAACATTATTTATGTAATTGTTTAATGACATTATATTTATAAACCTCTACTTTGGTATACTAACTATGGAAATAACAACAATCAAGATAGAGAAAAAGACAAAAGCAAGGCTGGATAAATTAAAAATCCATAAAAAAGAAAGCTATGAAGAGGCAATTCAGAAAATCTTATCAATATTAAATATCTGCAAGGCAAATCCAGAAGAGGCAAGGCGCAAGTTAAATGAAATAGACAGAATAAAAAGCCTGACAGATAGAAATAACAAAACTTCCAGCTCACTGCCTCAAGCTATTTAACACTTTTATGCCCTCAATACAATCATCAACCATTGTCGGAGATTCATTAATTATTATAATTTCTTTATTTCTTGGCAAGTTATTCAACAATCCCAGCCATTCACTTTTTTCAGTAGTTTTATGATGCTTCTCTCCTTTATCGCCATACACTATGCCTGAAAAATGGCAGTGCCATTTCTCCTGAGGAAATAATTTGAGCAACTTGCCATAATCAACTCTCTTATCTCTCGCAAGAATATGCGCAAAATCAATGCAAAAACCGCATCCAGTCTCTTCAACAAGCCTGTTTATCTCATCAACGCTGCCAAAAACATTCACCTTGCCCATTGTCTCAGCAGCAATCTCTATATTGAAATTATTTCTCTTAATTTCTTTCAATATTTCAATTATCCCATTTTTGATATTCTGATAACTTTCTTCCTTATCTTCAGAATAATAACCAGGGTGAAACACAATTCTCTTTGCCTCTAACCAGCTCCCTATTTTGCAGCATTCAAGAATTCTTTTTATGCTCGCTTCTCTCTTGCCTTTGTCTGAAGAGTTAAGATTAATATAATAAGGCGCGTGTATACTCAATGCAATATCTAATTCTTTGGCTTTCTTTCCAATTGCCTCTGCATCTTCCTTGTTTTTAATATAAGCATTGTAAGTAAAAGCTATCTCGCACGCCCTAAATCCTAATTTATTATATTGCTCAAGCGTTTCCAAAGCAGTTTTCACACCCCCAAGTCCCGCAGGCCCAAAGCGTATCACCATTAAAAATAAGAACAGGACAGATTAATAAAACTATAGTGAAAGACATATGTCTTTCCCTATCTATCAAATGACAAATGAAGAAAAATTAATGTCATCTGCTATAATGAATGAAATAATTATCGGCGAATCTGAATCTGCTCCAAGAAAAGATTTAGAGAAAATATGCCTGCTTGCCGCATTTACCTCTTCTCCATTTAACAAGCATCACGTAGATAAAATATTAAGGGAAAGATTAACAAGAAAAGCTCAAGAGATAGGAGCAACCCACATACTTGGTTACGTTATTCAGGAAGCAAGATGCTCACAAGGATATTCTTCAAATGGCTTTATAGCATGCGGCTTTGCGTACAGAGCAAAATAAATTAGCTTGAGTTAATACTAATATTGCCCAGCGCCTCTTTAATACTGCCCAAATTGTTAACAATATAAGTATGAAGTTTTTCAATAATAATTCCCTGCAAATCCTCTTTTAATCTCCCATGGCACAAAGACAAGTCCTTATCAGGATAAGCTATAACGCCAAGAGGATAAGTGCACAGCATTGAATGTTTTTCAAGCCCTCTTAATTTTAACTCCCCCTCTTTTGCCTGCAATAAAGTTACTTCAATTTCACACTTATCTCTGTATTTCCTTTTTATATTGTAAAGAAAAGATGATTATGGATCTTCATTTATATAATTTGCATGCGTGCAAGAAACCATCTTGTCCTGGAAGCAGGCAAAACTCTCGCATCTCACAGGCGACAAGGTAAAGTAAAGCACAGCAATAAACGCAATAAGAACAGCTAATATCAGCAATAAATTCAGGTTCTCTTTTTTCATATATTAAAAAGAGAAGAGGATTATATAAACGTAACTAGGAAGGTGTTCTGTTGCGTCTAAGGGATCTGTTTAAAAAGTAAATCTACATTCAAAAGGCATGATTAAGGGCGGAATAGGTGGCTCTAAAACCAAGACAGGTTTAGCCTTTGAAACAAGAACAGACTTACGAACAGCTTTTACAAAGTTTAGAGACTACACCGCACAAGATGGCGAATTATTCTACAAAGGAAAGCTAGTTGCTGAATTGTATAAGAAACATGATTTTTACGACAAGTTTCTAAGAAAGCACAAGGTAAATTATAGTCAATTAATCTCTAAGAAACTTCTACCAGATGAAGCTATTTTTGTTATAAAGAATAAGACTTTATTCATTATTGAAATGAAATTTCAAGAAGTAGCTGGTTCAGTAGATGAGAAGTTGCAAACCTGCGATTTCAAGAAGAAACAATATCAAAAACTCTTAAAGAAAACCAAACTTAAAGTTGAATATGTGTATGTTTTGAGCGATTGGTTCAAGCACGAGAGTTATAGGGATGTCTTGGAGTATATAAAAGATGTAAAGTGCCATTATTTCTTTGAAAATTTACCTTTTGAATTTTTAGGGTTGCCTAAGCCCAAATAGCCAATCAATAGGTTTATATAAAATAGCATCCTTGCCTGTGTAGTATCGAGTGTCAACCACGGAGAGCGATGTTGTCGGAGTGGACCCGCAACTGACCTACGAACTCCGTGGCGTTTTTCTTAACTCGTTCTCCATTTCCTTGGGGGAAACTTTAGGTCAAACTCAAGTTAAGTAGACTTTAATGACTATGATAATTTCTTTTTTATTATTTTCAATATAGCTTCCATATCTTCAAAGTCGGAAACGTTATTAATTGGGAATTTAAAACTTGTATTCTCTCCATAAATCGAGACAATATACTTGTTATCTCCTATATCCTTATTGCTATTATTTTCCTGATTTCCTTCTTCCTTTTTTGATTTTTTTAGACTATTTTTCTTTTCTCTATTTTTTATTTCGCTACTTCCAGTATGCGTTTTTTTCTTCAATTCCTCGGACACAACAATATTATATTTATGACATAGATGTAAAAACAGCGCAGCCGCATACTTCGCCTGTGCAGTTCCAAACTTATGATTGTGCACAAAGTAATTAACTACATCATCTTTTTTAGCTTCAGATACATGAACTTTACTAAAAAGATCTTTGTAAGAAGATTCTACCAGTCCGCGAATGTATTTTTCTCTTTCTTCGCCCACTAGCCTTAGTTTGCTCATAACCTCTTCCTTCACATTTCCATCGTTATCTGTAATACCCAACCATTTAACAAGATCCGTAGCAGTAAAGGCGTTATTTTGAGTCGCAATATTATTCTCTACTATAAACTTTGTATCTATCTTTTTGGGTACTATCCTTCTGAACAAGTCAAGAACAGCATCGGCTACTCCCGAACTAGCATATGGCGGTCTTAATTTATTTTCTTTTTCCATTTTATTGATTATTCTCTTTAGTTTTTAAATCTTTAGTTCTACCTTTTATTAGAACTAAATATATTATAAATAAAGGCTATTTAAGCTTTTCTATATTCGAGTAATATGATTCTCTGTTTTTATTGTCCTTTATTTAAGAGCATTTTCTATTATATTCTATCTTTCTCTACATTTTGCTTAATCGTATTAGTCCTAACCATTTGTTATTTTCTAAATCAAGTTGAGGTATCGCTGTCTGCTGTGGTGTCATATTGTCTATGCCTTGATGCTTTCTAATATAATTATAGTAAATTTCCATACCTTTCATTATTGCCTTTGCACTTTCCAAAGAACCATGAAACCCTCGCATAATCTTTGTTCGGTCTCTTATTGTATTGTGCAATCTTTCTATTTTATGGTTAAATCCTCGCTCATCCGCTTTGACAATGTTATGTATAACGCGTTCGTTATTTCTGAATTTGTTATTAACGCTAAATGCCTTTCTTAGAACAGCAGGATAACCTAAGAGAGCATCAGTTGTTATAACTTTTATGTTTCCATTTGTCTTGTTCCTTGCTTCCCTCAAAATTCGTATTAAATCTTCATTTGTTCTACTCTGTATAAATCCCGAACTAACCATAAATCTAGTTGTTGTATCTAGTGTATCCACAAACCAATTCTGTCTACCAAGTCGCTTATATTCCATTTCGTCGCTCATTAACTCTACTCCTGAATTGATAGGTAACTTGTCAGTAACTTTGCTTATCATTTCTGCATACTTTACAATCCAACGATAGATAGATGAATAATGTGAGTTTTTTGGATAGAACATTTGTAAGTGTGCTTGTATCTTACGTAAGCTCATTCCTGAATAATACATATCCATGCAAGCAGTTACTTTATGTTCATGGTTCTTCATCTTCCAGAAACCCTGATCTTGCACGAATGCAAAGCGACACTCTTTACATTCATATCTCTGTATCTTTTGTCTATTAGCCGTTCTTCTAAATTCTCGCTTCTTTATGTGTGAAGCCTTACATTTTGGGCAGGTTATTTGTTTTATCATTATCCTATATACTATGCTAATATACCATAGGTATATATCTATTTAAACCTTTCTGTATGGTATATTACTATGGTAAGGTATTTAAAGTAAGAAACGATAAATAAGCATGGCAAAAAAAGAGATTAAAGTCTATGAGTGCAAATGTGAAAGGTGTGAGCATACATGGATAACAAGAAGTGAAGAAATACCTATTGTCTGTCCAAAATGTAAAAGCCCATATTGGAATAAGCCACTTAACGACAAAAAATAAAATGAATAACGGAATACCTGCCTTTGTGAAGTGGGCGGGTGGCAAGAAACAGCTCTTAGAGCAGTTTAAGCCATTCTTCCCTAAAGAAGTAAAGAGATACTTTGAGCCATTTGTGGGTGGTGGTGCTATTGCTTTCTACATTATGAAGCATCATAAACCTCAAGAAGTCTATCTATCAGATATTAATGAAGAACTAACTAATTGCCTTAACGTCATTAGAGATGATGTTGAGAATTTGATAAAAGATTTAATCAAACTAAGAAAGATCCACAATAAAGAAAACTATCAAAAAATTCGTTCTGAAGATCCAAAATTACTTTCTAACTTAACAAGAGCAACACGATTTATTTATCTTAATAAGACGTGCTTTAACGGGTTGTATAGAGTAAATAGCAAGGGGGAGTTTAACGTGCCTATGGGGAGTTACAAGAACCCCTCAATCGTGAATGAAGTGGAATTAAGGGAAATATCGCAACTCTTAAAGAAAGCAACAATACAAACATCTCAATTCCACGAAACTATTAAAGATGCAAAGAAAGGCGACTTTATTTATTTTGATCCGCCCTATTATCCTCTAAATAAAACAAGTAGTTTTACAACATATACTAAGGATAAATTCTTAGAAAAAGAACAAGAACATCTAGCAAGAGTTTTTAAGGAACTTGATAAAAAAGGTTGCAAGGTTATGCTTTCAAACAGCGACACCAAATTTGTCAAGGACTTATACAAAGGTTATAATATTTCAATGGTCAAGGCAACAAGAATGATAAACTCCGATGCTACTAAAAGGGGCAAAATAAACGAGGTAGTCATAACTAATTATCCAATCGAACAAAAGAAGCTTTAATTTTTTTAGGTATTACAGATCCCTTAGACGCAACAGAACACTAGGAAGATTTTTATTGTAGATAGTTATTGCTCTTTTATGAAAATAACTAAATTTGGACATTGCTGTCTGCTGATTGAAGAGAAAGGGCTTAGGATACTTACAGATCCCGGAAGTTATTCCACTGCCCAGAATGAAGTTGAGAATATTGATGTTATCCTAATTACTCATGAACACGCAGACCATATTCATATACCTTCTCTTAAAAACTGCATAAAGAATAATCCTCAAGCGAGAATTATTACAAATAAAGGAGTAGCTAAGATGCTAGATGCGGAGGGAATTAAGTATGAGCTTGTTGAACATGGTCATAAAACAGCAATTCAAGGTGTTTTGATAGAAGGATTCGGAGAGAAACATGCTGAAATGTACAAAACTATAACTCCGGTTATTAATACAGGATATTTTGTTTCTAATAGGCTATTTTATCCAGGAGACTCTTTTTACAATCCTAAGAAGAATGTTGAAATATTGGCCCTGCCTGTTGCAGGACCTTGGATGAAGTTATCTGAGGCAATCGACTATGCTCTAGAGATTCATCCTAAAAAATGTTTTCCAGTTCATGAGGGTATATTAAAAACTCCAGGAACTACTCACAAAATACTTGGTGATGTTTTACCCCAGCACGGAATTAATTTCATAATCTTAGAAGAAGGCAAAGAAACTGAATTTTAAAGGCTAATCAGCTCAACCTTCGCACCTTCGACATAGCCGAAGTTCTTAGCTCCGAGATATTGAACGCCAATCTCAT
>ERZ1292623.3327-Hain-H51-01um-R1-3327-length-13761-cov-8_pt1 | contig 13761 bp, 12 predicted proteins | sample MGYA00564398_ERZ1292623 | MGnify/ENA primary metagenome ERZ1292623 (study PRJEB36523, sample SAMEA6512633) | groundwater metagenome | collected 2019-01-07 | study: AquaDiva: Metagenomics assemblies of 32 groundwater samples
TATGTTCTGCCGCACATACTGCCGGAGGAGGCACCAGATCGGGCCGATAGCAATCTTCAAGCGTTGTCATGCAGGCCGCAACAAAAACAGGATGTTGACTTTTTTTGGCATTCCGCGCAGAGATTGCAAGATCCGCCGCAAGACGGTTGATTCGTTCCGTTTCATGAGCAAGCCCTGTCTTGGCAAGCGTGCGTCGCTGGGTACGAAAGGTATTGGTGGTGATGATATCGGCGCCGGCACGAATATAATCACGATAAATATCAGTCAAGAGTTCTGGACGATCAAACAGTACCTGCGCCGACCATAATGGTAGCACTGTGGGAAAACCGCGGCGTTGAACCTCGGTACCCGTCGCTCCGGCAAGAAAATAGGTTTTATTTTTTTGAACAGGTAGACGGCCGTCTGTTGTGTTCTGGTCGCGGGGGGCTGCCGCTCGTCCGATACGACCTTAAGGATCGCGGCAATGTCTTCACGCTACAGGAGTTTTCAGATATATACGCAGCGCGTGGCATCAATCTCCTGGAAGAAGCAAAAAAGATAGGTATTCACGAGACGATCTGGCATCTCCCATTTGTATATGTGGCAGAAAGGACAGATTTTACCGTCAATATCTACAGCGTCAATGTATTTCCGGAAAGTGTCCGAAAGGCATTGGAAGATGCTGATCTCCAAAAATCGTTGACGGGGAAATTTAGCATGCATGTGGGCTATAGCGAGGAACAGAACCAATACTTTGAGATTCATATAGAGCTTCGTCCGACAGGAAAAGAAACCGATCTGCTACGACAGAAAACCTACGATGCTGTCATTCTGTGGCTCAATAAAGAAAATTCGGAATGGAGAGATTTTTGGGCAAACGAGAGCATCAGGCGCAAGATAGCGCCCAAGATTATTTTCTGGCCGTACCAGGATCCAAAACACTTCAAATCCGGCTCTAAACAACAATGGGTGAGAAAATAGTCACAAGAGGATCTCTGTCGTTCATTAAGAAACTTTAAAATTTGTTCGCCGGGACAAACGCCGTTTGATGGAAACAGCGCTCTCTTGTTTTTTGATGTTCTGTCGGATTAACGCCTCTTTTGTGCGAGGAGATAAGCACATTTATTTTTCATCGGCGAACCGCCAACTCTTTTTGCGAGCGCCTCTTCGTTGCGTTCTTTGTAGCGAATGATCTCCCATTCGGCATAGAGGGACTTTAGCTCTTTGTGTTGCAGATAGAAGTTATGGGTTTTGGGATTATTCCTGTAAAAATCTCCATTCGCAGTAAATGCGGCAATGATGTTTAGTCCATGAGGTTTTGTCTTTGCCATGATGCCGTTAATGAGTGTTAGTGCTTCAATACGAGAAAGATGGTGTAGTATAAAAATCGCCGAGATCAGGTCATAGCGACGAACGATCTTCATTTTGCGGGCATCAGCGCGTACCGTGTTTACAAAGATGTTCTCCTTTTTTGCGACTTCCCGTATCTTATTAATGGCAACTTTCGATACATCGACAGCAGAGATGTCGAAACCTTGCCGTGCAAGATATAAGACATTTCGTCCATCCCCCGCGCCCACATCAAGAACGTGTCCTGTTTTCAAATATTTGACAACCTCTTTTATTAAAAAAATCGGTTCCTTGCCAAAAGGATAAGATGTTTCTTTGTAGAGGCGATCATAACGTTTTGGTAACGAATCCATGTTTTTATTATAAACTATTGATCTAAGGAAGTCAATTTGCACAAATTCTCCCGCTTTGATAATATCTCCGCAGGTAACGACTTTCCTTTCGGTAAGTCGATATCCCCGAGTACCCTGTACCCTCACAACTTAAGGAGTGGCTATGGCTACCATTGATCTCGTCGTTCCCCGTTCCTATCTCGATACGAATGATGTATCTGCGGGACGTAGAGCACGGGTGGAAGCTTTAGAGAGGTATGATCTTTCTTCCATTACGAACAACCTTATTGATAAAGGTAGGTATTTTTCTCCTGAGCAGATTTGGCCGCTGAGGGATTACTTTGGACGGGTGGACGGAGAGATCGCCGGACTCCTGGAGAGGGAGTTTAGGCGTTTTGTTGCCGTGACTATTCTTGAACCAGGTTACATGTACGCTCCTCCGGGTGCTTTGGATATGTACTGGCATTTCTTCGTGCTCCACACGCGGGATTATGCCCGCTTCTGTGGGGAGGTATGGGGCACTGCCCATGATCATGGCGCTCTGCCGAAAGATATTGATGATACGAGATCACCGGCACCAATGCCGATTCTCCCGCATGCAGATACCATTGTGCTGGTACAAGATATCTCCCTTGTCTCACAAGAGATCGTTTCGGGTCTGAAAGAAGAGGATATCCGAAAGATCTACATCTTGGAGCATTGGGATCTATCTTTTTTTACTGACCGCCTTGTAGAAGTGGAAGCGGCGGAAGGAAACGGACGACGGTTTTCACCTGAGCAAGCATGGCCGATCGTGGCGCACTTTGGTACAGCGAGCAGAGAAGTCGCTAAGGCCATAGAAGAGGAGTTTAAGAGATTTATCATTCTTACCCTCCTTGACGAATCTCGTGCAGTCGTCACGTCAGGATCGATTGATATGTATCTGCACTTTCTCATCCTCCATACAAAGGAGTATCGGGAATTCTGCAATGCTATGTGGGGCAGGTTTCGTCATTATCCGTTTGTATCGCTTACCGATACATCCGATGTGACAATAAAGGAGGATTTTATGCGCACTACGTCTTTTTATCGCACGATATTTGGTGCGATGGATGAACATATGTGGTGCGATCCAACCCTTGAACTTGTTGCTTGACAGCTATACCTGCCGATGTATAATTTCCCTATCAAGAGGAAAAGGTTCCCTCTTTGTCAGTTAGCTGGAAGGAGTAGTCTTATGGACGGTAAGGTCTTTATTGATCACGTTCCGGCCACCCGGGAGACACGGCCCACCATGCGGCAAGCGTACGATCGAACTCGTAGCTTGTATACGGCGGTGTTTGGCGAGCCTGACCCCTTGGTCTGGACAGACGTTGAAGAGACATGCGGAGATTCTTACTCAGGTTTCATCCCATCGGGTGAATAGTGGAGTAACCGCAAAATGAGGCAGGCGCCCTTTGGTGCCTGCCTCAAACCATCATTCTTTGTTGTATAAGTTGATTATTTGAGCATCAAAGTAGCGACCAATTGATTTTTTGGGAGATACTGTTCTTTATGACGCGCATACTTTTGTGCGTGGTCATGGCAAGGCATCTGTAGTATTGTAGAGATAATGAAAGACAATTATCGCGCGTGGGAGATTGACTTTGGTGAGTTTTATCGGCAGGCGAGCGATCGCGATCGCCTGAAGTTTTTGGTGCGGTTTGCGGTGTTGGCGCCATCAAGTCACAATAGCCAGCCGTGGAAGTTTGAGATAAGGGACAATACGATTCTGGTGAGGCCGGATATGCGGCGGGCGCTTCCGGCAAGCGATGCAAACAATCGCCAGCTTTTCATAAGTTTAGGGTGCGCGATTGAAAACCTGCTGATTGCGGCTGATTATTATGGATTTTCCTCGGATGTCGCATATGCCACGGACGGTGCAGTAATCACTCTGAAAAGAATCAGGCAAGAATCATCGGAAGACAAAAAGCATCTGATTTTTTCAATTCCCCGGAGGCATACCAACCGCAGTCCGTATGAAGACAGAATGCCGGACGAGGGTTTTGTTGCATGGATGCAATCTCTGGGAACAAAGGACATGCGCATTGACTGCATCACGGATCAGGTGAAAAAAGACAAAATTGCTGATGTAGTAGTATCCGCAGGAATTGCCGCAATGGATGACAAAGGGTTTCGGGAAGAGCTTTCACGCTATGTAAAATCAAATATTACGACCGAACATATCGGTATGCCCATGTTTGGATTTGGCATGCCTACACCGCTTTCTCTCATTGCGCCATCTGTTCTAAAAAGATTCAACATGAATCGGCTCTCGCGGCGGCAGGACGAAAAACTTTTGAAAGAGCAGACGCCGATGATGGTGCTCATCAGCACAAGAGAAGATAATCCAAAAACATGGATGGAGGCAGGGAGTCGTTATGAAAGAATAGCGCTTATGGCTGAACAGAAGGATATAAAAACCGCACCCATGGCCGCGGCGATTCAGATAGGAGATTTTTATCGTCATCTGCAAAAAATCTTGGATACCGACCTGCGTCCCCAATTTTTTTTCAGAATAGGATACGTTACGAAAGCGACACCCCATAGCCCCCGCATCGGCGCACGGGCGGTATTGTCGTGACATCTCGTGTGTTTGAAGGTATCGGAAGTCGTGATAGTATAAAGATGTGATTACATCTTTATTGTATGTTACTTTCGGTTTCTAATCTTGATTTGTTGACGGTCGGCATTGCGGTCACCATAAGCTCCATTTTGGGGTTCATGGTCTATTTTCGTGAGCCGCACAGCATCACCAACAAACTTTTTCTCATCTTCTCCCTGGTGAATGCCGGGTGGAGCATCTTTAATTATATAAGTTATCAGACCGATATTATTTCATTTCGTTTGCTGTTTATCCGGCTTGTTCTTTTTTTTGGTACGCTCCACGCATTTAGCTTTTTTGTGCTCATTTATGTTTTTCCTAAAAAAGAAACATCATTCTCTCGTTGGATAACCCTTGCCGTAACTCCTCTCAGCGCGATTGTTGCCTTGCTTACCTTGTCCCCGCTTGTCTTCTCTGGAATAAGAGAAGTAGCAGTAGGAGAAGTATCGCAACCTATTCCGGCTCCCGGAATTGTGCTTTTTGTCTCGTCCGTCGCCCTGCTTATCCTCGGGGGAATGTCCATGTTGTTCAACAAACTGAAACATGCTGATGCAAAAGATAAACCCCAACTGCTCTATATCTTATGGGGATCTGTCCTGATGTTTGCATTGATCATCGGCTTTACGTTGGTACTTCCAATTTTCTTTGAGAATACCCGCTTTGTTCCTTTGAGTGCCATATTCACACTTCCGTTTTTTCTGCTGACTGGTTATGCGATTGTGCGTTATAACCTCCTTAATATTAGGGTTGTAGCAGCAGAACTTTTGATGCTCTTGGTGGTGATCATCAGTTTTCTTGAAATCATTTTATCAACCAATGCATCAGAAATAATCTTTCGTGTTGTGGTATTTTTTGCTCTGCTTGCTTTGGGGATCCTGCTGATCCGGAGCGTGCGGAGGGAGGTGGAGCAGAGGGAGGAACTGGCTCGGCTGAATGCTCGCTTGAAAGAGTTGGATGCTTTGAAGTCGGAGTTTGTGTCCATGGCAGGGCATCAGTTGCGGGCACCCTTGACGGTGATAAAAGGATACGTGTCCATGATACTGGAGGGCACAATAAATGGAGCCACCGATGCGGCAAAAGAAGCATTGGGCAAGGTGATGTTTTCCACAGAGCAGTTGGTGAAGCTAGTGGCGAGCTTGCTGGATTTGTCTCGCATTGAATCGGGGAAAATAAAATACGAATCTGCGATGCATGATTTTTCCGCGATGGTGCAGGAGGTGATTGACAAGTTCAAACCGAACGCCGAGAAGAAGGGGATTACGTTTGTGTTTGAAAACAAACTGGGGCCGGCATCATTTATCTTTGATACTGATAAATTGCGCGAAGCCGTGGTGAATTATGTGGACAATGCGGTGAAGTATACGGATACGGGAGATGTACGGGTCACACTCTCGTCCATGCAGGGGCCGAACGGCGCATGGGCGCGGCTGGAAGTGCGCGACAGCGGCATTGGTATAAAAAACGAAGATATATGGAAACTTTTTGATAAGTTCAGCAGAACCGAGGAGGCAAAACGGCAAGACCCCAACGGCATGGGCATCGGCCTCTATTTTGCCAAGCGGGTAATCCGCGACCATGGCGGCAATGTGGGCGCGTTTTCCGAGGGCATCGGCCGCGGCAGTACTTTTTGGTTTGAGGTGCCGATGAGATTGAAAAGTTAGATTTTGGAAATGAAAGCATTGAGGCGTATTCCTTGACAACCAAGAGAGTAAGATATACTCTTTACTACGATGGTTCGCGTTGAACGGGAATAGTACCTCATGTTATGGGGGAACCGGCCCGGAAGCGAGAAAGGAAAAGGCGATCGCCATTAACTTTTTTCGGAAGCCCTACCGAATCCGCACAGGGGGTGCGCTGTTGAGTAAAAGCTCGCCAGCCGCAGAGCCCGCGGCAGTGATGCCGTAGGAAACGCAAGGTGGTATCGCGAGAAACCTCGTCCTTGCCCAGCTCGCATATGCGGGTGGACAAAGATGAGGTTTTTTGTATGCAAAAAATAATCGTCATTAAAATAGGCACGAGTGTATTAACGGACGGCGCTCACGTTATAAACAATGACGTGCTGCGTTTTTACGCCCGCGAATGCAAACTCCTGCGGCGACAAGGATATGCTTCTGTTTTTGTCGTGAGCGGCGCGGTGCAACTGGGCAGAACGGAAACGCATACTATCGCAGACAAAAAAACTCTTTCCGCGATCGGCCAAGTCGCATTGAGCGCGGCGTACCGCGAGGCGTTTGCTCAACAAGGATTGGTGACGGCGCAACTTCTTTGTTCCCGCCACGACATTGCCAAACGCCATCTCTTTCGGGCATTCCAAAGAACTCTTGCCGGACTTATTGAACAGGGAGTCATTCCCTTGCTGAATGAAAATGACGCTTTGACAAATGGCGAGATCGAGGCATTTGGAAATAATGATATGCTTGCCGCAGTCGCGGCCGTGGCTATGAGCGCCGAGAAGCTTCTCCTTCTTACCGATCAGGAAGGACTGTACACCGCGGACCCGCGTTTTTTGGAAGATGCAAGACTGGTGCGGGAAGTCGGCGATGTTACGAAAGAATTATTTCACTACTGCAATGGGCCCGCTTCTCGGCAGGGCGTCGGCGGCATGATTGCGAAACTTAAGGCGGCAAAAACCGCGATTGCCGGAGGCGTGGAGACAATTATCGCGCGCGGAAACATCCGGTATCGCTCTCATCTTTCCGATATCATTGCGCACAAGGGGCCGTTAACGTGTTTTCGGCCGCGAAGAACGCATGGTGCGCTTACCAATCATGATCGTTGGATGCTTGCGACTCGGCCGTCGGGTGCCTTGCGCATTGATGGAGGCGCTGCGGCAGCGCTTCGCAGCAAAAAAAGTTTGCTTGCCGTTGGCATACGCGATGTTACGGGCCGGTTCCAGCAGGGAGAAATCGTGCGCATCATTGATCGTACCAAAGAGGAAATCGGCTGTGGAATCGTTTCTTTGTCGTCGGACGCGCTCAAAGCCATGTTTGCCAAGGGATCTCCAAGAAATACCGATGTCATTCACTGCGATCATTTGATTATGTATTAAAGTCAAATTATATGGCATTAAAAAAATATGTAGGTATCATAGGAGGCGGGACTATGGGGAGCGCTATCGCGCATCTGATGACGAGAAATGGGATGGTCGCCGGATCGTGCTTTGTTTTTGACAGAAATCCGGAACGGCGCATGGTATGTGCGGTGTTGTCCTGTACGGTTGCGCAATCCCTGGACGAGCTTATTGCGAATTCCGATATTTTGCTCCTTGCGGTTAAGCCGCAAAACGCCTCCGAATTGTTTGACGAGATGCGCGGGCGCATTGCTTCGCGCACCATCATCTCAATCATGGCAGGCATCCAGATGTCAACAATCGCGCGAGGACTGGAAACATCACGCATCATCCGCGCCATGCCCAATATGCCTGCCCGCATCGGCAAGAGCATGACCGTGTGGACGGCCCATAAAGAAGTAAGCGGGGAAGAAAAAGAAGCGGCTCGCCAGCTCTTTTCACTGATGGGGCGGGAGTTGGAAGTTGTCAGCGAGGACAAGATTGATGCGGCTACTGCGATAAGCGGCAGCGGGCCCGCCTATGTTTTTTTGCTTGCCGAATCGCTTGAAGCCGCGGCTCTGCATCTGGGATTTTCTGCCGAAGAAAGCGGCCTACTTGTTCGAGAAACGCTTCGCGGAGCAAGCGAGCTTTATGCGGGAACGAATGAATCGCCCGCAGTGCTTCGCGGTGCCGTCACATCACAAGGCGGCACCACGGCCGCAGCCATGGAGATACTTGACCCGGCCGCATTTATGCATCTCTGGCAACGCGCAGTGAAGAGCGCCTACGGGCGCGCAAAAGAATTGCGTAATGCCACATCATTATGACGCAAGATATTTTTCTTGAAATCAAGAAGCAGAGTCGTGCGGCTCGCACTGTTTCTTTGGTACTGTCGGTATTGAACTCCCAGATCAAAAACGCGGCGCTTTGCGCAATGGCTCAAGCGATAGAAGAAAGCACCGATGAGATACTGGCGGCCAACACAAGGGACTTGGCGCTCCATCGGGATTTATCTCCTGCCATGACCCGGCGGCTCACGATGTCTCGCGAGAGCATCGGGCGTATGGCTGATGGTCTTCGGACAGTTGCCGCCTTGGCAGATCCGGTCGGCGCGATTGAACGCATGACCAAACGTCCCAACGGGCTTTTGATCGGACGCATGCGCATACCCATTGGCGTCATTGGGGTGATTTTTGAATCGCGCCCGAACGTGATCGTTGACATCGCGGGGATCATGCTGAAATCCGGCAATGCCTGTGTTTTACGCGGAGGAAAGGAAGCTGTGCACACCAATAGCATACTCGCCCGGATCATGAGAGAAACTGCGGGGGAAAATGGGGTACCGCCGGATTATCTCCAATTCATCGAACATACGGATCATGAGGTTGTCCGCCTGCTCTGTGAAAATGACGAAGACATTGATTTGATGATCCCGCGCGGCGGCAGCGCTCTTATGGAAGCCGTGCACCGCCATGCGCGAATGCCGGTGCTTGCTCATAACAAAGGCATATGCCACGTCTATATTGAAAAGAGCGCGGATCGGGAGCGTGCGATCCGGATCGCAGTCAATGCAAAAGTCAGCAATCCATCAGCGTGCAATTCCGCGGAAACGATCCTGATTGACGAGGCGGCGGCACCGGCGATCCTGCCGCGCCTGATCGCGGAGCTTCAAAAACAAGGCGTAGAAGTGCGCGGGTGTGAAAAGACGCGGGCAATTGTCTCCGGCATTACGGCGGCTACGGCTGGCGATTGGACCACCGAATATCTTGATTTCATCATTTCCATCAAGGTAGTGCGCGACATCAATGAGGCGCTTAGCCACATCAAACAATATGCCACCGGTGTTTCTGAAGCGATCATCACCGAGGATTACGCGCGCGCATGGCAATTTCTCCGCACCGTGGCAAGTGCCGCTGTATACGTGAACGCATCTACCCGTTTTACCGACGGCGCAGAGTTCGGTCTCGGCGCCGAAGTCGGCATCAGTACTGCAAGGACATATGACCGCGGCCCCATGGGCGTAGAGGAGCTTACGGTGACAAAATATGTGATTTTTGGCGAGGGTCAGATCCGACAGTAATTCTCTCTGCATAAGTTCACATACATATTGTCATCTTTTGATAATATCGTTGTTAGTAAGGGGATGTGCTCCTTGACAACATATGTTAAGAGGGGCATAGCAGCGGATAACCGGCGAAGTAGTTGAACAAGACAAAAGGGAGAATGTATGAGAGCCACAAAGATGTTTCCGCCCACACTCCGGGATGAACCTCGCGATGCCGAGGCAATTTCGCACAAACTCTTGTTGCGGGGTGGCTTTATCACGCAAATCTCGTCAGGGGTGTACGTGTTGCAACCCTTGGGGCTTCGGGTGCTTCAGAAAGTGAGAAAGATTGTCCGCGAGGAGATGGACAAAATCGGCTGTCTTGAAATTGACATGCCGATCCTCCAGCCCAAAGAACTGTGGGATCAAAGCAAGCGATGGGAACTGTATGAAAAAAAAGGCATTATGTTTGAGACAAAGATTGGCTCAAGCATATACGGCCTTTCTCCGACTGCGGAGGAGGTGGTGACGTCCATCGCCGCTCGATTTCTCATGAGTTATCGCCAGCTCCCGCTTACGCTTTACCAGATCAAAACGAAATTCCGGAAGGAGGAACGTGCCCGTTTCGGCATGATCCGCGGCCGTGAATTTGAAATGAAGGACGCGTACAGTTTTGATCGGGACGAGGAGGGCATGCGGCGGAGCTTTCAAGACCAACGAGGGGCATACGAAAGGGCGTTCCGCCGTATGGGTTTTGACCCGCTTCTTCCGGTAGAGGCAGACAGCGGCGCTATCGGTGGCAAAGGATCTGCCGAGTTTATGGCAGTAACTGAAAGCGGTGAAGACACTCTCATCACGTGTCCCAGCTGTCATTACGGAGCAAATCGTGAGAAGGCGGCATCGGTTATTACTCAGAATGAAAATATGCCGTTGTGTCCGATGCATAAAGAATATACGCCGGACGCAAAGACCGTGGATGATCTCGTTGCTCTTTTCCCCGAACTCTCTGCGGCAAGAATGGCGAAGACCATTATTTATCTTGCCGATAAGAAACCGGTGGCCGTAGTGATGCGGGGAGATCGCGATATCAACGACGTGAAGCTCCAAAATAAGTTAGGAGTAACGAACCTTGAACTCGCTGATCCTGAAACGATTCTCCGAGTCAGTGGAGCGCCGGTGGGTTTCGCCGGACCGATTGGCCCGTTGCAGGGTATCCCGATTTACTTTGATGAATCGGTGAGGGGACTCCGAAATTTCCTCTGCGGTTGCAACGAAAAGGGGTACCATCTTCTTGATGTCAACTTTGGTCGGGATCTCCCCGAACCAGAAGAGTACCACGATCTTCAAAATGCGCGGGTAGGTGATCATTGCGCTCAATGCACAGAAGGCGTTCTCGAGGAAGTCCATGGTATTGAACTCGGGCACGTGTTCATGCTTCAACAGGGTTATGCCAAGAGTATGGACCTTACTGTCCTTGGCGAAAATGGGGAAGCTATCACGCCATGGATGGGGTGTTACGGTATCGGAACTACGCGTTGTGTGCAAGCGATCATTGAACAGCCCGCATGGCGTGATGAAAATGGCATGATTTGGCCGCGTTCCATCGCACCCTATGAAGTGGTGATCGTCCCCACGAATCTAAGAGATAGGGAAGTGAAGGAACTTGCCGAGCGGCTCTATAAAGAATTGACCTGGGTTGGAATAGAAGTGGTTTTGGATGATCGCGACGATGGCTTCGGCATCAAGATCAAGGATGCTGACCTCATAGGCTATCCGTCTAAGGTCATTGTCGGGCGGCAGGCAAAAGAAGGAAGAGTTGAAATGATTGACCGCAAAACTGGCGTCAAGTTTTTTAGGACGCGGGAAGATGTCATCAGTCAGATCAAGCAATGGAGAAAGGAGGTGGAGCCAAAAGTTGTTCAGGACGATTGGTTGGGGGTGTAGGGTAAAGGGCGGCATGGAGCACTCAGTACTCCATGCCGCTGACTTCAGCGACGCCCAGAGACAGGAGTTAGAAAATGGAATCCAATCCTCATGTGGTGGTGATTGGTGCTGGTGTTACCGGCGCCTTGGTGAGTTATAAAGCATTGCAAGCTGGATGCCACGTGACGTGCGTGGAAGCTCGCAGTATCGGTGCCGGCTCGTCGAGCCGTTCTGCCGCATGCGTAAGAGCTCAATGGGGGACCGAAGCGAATGTGCGCGCGATGCGCAGGTCGATTCGATTCTATAAGAAACTTCCCAAGCTGTTGGGGTGTCCGCATGTCCAGATGATCCGCCAAAACGGTTATCTTTACGTCTGTGCTACAGACGAAGAAATGGCTGTCAGGCGCGAACTCTATTTACTCCAGCGCAACGCAGGATTGCAAGAAGTGGAGCTCCTTGATGGCGAAGAGACATGCAAGCGTTTCTCCCATATCAATCGTGATATACGGGGTGCGACGTTTTGCTCAATTGACGAGTTTTGCATCCCTGCCAATATCTATGGAGAAGTTTTTGACTACTGCAAGCTTGATCCTGATTTTGAGTTGCTGGTCAATGCACCGGTCATTCGGGTAAAGTGCGAAGCCAGCAGGGTCGTGTCTGTAATAACCCCGAGTGACGAGATAGAGGGGGATCTCTTCGTGAATGCTACCAATGCATGGGCCCCGCGAGTCGCACGACTCTTTCACGAAGAAGGAGAGCGTGAATATGGCCAGTTGCCAATCTCGCCAGAGAAAAGGTTTCTCCATTTTCTGCGGGTGGGCGATTCCTGGCCTCAGAAAGAGTTTCGTGCATTGCCGATGACTGTTTTTCCGACAGGAGCGTATTGTAGACCCGACAACGCGCATCTTCTGATCGGCTGGGAGGAAGAAACATCCGCAGACCCTAATTTCTCCTATGAGGATCAAGACCTGATCTCATCGGGGTATGGGCATGTCGGAGAGAATAGTCATGGATTTAGGACGTGGGCGGAAATTGCCCGCTGGTCAGAGAAAATCGCCAATCTACCCGGCATGGAACGGACTACAAGCGGGTACTACGGCGTGACGCCAGACAGGCATCACATCATTGATTACGATCGTGTAGTGGACAATCTCATTCACGTCGCTGGTTGCAGTGGCCACGGCATTATGAGTGCGCCTTTCAATGCAGATGCTGTGTTGCATCTGATTAGTGTCGGTAAGGGAGGGTCTCGGACCATGAATCTGGAAGATGGAGCATTCGACCTTCTTCCCTTCGCGTTGGACCCGACGAAACGCCTCGGCGTCGTTGATCCAACGCACCTGTAGTTCTTTTCAATCCAGAGTAGAACCCTTGGCGCAGGCAGAACAGAGCGCCGGAAGTAAAGAGGGCATTTCTCCGAAATGCCCTCTTATGTTTTTTATCGGATTAAAGGGTCATAGATGTGAACCGACCCCGCCGGCATGGGCATCGGCATCTACTTTGCCAAGCGGGTAATCCGCGACCATGGCGGCAATGTGGGCGCGTTTTCCGAGGGCATCGGCCGCGGCAGTACTTTTTGGCTGGAATTGCCGATGAGTTTGAAAAGTTAGATCCTGGAAATAGAAAAATTGAGGCGTATTGACTTATCATTTTTGCCGTTTATACTGCGTAGTATGAATCCAACCTCATCGGCAATCTATGAAAAATTATCAGAGCTGGAAGGACAACTTCAGCGTCTGAAAATTCAGACATATCGCGCGCTTCCCCAAAAATCACGCGTGTCTTCCCTCTCTGTTGATAAAGCGATATATCAGGCGGTGAGAGAAACGCGTGAAAATATCTGGCAGAAGCGCTATGCGAAAAAAATTACGCGTGTTCATTGATACAAGCGCGTTACTTGCCGGACTCAATTCGCCGTACGGCGCGGCAGGGACTATTCTTGCCGCATGTTTTGCTCACGATCTCACTGCGATTGTCTCCCCGCAGATCATTGAAGAGGCAGAACGAAATATACCAGTGAAATTTCCGCATCTTGCGACTTCTTGGGCCGCCTTTCTTCTCATACCCCCTGAAATCACGCGCAAGCCCCTGCTGGGGGACGTGCGGCGGGCGTATAAGCTCCTTCCTACGAGTGATGCTCCGATTCTGGCGAGTGCCATCGAGGTCAAACCCGACGCATTCATTACATGGAATACCAGAGATTTTCTTCGAAAAGAAGTCGTCGCATCCGTCTCTTTTCCCATTCTCATTCCCCAACAATTCTTAGAGCATCTTTTGTAAAACTTGTGCGTATGGGATATCCATGGGTATTGGTCACGGCAGTACTTTTTGGCTGGAATTGCCGATGAAGCAGTGAGAATGAGGTTTAATAGCCATCTTCAGTTGGTTTTTTCGTTGAATATCCAGTTAAAATCGTCGCCACCATCTTTTGTTGCGTTTTGGCATTGAGTCCGCGATGCAC
>ERZ1292623.2109-Hain-H51-01um-R1-2109-length-18224-cov-21_pt2 | contig 13759 bp, 9 predicted proteins | sample MGYA00564398_ERZ1292623 | MGnify/ENA primary metagenome ERZ1292623 (study PRJEB36523, sample SAMEA6512633) | groundwater metagenome | collected 2019-01-07 | study: AquaDiva: Metagenomics assemblies of 32 groundwater samples
GCTATAACATAAACTTAGATTGTAACGACGATAATCCTAATATCCATCCTGGAGCAGATGAAATTCCTTACAACAATATTGACGAAGATTGTAATGGAGGTGATTTAATGGATGTAGATGGAGACAGCTATAACATAAACTTAGATTGTAACGACGATAATCCTAATATCCATCCTGGAGCTGAAGAGATCCCTTATAATAACATTGATGAAGATTGTGATGGAAGTGATTTAGCTGATCTAGACGGGGATGGCTATAATTTAGGCGTGGATTGTAATGACAATGATCCAATTATTAATCCTGGTTCAAGCGATGCTTTAAAAAACTGTATTAATGATGCCCCCACTCTTAATTCATACTCCCCTAATGTAACCAATTTAAATTTCCTAGAAAATACAGAGAATTATTTTAATGTTAGTTTTACTGACTTAGATTCAGAGACTATTGTTATAGAGTGGAAAGTTGATAATAATTTAGTTTGGTTTGGAAACAACTACAAATTTAAAAAACCTATTGGAGATTATGTAGTTAAAGTATCTGCATTAGATGGAGAGAAGATTTTAGAGCATACATGGAATGTTTCAGTGAAAGACATTGGTTTTTTTAGTTGTCAGGAAGTTAATGGTCATCTTTGTTCTAGTAATGAAATTTGTATTGGAGAGGTATTGTCAACGAAAAATAGCGTTTGTTGCGCTATAGCTTGTTCAGAGAAACCGCCAGATTTTAAAAAAACAGATGCGTGTGAAAATAAAAACAGCAGTATTAAAATTGATTTCTTGAGTATAGACAATAAAAAAAAATATAAGGCTGGAGAAAAAATAAGCTTTTCATTTAAAGTTACAAATAATTTAGAAAAGAAAGAAAGTTTCGTCATTAAATCTTATCTTTATGATGTTACTAAGGAAAAGATAATAAAAGAAGAAGAGGATTCAGTTAATTTAAATAAACAGGAGAGCGAAACTACAAAGGTAGAATTTAACACTCCACACGATTTAGATGAAAATGATAAATACGCGCTGCTTATCACAGTTAATGGAAACGAGTGTAATAAAGAGTATATTATAATAGATCTTGTAAGGGGCGAACGTGAAATTCTGATAGATAAATTTAATTTTATGAACAGGATTTATTCGTGCGGAGAATATATAGACGCAGAAGTTGGGGTTAGGAATATTGGGGTTACAGACGAGAACGCATATATAACTATCAAAAGCGATTTCGAAATTTCTGAGAAAACAGAAGTTTTTAAATTAGAAAGATTTAATCAGGACGATTATAAAAAGAAGGACTTTTTTTTGAAAATAGACGACGATGTAAGGCCTGGGAATCATAATATCAGAGCAGAAGTTCATTTCGGTGATAATAAACTAGTGTCTTCTAAAAAAGAAATAGTTTTAAAATGTGATATAGAGGCAAGTGATAGAGATACTGAAATAAGAAAAAGTTCTCTAGAACCAATTAAACTTTCTAGCTCTTTGTCTAAATCAAGCTCTTTGTCTAAGCCTAATAACAAAACTGAAGAAAATTCTGGAGTCATAGAAATATTGCTTTTGTTATTTTTAATAGAGGTTATTTTAGTCTCAATTTATGCTGTATATTATTTTTTCAGTCAAAGACATATTGGTCAAAGAAAGGTTATTAAAAGACTGGTTGTTAAAAAAAGATCTAAATCTTAGGTTTTATATAATTTTATTTTTGGTTTTGTTAACTTAATGTTAAGCGTAATTGCGAGTCGGCTCTAAGAGGCTGCCACCGAAAATTTTTTAGCGTTGTTGCCTTCGTTAAAATTCACAAAAAATTAGAAGTGTAAACCTTAATTTGATATCTTATATTGTCTTTTCCATCTCTCACTTCGTCAATGGTAATATATTTAAATATACTATATTTTAATGTTATGTCTATAAGCGATGGCGTGAGTTCTCTTCCTTCTTTTACTGAGGAAGCAATTCTTGTATCACACAATAATTGCGCCATCTCATCTAATGTTTTTATCGATTGATTTCCGCACAAACCTAATGCTTTTCTTTTGAATATTAATGCCCCATCTATTTGTCTTTCATCTTCGGTCAGAAATCTATCTGTTCTAGCCGCTTTCATAAACAAATTTTTTAATTCTATCTCATTCATGTTGTAATGTTTGTGTAGATACTACTTTATAAATCTTCTATTTACTTAATAGTTATTAATATACTATTATTAGAAATTTCTATATTGGAAAAAATAAGGTCTCTGGACACTTAACTAATACTAAAACCAAACTTCAAATAATATTTTATAACAATCGTTGAGAAAACTTATTTTTGCTCGTAAGATTCTTAACATAAAATTAAACTTTTTTTTGCTAAACAACTTATATAAAAAATTCTATTGATATAAAAATTTACTGCCCGCTAGCTCCTCCTGCAAATCTTCCTTTTTCTCCTGTTTGGATTTCTCCTCCTAACTCAACTGGAAGAGTCTGGAATCCTGCGCCATAAATATTATGATGGACCGGAGGATTTATTGGACCGTGTCCTGAAAAATAAGCTCCATAGATTCCTGTCTGAGACCATGTAGGCGCGGTTTCCATAGCGTAAATAGGGGAATCAAAAGCTTCAATACTCGGTTTAAATGGATTTCCTCCCCCATGTTCTGCAAAATACTGCCACCAATTTCCCGCTTCAATAATTTCCTTTCCTTTAAATCCAGCTCTTTTCAATTCTTCCATCATTGGTTTTAATGGAACATTACCCATTCCCATCGGCAATTCAGTATGATCTAAACCAAAATTATCAGACAAATGAACGTGTTTAACATAAGGAGCAATTTTTTTTGTTTCTTCAACGATTTCTTTTTCAGTGTAGCCTTTTTTTCTTAGCATATTAATATGGCCAACATCCCAAGTTGCTCCAATCATTTTTTCAGCAATTTGATTTGCTTCTGAATTTGAAAAACCTTTATTTTCAACTAAATTTTTTGCCAGCTGTTCTCTTGAAGATATTACAAGTTTTTTAAGATCTTCTCCTGTTGATATTCCTCCCCCAGCTGGCGGATTTTCAATGCTTATTATTGGAGCGGTATCTCCAAATTTATTGTAAGCTGATTCTGCTACATTTGCAAAAGTCTGCGCAGATTTTTTAACAACAAAATTATCAAGAGGAGTAAATATTTGAGGTGGTTTTAAACCTGAAAGAGCATCTAATCCTCTTTCAACAACCTGTCTTAGTTGCTGTATTTTTTCTGGGTCTGTTTCAAAATCTCTGCTAATTTTTGGTGCAGCAAATTCAGCAAACTCTTTTAGCTTTTTTTTTTCTTCTTCGTCGGCACTAGACCAAGCTCTATCAAAGAGTTGCCTTAAACTTCTATAAGAATCTCTTAAATAGATTTGTCCATGTTTTATGGTTCTTTCAGCGTCTTCGTATGATTTCCTATCCTCTTCACCCTTTATCAATTCTTTATTTAATTTTCCAAATTGTTGATAAATTTCTGGGAATTGTCTTTCTGCTCCTCTTAAAGCTTCTTCTCCTCTATCAGCGAATAGATTAATTTGAGAAAGATTTTCTGTCCACGTTTCTTTATTTCTTCTTTCTAGCTCTTTTTCTGCCTCAAATTTTAATTCTTTTCCAGTAAATTCTCCTTCCCCTAAATATCTTTTTTCAGGCTTTATCATTCCTATCTGTCCAGTATCTTCATTTACAATATAAAGTCCCTGTCCTATTTTTTCTCTTTTTCCTTCTTTATCCGATTTTATATGCGGCCTTAATTCAGGCAATTCTGCTGTTGAATGAAAAGTTACTGGAATATTTCCTTGAGGATCCATTTTATGAGCTCTTAACACCGCTGATTCCATTTGTTTTTCTACTCCTATTCTTTGCTCTTCTGTCCATCCTTCTCTTCCAATTCCAGAAGCTTCTAATAATGGCCCATGCAAGGTTGGTTTAACTCCTGTTAGTTTTGAAAGCCTTTTTATTTCATCTAAATGCTGTTCTGGAATTGATTCAAGTGTTTGAGCACTAATCCCCTGAATTTCTATTGTTTTAACTCCAGGATTTAATTTAATGTTTAATTCTCCTAGCTGATTAGCTGTTCTTGGGTCAACAGCTGCTCCAAGCTCTCCTGCAGAAACCCTATAGCCAGAAATTGGAGGATAGTAATAACTAGGCATTAAAGTTAAATAATTTATTCCTGGGTAGATTGATTCATAGTTTGTCATTTTTATTGGTTTTTATTCTTAATTTATTTTTTGTTAATTTGTTTTATTAATTAATAATTTTCAGAGTTAGTTGGAGTGCGAGACTTCGGTTTATATTATCCATAGACTTTTAATTATTACTTTTATTTATTTTATTATGTTTAATTTAATCAATAGATAATCCTAATTTATGAGCGAGAGATTGCCAATGTTAGACTTCCTGACTTTATATTATGAGTTATTGGTCGTTTATAAAGTTATTATTATTATTATTATTTAAATAGTTTTTCAAAATCTCCTTCTATTCTCTCTTAGCTTTTGCTCTGCTTCATAAGATTGAGCAGTTTGCGTTGTTCCTATTGAACTAGAACTTATTTGAGACATTGAACTTGTTGAACTAGGTAATTGAAATCTGTTTTCTTGCATAGAAGTCACAAATTTTCCAGAACTTCCATCAGGAGTTGTTTGTTTAATTTCGTAATTTTTATTCATAGAAGATAAGTAATCAGAATTTTCCCAGTAATTTTTTGATGGTGTTTGATTAACAGCAAGAGTTTTTGGAAGGTCATAAATTCTTTGTTCTTGTTCTGCATCTTCTTCAGTTGTTTGTATGTTTCTTATTCTCGGTCTTGTTTGTTGAAAACCTCTTTCTTTTAAAACAGGGATTATTTCTTCAAGATTAAGATTTCTGAAATTTTCTAAATTAAAACTAGAAGCAGAAGCAGCAGACGTTTTTTCTATAACTGTTTCAAGTTCTTTGGCCCCCTCTTTTTTTTCTTGATTAAATTTTTTATCTTTAATATTAGTGCTGATTTTTTTCCAGCCAACTCTTTTAAATTCTAGATTAAAAGAATTTTTAATACCCTTAAGAATCTCTTTTTTAATTTTTCCAGAGCGTTTATTTGTTTTTTTGGTTGTTTTCTTCATTTTTCTTCTTGCTAGTTATTAGTTGTTAAGTATTATACTATTTATTTTAGTAATAATAAATATTAATTTAGATTATAGGAAGAGCTTAATTAAGATAAGTCAAAGAAGTATTTATGGTTTTTGGTGGAAATCTCAACAAAAAACTACCATTTTGGTCCAACCATTCCTGGTCTAATACCTAATAATTTTTCGCCGACAGTTAATGGAGCTCTTCCAACACCTCTAACAGTTCCTTTTCCTCCACCATAAGGAAAGGTAACCATTCTCATCATGCCTTTGGAAGCATCATAAATTGTAAATGCATTATCCATTGCCTCGGCAATTGCAATATTTTTAATATAAGCTTCTGCATAAGAATCTTTTTTAACGCCTTTATTTTTTAGAAGTTCTAATTTTTCTTTCTCTTTCTCTTCGTCAGATTTTTCTTCTCCTTTAAATAATCCAAAAAGAGCTGAAAAAGGGTTAATATCAGATTTTTCTTCTTCTTTATTCTCCATAAACTCGTCTATGTCAATTTTTAATTGAGATAATGATTCTTCTGTCATTCCCTCCACCAATCTCAAAGCTAGGTCCAAATCAGATTCATTTAGCTTAGAATTAAGTAACGCCAATTCGTCCTCATTTAAAGCATAAGATTTAAATTTAATGTCTGCTTTTCCTCCGAATACATAATGTTGTCCTATTTTTGAAGGAATACCTCTAAAATTAAAATCAACCAAAACAATAGAATAATATTTTCTTAATTTTTTTCTTTTGAAATCTTCTGGAATTGTTAAACCTCCGTATCTTGAATAGGTTGTTCTGCTTTCTAGGTTTACCTCTTTACTACCGATTAAAGTTAGTTGTAATAAAATTGTATTAAAAGCAGTTACCAAGGCAGCTTCATCTGCTAATTTCTCATCTTGAGCTAGTTTTTCTGCTGCTTTTAGATAAGGTTTTGCCCATTTTGCCTGCAATTTTAAAGCATTTACCTGACTTTTTAAATAAGCTTTCTCTATTTCAAATCTCTTTTTTAATTCTTGCTCACTTCTTTTTTTCCATTCAAAAAATTCCTGCACTCTTGGTTTTAAAATTCTTTTAACTCTATCATTTAAATCCATTTTATCAACTTCTTCTGGCGAGTTTGCAACTACAAAAGCATCTCTTAAAGTAACAAATTGCAAGTTTCCAGCAGACAAAGCATTTATACTTCCTTGCCCCCTCTGAACATCAACTTTATCCATCCATATCTGCTTTAAAGCAAGAAGTCCTGCTTCTGATTTTGCTTTATCTTTTGAATTTGCAGTATCGTAATGACTTAATCTTATTTTAAATTCTTTTAAGTCATAAATCAAATTTAGGATACTTCTTAAAACCCCATTAATTGTTCCGAGAATTTTTGAAGCTTGTTCTTGCATCTGTGTTTTTTTAATTCCTAGTTCTGAAAAATGCCCGCTTCCTGGAGAAGAAGCAAAGTTATCAGTAACTTTTTTAATACTAAGATTTATTCTTCCCATCATATCTAAAATAAAGAAATAAGTAGGTTCTAAAGTTTCTGATGAAGAGTCATAAACTAAATTATGCTCAATATTTGCAATTGGCATTTTTCTCTTATCTCTATCTCTATAATAAGGGCTTATTTCTGCAATTATTTTATCTATTTCTTTTGTCATGTTTCTCTAGTTGTCTAAATTCAGATCTTATTAATTATTATTGGTAATATTCTTTATATAAATTCTTGGGAATTGTAGCGAGTCTTCTGCTCTTTAAAATAAGCAGATTTCCTTCTAAGGTTTTAGTTTATTAGTATTTATTAATATTTACCCTTTTATAGCTATAAAGATATGAGTATCTTTGTTTAAAAAATCTTTTGTTTCAAAAACTCTTCTTAAACATATCTGACAAGGATCTTTTCTCAAACTTTAATACCCTACCTGTTTTTGAATTAATAAGGATATGAATAATAATTAAGCTATCTAAAATACAGGTTAAATTCCAAATTTGTATTTTTTTATTTTTTGTTTCTGAACCATTATAAGTTTGTAGTATCGCAATTATTTTTTGGAACTTTGATTTTATGTTATTATCTACTGTTTTAGTTTCTACAATAGATTTTAATTCATTTAATTCTATATTAACTTCTGATAAACTTATTTTTTCAAGTTTTTGTTGGTATTGTCTGCTGTCTGGAGGGATGTCTATTAATTTATCTTCTTGAATCAATATTTCATTTTTTTCTAAGTCTAAATTAAAGGTGAAAATTTTCTCTCCTAATTTATAATCTAATGAGTATTTATCGTCATTACCAATAAAATCAAGGATAAAAAATCCTGCACAAAGCTCTGCTTTAGGATTATTATATTTAAAATTTTTAAAAACCCCAGAGGCTTCAATTTTTTCAAGAGTTTCTTTGAACGATTTAAATGACATGGTTAGTAAAGTAAGAAGTAATTTATAAGGATTTGTAGGACAGTCGTCTTACTTTAGCAATTGATTTTGTAAAAATTCCTTGCCCACTTAGATAGCCCATTGATTATTAAAAACATTAATTTAAAGCTAAATTATTTTTTAGACACGCTTTGATATTTAATTAAAAACTTTTTCTTCAATCTCTCTTTTAACTTTATCAATAAACTCCTTTTCTTTCACTGAAATAACTTTCCCTTTGCTCCTTACCGCAAGAGTATTTTCTTTTTCTTCTTTATCGCCTATTACTATAATATAATGAATTTTTTCAATCTCAGCTTGTTTTATTTTTCCTTGCAGTGGTTCTGAAGAAAAATCAAAATCTGTTCTTACATTAAATTCTTTAAGTTTTTTTACAAACTTTTCACATGCATTATTATTTCTATCTGTAAAATTAATAACTCTAACTTGTATAGGAGCTAACCAAGTAGGCAAATGGCCGTTAGTATGTTCTAATAAAATTCCGATAAACCTTTCTAGTGAGCCATAAATAACTCTATGTAAAATTATTGGCACATGTGATTTATTATTTTTTCCAGTATACTCAAGTTCAAATCTTTTTGGCAGATTAAAATCAAGTTGAAGAGTCGAAAGTTGCCACTCTCTTCCTAATGAATCTTTTATTATAACATCTAGACTAGGTCCATAAAATTTTGCTTCCCCCTTTACTATTTCATACTCAAGTTTTAATTTTTTCAAACCATTTTCTAGATATTTTTCAGCACTATTCCATAATTTGTCATCTCCTAAATATTTGTCTTTTTTTTCTTTACTCCTCACACTTACTGTAAATTTGTATTCAAATCTGAATTTATCTAATAATTCTTTAAATATTTTTATTACATTTATAATTTCATCTTCAAGCTGCTCATTTGTGACAAAAACATGTGCGTCGTCTTGAGTTATCTTTATAACCCTTAATAACCCTGACAAAACTCCTGAAAGTTCTTTTCTATGCACTACTCCTAATTCAGCTAATCTTAAAGGAAATTCTTTATAACTCCTGGATTTACTTCTATAAACTAACATTGCTCCTGGACAATTCATAGGCTTAACAGCAAAATCTCTTTTTTCATATTCTGTCAGAAACATATTCTCTCTATATAGTTTCCAATGACCAGAAACTTTCCATAATTCATTATCTAAAATAAACGGAGTCGAGATTTCTTGGTAGCTATTTTTTCTATGCAATTCTCTCCAGTGAGAAACTAGCTCATTAAATATAATTAGTCCTTTATCATGCCAAAATACTTGGCCTGGCGCAGCATTATTAAAACTAAATAAATTCATCTGCTGACCTAAAATTCTATGGTCGTTTTCTTTTAGTTTTCTTGTATCAAGTTTTGACCTTGAAATTTTTTTTAGAAGCTGTTTTATATTCTCTCCAGATTCTTGTTCAGTTTGTTTATGTTCTCCAGAAAATTTAATATCCCTTGAAAGTTCGCTTAATGGATGACCCTTAACTTTTAACTCAAATTCTTTATAATACCCAAAAGGAGCTCTTACGCTCTGAAATTTTAGTTTTTTTAAAGACTGATCTATTTTTTCAAGAGTTTTAAGTGCAAAATCCGGATTTGATAAAGAAGGAGATAGATGAGAATAAGGATAGAGAACAATTTTTTTTGATTTTACCTTGTTTGCAATATCCTGAATTTCATTTGTTATTTGTTTAATAAGCTGAGGATTTTCTTGATCGTGTTTTTCAACAGCAATCATTATAACAAGAGGATTCTCAACCATAATTTCTTTTTTTCTCTCTTCAGAAAGTTCTTCGGGGTTTTTTAAAGCTTTTTTTAATGGCTTAAATTTTATATAGTCGCAGTGTAAGGATAGGATTTTCATATAACTAATAAAGAAAGCGTGTTTAAAAATATTGTGAAAACATTAGAAAAACCAAAATCTCTTTTTTTCATTCGGAAGTTTTTTATTTACCTCTCTTACTAAAAATTCTTTGGGTCTCCTTGGTTTACTAAGAAGCATGAGGAATGGACTGAAACTAATTTAAAAAGGTAAGTTAGAATTTGTTCTGATGATTAGCCCATAAACCTCTCAACAAACTTCTTAGCTTTTTCAATTTCTTTTTGATGATTTTTCAAAAAGGCATTTAATTTTTTAATTGTGTAGTTTTTTAATTCTGATGTTAAAAGTTTTCCAGATTTGTAGTCATTATAAATTTCTTCAAGTTTTTTGTCATTCTCTTCTAAAAACATTTTTAAATACTGGAAGCTTACATCTATATCAGGATTTCCTCCTTTAATTTTATGCTCTTCTAAAGTTGGTTGGCCTCCCGAAAACGCATTACTAATTTTTGATTTTACAATAGTTTCATTGTCAGATAAAGCTATATAAGAATTGGGATCTGAAGCAGACATTTTTTCTCCTTTTAATCCAGGAGCAAATAAATGATAAGTAGAAGATAATTGGGTGAACTTTAGAGCTTTTATCCTCGATGCAATATCTCTAGCTAATCTTAAATGAGGGTCTTGGTCAATTCCAATAGGAACAACAACAGGACAAAAATTTTCAAACTCTGGCAATTGAGAATGAAGCATGTCAGAAGCCTGTAATAAAGAAGAAAGCATTTTTCCTGGAGTTATGTCTCCATAAACCGCTTTAAACTCATTAAAAGTCGCATGTCTTGCTAATAAATTTTGCAATCTATAATAAGCGTTTGATTTTTTAGCATCATTACTTCTCGATGACTGAAAATAAATATCTACATTTTTAACATCTAAACCAAGAGCAATATAGTTTAAAATATATTCTTTTGCAATTTTTCTGCTTTCATCTAATGATTGTTTCCGGACATTATAAGCTTCTAAATCAGCTACTGCAATATAAATTTTTGCTCCTAATTTTTGATAGAAAGGAAATTGTTTTGCGAGAATTGCATGTCCTAAATGAAATCTTCCAGTAGGCATTAATCCAGTCATCATTACAAATTTTTTCTTAGTTTTAATAGATTCTAGAATTCTTTGAAAGTCTCTATGGGCAAAAACAATCTTTCTTCTGAAAAGAAGCTCTTTATTAAAAACTTCTGGAAGGTCTTTTAAATAAGAGATTCCAAATTCTTTAATTAAACTGTCGTAATTAATTAATCCTTTAACTTCCCAAGGATTTAAAACATTTTTTTTCATAGTTTTCTTCATAAAATACCATTTAATTATTAGTAAGGCTTTTCTAAATAGAGATTATAGTCTCTTTTTTTAATTATTTGCTAATTTATTTAATAACAGGGTTTAGATATTTAAAGGTTGTTGCTTAAGATTAGAAAGAGATTAATATAGTCCATTATCAGCAAACCGTAAACGCGCTCTCTAAAATCTAGATTTTGGAGACTGAAAAACTTTAAATATTCACTTAATTATAATAAATCATGTCAAAAAGAAATTTATCGGTGTTTGTATTTTGTATATTCAGTTTATTAATTATTAGTTTTGTTTCTGCTGGAGTGTTGTTCTCTGAATTAAATAGTAAGTATAACTTAGGAGACACTATAGATTTAAATGTCAAGGCCGATCCTTTTTTTAGCGACCGGCTGTTAAAAGTTACATTATTTTGTGGAGGAAACCCTGTAATTGAATTCAATAACCTTCCTGATGAAGAAGGCAATGTTAATATTAAACTCCCTTTAAATTTTTATACGATTCAACAAGCTAATGGAAATTGTTATTTTTCAAGCAGTTATTCTGGAGAGACAAGGCAAAGCGATAATTTTGAAATTTCAAAAAGGCTTATAATTAAATTATCTAAAGACGCTTTTTTTGCAAATCCTGGAGAAGGGATAGTGGTTTCTGGAACTGCGGCAAGATTAAATGGAAATCCTGTTAATGGAGAGGTAGAAATAAGTGTCCCCCTTCTAAGTTTTTTACAAATAGAAGTAAATAATGAAAGTATTCAAGCAAATGCAACTAGTAATAAATCTACAATTACTATGGACAATACTAACGAAACAATTTCCACTAATGAAACAGAATCTACCACCCAAGAAAATCAAACAGTTAGTTATGACGCCGGAAAATTTTATGGGAAAGTTGTTAATGGAGAGTTTTCAGTAAGTTTTAAATTAATTGAAGAAACCCCTGCTGGTAATTATAGATTAGATGTATTGATTTTTGAAGAGACTAATGGAATAAGAACTAGTGAAGGAATTGCAATGGCTAACCTCAATGTTTTTCAAGTTTTGAAAAGCGTAGATTTAGCTTTAAATAATCAGAATTTTGATCCGGGCACAATTTTAGAAGTAAAGCCAAATTTATTAGATCAGACAGGAATTAATGTGAGGGGAGAAGTTTCTATTATAATTAGAAATGAAAACTCTAAAAGATTTTTTGAAAAAATTGTAAGTTCAAATGAAATACTCCAATATAAAATCCCTGCTAATTTAACCTCTGGATATTATGAAATACAGGCTTCTGCTAATGAAATAAGTAGTACAAAAAAATTCTTTGTTAATGAAAAAGCAATCGCCTCTTTTGAATTAGTAAATAACACTCTAACAGTTACAAACATTGGAAATATCCCTTACAGAAAAGATATTGAAGTTGAGCTAAATGGAAAGCCATTTATAAAAAGTGTTAACCTTGGTTTTGGAGAAACCCAAAAATTTAAGTTAAGTGGGCGCGGTGAATATAATATAAAAATTAGTGATGGAGAAAATGAAATATTCCAAGAAGGAATTAAATTAACAGGATATGCTGTAAAGGTTAATGCCGTAAACGAAAAATTTAATTTTGATCCGATCATATGGATTTTTGTAATTATAATTTCAGCTGTAGTTTTATTATTTTTATTTAGAAATTTTTTTAAGAAGAGGTCCTTGGCTTATCATTACGGAGATAGAGAATTAGAATTAAGAGAAAAAGAAATGTCTCAAACACCAGAAAAACAATCAATACCTGCTTTAAGAGGATACGAAGTAGAAAAATTTACAGATTGGAAAGTAAAAGAACCAATAAGACAAGCTGATCAGGCTTTAGTTTTAAAAGGCCATAAATCTAACGCGGCCGTTTTAGTTTTAAAAATTAAAAATAAAATCGGAAGAACAGAAAAACAAAGTTTAGAGAGGGCGATGGAGTATGTTTATGATAGAAAAGGGGCGGTTTACGAGCAAGATAATTTTATTTATATTATTTTTAGTCCTCTAATGACTCTAACTAACAGAAATGAGGTTGAGGCTGCAAAGGCTGCTGAGAAAATTATTGATATTTTAAATGAGCATAACAAAAAGTTTAGAGAAAAAATTGATTTTGGTACTGGAATAACTTCCGGGGAAATTATAAACAGAGTTGAAAACAAAAAGCTTAAATTTACTGCTCTAGGCAATTTTATTGTCGTTGGAAAAAGATTGGCAAGCATTTCTGATAAACAAATTTTGGTCACGAGAAGAGCTTATGAAAAAGGAATTTCTGAGATTAAAGCTGAAAAAGTAAAGACTGACGCCGGAGAGGTTTATGAGGTTAGAAGCATTGTTGACCATGAAAAAAGCAAAAAATTTATTGAGGGTTTTTTAGAGAGGCAGAAAAAAGGAAGTTAAAATAGGAATAAACAAGATATAATAAAGAGGTTATTTTCTTCATATATTCAAGTAAGTGGATTACTTTTGTCTTATTAAATATTATTCTTTATTAATTTTATAGGTTATCAGTTAAGATAATTTTCATCAAGTTTAACCTCTAATTCATTTCGTTCATTGTTATAATTTAGAGAACTTTTGGTTATTCAGCTAAACTTTTCGTGCTATCTATCTGAGAGTTAATTTTTATTAATAATAAATTAATTTACACTTTTACCATTTTTATAAATAAAAATTTTTCTTTTTTTTAATTCTTTGAAAAATTCTTCTGAAGGAATAATTTTTTCTGGTGGAAAAACTCCTTTAGGAAATCCTTTAGCCAGCATTTGAGCTATAATTGAGCAAGGAACTGCGGTATCTAAAACCCCGGCCGAATATTTATTATTAGAAGCTGTTACGCAATCCATAATTAACTTTCCTGAATTAAAAATAACTCTAATTAACTCTTTATCTTTTATTTTTATGTCTGATTTTGGCAAATTTCTTTCCATAATCTCAGATGTTATATCCAAAGTTTCAATGCCTTTATTTTCAAAATTAATTTTTTCTTTTGACGTAAATCCTAATTCAATTAAAGCCTCAATTATTTCATTAAAATCTTGTGGAAAGGTAACCCTAAACTCGCAATTTTTTAATCCTTT